>Ga0228711_1000979_pt1 | contig 39690 bp, 23 predicted proteins | sample MedpolnodulmetaG_2_FD_177996 | JGI IMG/M metagenome (GOLD analysis project Ga0228711, IMG submission 177996) | Root nodule microbial communities from Medicago polymorpha collected in Santa Monica, California, United States - brown nodules | ecosystem: Host-associated > Plants > Roots > Nodule...
TTATTTTCCAAGTCAATTTTGTGGGTCTATAAGCTGCGTGTTAAGAACGCTCTAATCTAAAAGAAGCGTGCTTAGTGCCCATTGCCCAATAGGAAAGGTCTTCGTCTTATGAAAGCTTCTAATAGTTCATGAAGACTTTTGTTACATTTCCAAATTTCAGAAGGCCAAACATAATCATGTGATAGGTGTCCAACCTGTTTCCAACCCATACACTATATGAATTAAAAAAAAAACATGAAAACATCTTCACTTTTACTATTTAATCAAATTAATTGTACCTTTAATAAAAAAAAAATATACAAGATTGTACATTTTACAAAACTTCCAAGTGGCTTTAACAAATAAAAGTAATAATAAACATGAGAATAAAATTATGGAATCGTCAACAAATTTACATGAGATAACACACCTCATAAGAATGAAAGAAAGAAAAAGTTATCTTATATCAAATGGAAAATCATTGATGACTAGTTATGTTTACTTGCTTTAATCATATTTTACAGTAAAACTTGAAGTTGTTGCAGAACTTGAAGCAGCCAATGAAATGGTAGTAGTACCCTGGCTATCTGAGCTAGAGGAAGCATTGTATGAAGATGGAGCTGTCCCCATATCTATATTTTTTTTAGGTTCTCTAATTTTAAGGTCCATGACATCTGAAATCAAGCCTGGTTTAGTTATCTTAGTTTCATTAATATCCATTTCTCCAGTGAGCATTTTGACCACAGAAGACATGGTTGGCCGGAGCTTAGGAGTATCCTGAGTACAAAGAAGGGCAATCTTCAGAATTTTACAAGCCTCCTCAGCATCGAATTCGCCATTTAGTGATATGTCTACCAACTGTGCCAATTCTCTTCGCTCATAAAGTTGCCATGTCTGTAAGTAAAGAAGCTTAAATAAGAGTTGGTCTAAAGATACCATAATGCAGTAGAGTATTATTTAATATCAATGTAATGAGTAAGCAGTACCAAGAATTACGCTTTGGTATCTCAGTTCACTGTTTCAAAATGACAGTAAAGTCATGTGGTGTTTCAAGATATAATGCAGATGAACAAACAAGTGAAATTCTATGTTAGAGCCTATTTGAATCAATGCAGATACACATGTGAAATTCTATGGTTAAATTAAAGTGTGATTTTCTGTACATAAACTCAAACATACTGAAAGAAACTGGTATCTTACTGCCTGGAAATGGGGACCCCTTCTGCCTTTGATAGCAAACAAAGGCAACTCTTCGAGGGTCTGCTTACCTCCTAATGCCAAAAGGCCCTAATTCACTCAACAAACATGATATCTCACTCTCTAAAATTACCCTCTTAGTTATAACCAATTATCTAACTCTTATTAGGCTATGAACAGAACATACTCCCCACAGGACTGTACCTATCACATATATATGCGAAGAACAAGCACAAGAACAATGTTTTGCTTTTGAGTATTGGAAAGAAATTCAAACGCAATAGAACTAGATTTGTTAAAGATACAAAACACTGTTGTATATTTAGATATCGTCACAGTGAAAAGAAGAAAAACATACCAATAATTGAGACCAACAACAACACAAGGATTTGACTCCAATTATTTCAGTTATTTCCATACAACTTGAACCATAGAAAGGAATTATGTTTTGGAGTATTTTGCTTATTAATAGGGAGACGAGCACAATAAAGTGTAACATAGTTTCCATCTTACTGTCCATTTTAAAAATGCGAAAGATGCTTGAACACAACAGAGGAAATAAGGCACACATACCGTTTCAAGAATATATTGATCTGCAATTGGTAATCTTGTATTTGTGTTAGACCTCCCACTGACTATCTCAACAAGGAGTACCCCAAAACTGTAAATATCTGCTTTACGTGTCAACTGCCCTCTTATTGCATACTCCGGTGCCAAATAACCTCTGAAATAAAAAATAAAAAAACAGCATTGAGTTCCTGATCTACGTAATTTGGTGAGAAATAAGAGATAACACCACAAATAGTAAAAGAGATATGATTTCCTCATTCTCCCTTAGGAAGCAACAAGGTGATGAATGGACATAATATACAAGAACATCCAGAAGAAAATAAGGGTTTCCATCAACAAATGATGCAGTTTAGCAGCACTCTCAATGAGATTATGGTTATAGGTGATACATGAATATAATACCAGCCAAAACAAGTGTGTGCTGCATTTATTGGACTATAAGATATGCACACACCGGTTGACACCAAATGGACAAAATTCGATATGAAAAATCTCTTTTGTCAACATTAAAACAGTGTAATAACAGATGATATTTAATACTATGAAAATAAATTTCTAAGTCACTGGCTGACACCAAAATGAACTACTGCAATTAGTAAATATTGAATAAAATCAATATAGTTAACAAGGTTCTCATTTGGGCATGTGCGAATAACACAAGTAGAGGCCCAATAAGGAGAGTTGATCAAATGTAGGGTAGTTTAAATTGGATAGAAACGAAGAAAAACTATAGGCCAGATTTTTAAAAAGAATATTGATTAAAACAGTTTGTCACCGAAAATCATTTATGATGTGACATCATGACAGCATTTGATTTATGTAGCTAATTCACACAATATGAAAGATGAATGACCTTTGATGTTGTTGTATAGTTAGACATTTTGAGTTTAAAATAGGAATAGATAAATGGAGGCACCCAGGAATTACTGTTGGGAAGGGTACCCTGCTCTTTCAACAGTTAAATCAAAATAAATGGTTCCAAATTTTGTAAGGACTGTAACTTTAAAACACTTACATTGTTCCTGCTACACGTGTGCTGACATGAGTCATGTATGATGGAATCAGCTTTGCAAGACCGAAATCTGAAATCTTAGGTGTAAGATCTTTGTCGAGGAGAATATTGCTTGCTTTTATATCCCTGTGAACAATATGTGGTAGTACTTCCTCGTGGAGAAAGGCAAGTCCACGTGCAACTCCAAGGCATATCCTACGTCGTGTTTGCCAATCAAAGTAGATATTACTGTGACCTCCAGCTGCAAGTACAGAAAAAATAAGTCAAAGAGTTATTAATATAACAAGTCCACAAAATTCTGATGAAATACATGTCCTTGTTCTCAAATTCTCCCAGAAAAGTTTACAGCAAAAATGATAATGCATTTACCTAGAAGGGTTTGTGAAAGACTATTGTTCTCGAGGTAATTGTAGACTAATATTCTGTGATCTCCTTCGACACAGCAACCATATAGTATAACCAAATTTTCATGCTTTATTTCTGAAATCACATTAATCTCGGTCAAGAATTCCTTCACCCCCTGTTTCGATTCAGTTGAAAGGACTTTTATGGCGGCTAACTTTCCACCTTTTAGCACTCCCTGATCATCCACCAAAATATCGTTAGGGTTTCATTTGATAAATCAAGAAAGGAAAATATATTTATCAAAATAAATGATACTGGTGATGAAAGAAATACTTGAAAATTGTTTGGTTACCTTATAAACTGAACCAAAACCACCCTCCCCGATTTTATTAGCCAGACTGAAATTGTCAGAGGCAATTTTTAGTTCTTTGTAGGTATAAACTTTTATTCGAATGCCGGAAAGTCCTGTTAACAAAGTATGTTAATTAAAACCAAGCACTGTAAATAGACATTTTTCACTAATTACATCATAAGTATCTCAATAGACGAAAGCAACCGTATTTCTAAAAATTAGTCGAATGGAGACTAGTTAGTTACCTTGATCGATTTCAGGATCTCGTCTTACATCAGAAGACACTTTCTTACCAAATAAGAAAGGAAAGCAAGTCATGACAGTATGAGGTATATCAAATGCGGCTTCGAATGCTGAACGGAATCAATATCTTCAAATGTAACAAGTTCCAATGTCACTTGGCTGATCCATATAAAGTGGAAAATCAGCAAAAAAATAAAATAAAAATTACAATAATAATGAAAATTTTTGGAAACTACATTCATAGTATACTTTTATATCAAATTAGACATAGAAAATACATTAACAGATATCATGGTTCCAATATTTCAATTATATCAGCATGAAAATTTGGGCCTTACAAGAAGGTTCTGTCTAAACTAAACTACAATCAAGCACAGATATCAGCACCAAATTAATTTAACTGATTATTGATTGCATGAATATTTTCCGTTATTAATGAATTTTATTTTTATTTTTTCTTCCATAAAAAATAGTCAACTCAGTGTATCTAAACTCAGAATTTGTATCCTAGAGTATGGTAGAGTTGAACTAGAGGGAAAACAGAAGCGATGATATTAAATAAAAAAATAAAAAATAAAAGAGAGAGAAAGTAAAATTGATGAAACAAACCTTAGAAATTTAGAAAGAGGATAAAATGAATCGGAAGAAATGAGGTTGTTGAGAATGGTAAGAAGAAGAAGAAGAAGAAGAAGAAGAATTGAGAGAGAGAGAGAGACGGCAAATAAAGGTAAGAAAGTCAAGAGAGAGGACTTTTTATTGTGTATCTATATCTAAGTATGACCCGACCCTGCTCTTTCTTTCTATTAATACTACTTACTATTGCGGTTTGTTGTTACTGCTGACTCACTCCATGGCGCGTGAACGCGGATAACATCAACAACCACGACACAAGTTTGTGTAGTAGTGTGAATCTATTAACTAGACTAGACTCTAGACTACACTATTTCAAATGGTTGAATACTTTAATAAATTATTAACAACTTACTTAAAATAGACCCAATTTTCCAATTATTAACAAGAATGGAAGAGTACTCCTTCATGCCCAAAATCTACGCATATTATGTGCCGATTACCGGTTTATTTTGGACAATTTTGGAGACCGAGACTTTCAACTGTTTAATCTATATTTTTCAACTATCATTTACCTTAGACACCAACTCGGCCCCACGATCCAAGGAAACATTTGGTGATTCTTCGATAAATCTCTCGATTTGCTCAATTAATCATGTCATAATTTTCGTTGGTATTTTTTGTGACTAAACATGAACCGTGTCATAATTTATAATGAGTATTTTTTTATATATAAACGTGACTAAATTGAGGGGTTTATCGAAAAAGCCTTTCCAAAAAGATTTATAAAAGTAGTTTTACTCGATAAGGTCACAACATTTAGGGTCCATTTGGTTCGAGAATTAGAAGGGGGAGGGGATAGATTTTAACGGAGGAGAGATATTTTAATTAAAAATGTGTTTGGTTCTCAAGGGGAGGGGAGAGATTTTTAAATTATTTTACAGTTTTACCCTTAAACTTAATTAAATAAGGATAATAAAGTAACAAAACAATAACGATGTAATCGATAACAACACGATGTAGACGAATAAATAATGGATTAGTAATATGGTTGTTACAAATAGTAATAAAAGTTGTTACGAGGATAATATAACCTAATAATAATAAAAGTTGTTACAAGATAATACAACCTATAATAATAATAATAGTTGTTTTTTTTGTCAAAAAAAAAATTAGTTGTTTTTAGGATAATATAATAAAAAATAATAATAAATGTTACTATAAGGATAATATTGAGATTTTAAATTAATCTAAGGATAATTTTGGCATCGCAATAAAATCCCCTCCCATCCCTTTCCCTTCTAAAAATTGAATCAAACACTTCAAATTAAAAATCTCTCCTCCCCTCCCCTCCAAAACTCTCGAACCAAACGGACTCTTAAGTTAGGGGAAGAGGTGGTCACAATTATCGAGTTAGAGTGCCACAGTAAGGGCCACGATGAGGATAACAGTTACCACCCACCTTTGAATTTTAAGCACTTGTCATACACTTTGAAGGGTGCTACGCTCCATTGTTATATGAACTTACCCCGGCGCTCTTGCCAGACACTCAGGTCGACTTAAATTGGTGTCTCATCCCATAATAAACTTGTTATCCTAATAAATATTTTTAATTCGTTTTTAGCCCCTCTAAAAATTTTCAGTAAATTTCGGTTCCTCAAGTAATTTCCTTCGCAACTTTTAGTTCTTGTTTTTAGGTCATCTCATATGTACCTGTCATATTTTTTAATGAATTTTTCACAGATACTTAAAATATTATAACAATCTCTCACAAAAATTTATAATTGTTTAACAAAATATAAATTAAATATGAATTGATAAATTCAATCCTCGTACCCCCTATGTGTTCATACACACGTCTATTAGCCGCACTTTAAAACAAAAACACAATAAAAAATAAAAAATTACAATGTAATTAATATATGATCCAAATGTTTTCAAACCAATTTTAAAAAAAAATCTAAAGTTTTACGGGAAAAAAACATCAAAATATAAAAAAATGCATACTAAAATAAATATCAAATATTTAAAATTAATTAATTAATTTTAGTGTTTTAAAATTATATGTGTACATGCGCGTAAGTTGTTAGACAAGATACTCTAACAACTTTCTATACTTACATCCATATCATTTAAATTTACGGATAATTACCGCTTAATACGAGTATTGGTTGCAGATGTCAAGCAGAATTGAGTACAATTATCATCCCTACATGTAATCCTGTCCTGTACCGTTTTAATTTTATCCGATGTCTGCACCTGAACATAAAAGTTTACAATATAGAATAGAAAGGGAAGTTAAAAGAAGTTTTCCTTAAAATATTCAAAATCAAATCATGGAACGTATAAAGCAAAGAATGGCTGCCATAGAAAAATGAGTAGTAGAGTATGAATATCAATCACGTGGTTAGAATTTTGTCAAGAAAACAGAAGAATACTTTTCCATTTCGAAACGTGGTTGACTTAAAATCCAAAAATTTCTTATGTGTCCATAGATAGAAGAGTTTAACCTCAAAACACTTGTTAAGAAAATTAAACTAAAATTTTACATAAAAAAACAATATTTTAACTTAAAAGATATAATGAGTCCTCGTAAAATATAGCTCAATTTATTTATTTTTTTGACAAGATATATATAGCTCAATTGTAACTTTAAAAATACTTTCATATCAAATATACAGTTAAGTATCTTTTTCATTCTATATATTTGTATTTTTAAACCCCTAAAATTTTTCTTCAAACTTTATTCCTCACATGTCTATTATTAATTTTAAGGATATATACGAGTTAAAAAGGAGTTAAAAGAATTTTTTTTATTAAAAAGAAATATTTCAAGTGTTTTTTTAAACATGGTATTTCTTGTCATTGAATACATAATTCATGGTTGCTATTTTCAATTAATGCAGCTTAACGCAACCCTTGAGAATTGGGCTAATTTAGCTCTATATTAAAGTAAAATTTAATTTTTTTTCATTTATTCTTACAACCAAATATTTTCATCTCTAAAACATCATACTCTACTTCATTCAATATTTGATCTTCATTTCTTCGTTCCATAATCGAATCATATTTGTCACTAGGGGTAAACTACCCCCATCAAGTAATAATGTAGGCATCACCATTTTGGTTTATTCTTACGATCGATTACCATTTTCACCTCAAGAACATCAAATTTCATTTCCTTCATTTAATGTGTGATTTCCATATTCTTCATTCCATACTTGTCATTAGGAGTAAATCATCTTCAATTTATCAAGGGGTAATGTAGGCCTCGCCTTGTTAGTTTTGTTCATTTTTGTTATGTGTACCCACAATTCTGAGTGAAGGCATGTCTATGTCCGACATGTGACACCAACACATAAAAGACATGGAAACAATCAACCCTTCAAGTGTTCCAAATCGAATTCCTGTTTGATGTAGGTCATACCCCTACAGGAGAGGCAAACATCCAACATTTTTCTACAAAATTACCTATTAGCTTAATTTTTTCATCAAACAATTTCAGAATCAGGGTAATCATATAATTGATTGGCCATAATCTATAAGAAGTTAAGAACCATACATTATTCTGCAAAACATCCTATTTCATCGTGCCCAATAAAATAAACAAAATAAAACTGTGGAATAGTCAGACACATTTAAATGAAATAAAACTCCTCATGAAAATGAAACAAAGTATTCTTAACTAAATCAAAGGGAAATTGCAGTATTTGAAGCAGCTATATGAAGCATTGTATGAAGATGGAGTCTTCATATCTATAGAATATCTGATACCAAGCCTGGTCTTGTTATCTTACTTTCATCAACATCCATTTCTCCAATGAGCATTTTGAGCACAGCAGACATGGTTGGTCGGAGCCTAGGCGAACTCTGAGTGCAAAGAAGGGCAATCTTCAGATATTTGCAAGCTTCCTCGACACACCATCCCCAGTCCAGTGATGTGTCTACCAACTCTTCCAATTCCCTTCGGTTATAAAGTTTCCATGTCTGTCATAAGAACATAATCTTCAGTAAGAGCTGGTCTAAAAATACCATAATGCACTAGAATATGATTAATATTAAATGCAATGAGTAAGTAACGCTGAGAATTTTGTTTTCGTCTCGCAGTCCACTGATTCAGAATGAAAGTGAAATTAGTCATGTTGTGTTCCAAGATATAATGTTACAAAAGAATGTTTCAAGAACAATAATATTGTTTAGATATCAACACAAACATTTGATTCCAACTATTTGATAGTTATTTCCATGCAACTTGAAGCATAGAAAGAAGGTTATGGTTTTTTAGGTCTAAGTCCTAGCAATGAATGTAACTTAATATTGAATTTTGTATTATGCCAAGGTATTTGCTCATTAATAGAGTGATCTGCACAAGATAGTGAAGATATTTCACTTATTACTAACTAATTTAAAAATGTGAAAAATACTTAAATTGTAATAAATTGTAACAGCGAAAATAGGACACACATACTTGTTCTAGAATATGTCGGTTAGATCTCCCATTGACTATCTCCATCAGAATGATTCCAAATCTGTAAACATCTGATTTACGTGTCAGCGGCCTAAACACGTCCTCTGGTGCCATCGGACTCCTGAAATAAAACACACAACATTGAATTCTCGATATACATAATCGGGGGATATAAATATAATTAACCGCACATAGTAAGAGATGATTTCCACACTCCCATTTAAGAAGAAACAAGGTGATGAATGAAATAATGAAAATAATATACAAAGCAACTCATAGGTGCTTTCAAATTAATTTGTACACACTTACTCTGAGAAGAGACGAGTGATGTCTGGTCGAATAAGGTTCGTAAGACCAAAATCTGAAATCTTCGGATTAAGGTCTTTATCTAGGACTATATTGCTTGCTCGTATATCCTTGTGAACATTATTTGGTTGTTCTTGCTCATGTAGAAATTCAAGTCCACGTGCAACTCCGATACATATCCTATACCGTGTTTGCCAATTAAATTTGATATTACTGACACCTTCACCTGCAGTATGGGGTTGAGAGTCAAAGGCTTCATGAAGTATATTTTGGTGAAATAAAATGTACATTGTTCTCAAATTCTCCCAAAAAAATTTATCAAAAAGAAAATTATAATACATTTACCTAGAAGGGTTTGTGCAAGGCTACTGTTCTCAAGGTAACTGTAGACCAAAATTCGGTGATTTCCTTCGACACAACAACCATATAGTTCAACTAAATTTTCATGCTGGATTTCAGAAATTACACTAATCTCGGCCAAGAATTCGGCTGCCTGCAGACGGAATTCAAGTGATAGAACTTTTATGGCAGCTAACCTCCCATCTTTTAGCACTCCCTGGTCATACACCAAAATATAAATCCTTAAGGTTTCAATACTAAAGCAAGGAAGGAAAAAAATAGTGACCAAAGCATATGAGGTGGTGATGATATAAATACTTCAAAGCTGTTTTTGGGTTACCTTATAGACCGTACCAAAACCACCCTGGTTGATTTTATTATCAAGGCTGAAATTGTTAGAGGCCTTTTTTAGTTCTTTGTAGGTGTAAACTTTCATCTGACTCCCTAAAAGTAATGTCAAGAAGTATGTTCAATTAAAATCAAGTAATGTAGACAAGAATTATATCATAAGTATTTCAATACAAGAATGCAACTATATTACAAAAAAAAAAAATTAAAAGTGGGTAAATTACCTTCAACATCTCCACAAGGCACTTTCTTACCAAATATAAGAGGTAAACAATGCATGCCGGTATCAAATGGTTTGAATGTGGCTTCTAATGTCAAATGAGATCAATATCTTCAAAAGAAACCGGTTAAACTATCAATGTCTGAAGGATATAATATAGTGGAAAACCGATAAAAAGGACTCCCTCCGATCCAAATTATGTCATTCTAGCCAAAAAAAATTGTTACAAATTATATGTTATTATGCCTTTTACTATTTATTACTTTGTCTTTTTCCAATTCTTTTAATTTATGTTTTTCATACCATTAATGAATGATATTTTTGAAAAATAATTTATAATTACTCTAATTTATACAAAATTAATTGTATTTCTAAATATATATGAAGTTACAAAAATGACATATAATTTGAAACGAAATGAGTACATGATAACAATAATGCAAAACAATGAAGAGACAAACAACATTCATTGAAGTTATGTATTGCAAAACCCTAGCCTAAATGGAACTACAATCAAAGCACAAATATCAACATTGTTGAGGCCGAAAATTCGAAGGTAGCTCGAAAACAATGAAGTGGCCACCAAATCATATTTAAATAGGAAAAATATTAAAAAAAAAACCTTATTAATAATGAAAACAACGAATTGTCAATTAAAATATATTTAAATAGGAAAAAAATTGAAGTCTTATATAACGAAAAAGTGATCTTTGAAACCAAATAATTTCTTCAGAAATCCAAGGGTACTTAGATTCAGTTAACTTTGAATAGAAGGTAGACTACATTTTTCATTAAAAAAAAAATGTGCGATGATCAAATTAAAAGCAGAAGTAGTCATCGATTTTAAAGTTTGTGTATTTACCAAACCAAAAGACTATGAAGCACGTATTGATTCAAACGCATGACACTGTACAAACACTATCACACCGACGCCGTTAATAATTTAAGAAAATTATATAATTCGATATAATTATATGTGTTACTGTCGTGTTGTTCAGGACATGTCTAATCCGAAAATGTCCCTACTTCATAGCCAAAAGAGGATAGGGAATAGTCTTCAATTTTGAAGATTTGTGATTTGCGTATTTTGTGTAATGATCAAACAAAAGTGGATTGATGCCCATATTCAAACAAGAAAACAAAGAATAATAATAACAATAATAATAAGATAAATTCAAACAAGAGAAAAAAATTCTTTCAAAAACACAACAACAATAATAATAATAATAAGATAAATAAAATAATTAAGAATAATATTAATTAATGATTAAAAATAAAGAATGGTTACCCCTAAAAAAATAAAGAATGGTTTGTGCAACATAAAACAATTAAATGAATCTGACACTATGAAACATGTACACTCCTCGTATTAGGTGTGTTTCGATGTGTGACACAGTATTCAACATGACATCGACATTACACTGAATTATGTTATTTTCTTAAATTATTATCCGTCTCGCTCAGTGTGTCGATGTCCGTGTCGTGACCGACAACCGTATCTAGTTCCTGTTTCATAGATCAGGAAAAACCATATACACACTTAAACCCTAGTTTTTTTTTTTACTATAGAACCAAAAAGGAATCGACGCATAGACAAATGAAGAAAAAAAAAATAAAGCATACAGAAAACATTTACATACCGCTCTCCGGTGACTTAAAACATAGGCTTCTCTTTGCCTTGTTAATTTTTTCGTCTTCTTTTTTCATTCACAATGCAGGGTATTTATGGATTATAGATGTGCAATGGATTTTGAAGGGAAGAGAGAAAAAGGCAAAAAAATTAATTACCCTTAAAATTGATTAAAACTAATTGGCAAAAATATTTGATGAAATGATTTCTTTCCTTTTTAGTTCATTCTCTTCTTAATTTAGCTTAATTAGATTAAGGTTTTTAGAAATTGTTCCCCGCGTGACAGCTTAATCACACTAATCTCACTCAAGAAGTGCCTCGGTTTTAGGCGATAATCATTTGGAAATTAAAGGACTTTTATAGCTGCTATCTTCCCACTTTTTAGCATTCCTTAATAATCGCCATAATACTATTACAAGTGGTAAAGTAATGAAAGAAATAGTTGAAAGTTTTTTGGTTACCTTAAAGTCTTTGTAGATGTAAACTCAAGAGGTTTCTTAGAAGCCAAGGTAAACTTATATTGCAGGAAAATGCCATGATAGCATAGCAACCTTAGGAGTTGCATTCAACTGAGGCTTAGAGTTCTGTAAAATTGCATCGCTGTCGTATCAATTTCAGAATTTTTGTTGGACTCCTTATCGGAGTCTTGTTCATTGACCAAGTTAGCCATATCATGATGCTATTTCGATATAAAAAAAATGATAAGATCATAAAAATTACTATCGAATATTAATCATTGTTGAAATATTTACAAGATAATAGATTTCGCAAAATTTCCTATTTCATTGTACCCAAAAAAATTTAACACAAAATCGTGTAGTCAACAAATTTACATGAAATAAGACGGATTAGGATCTTCGACTGTGGTGTCTACGGTGCTATTCTCTGCCATGAGATTAATCCAACGCCAAGAAACAAATAGGTAAAATCAAAATAAAACGGCAATCAAAAGAGAGAGAAATGAATGGAGTGAATTCTCCACAAATTTGTTGCTTAGTGCATTTTCACTTTCCAATTGCATTTTCCTTTCACCACTTCCATAGAAGGACCAAGGGAACAGAGCTTAAAATTTCAAAAGTTTAAAAACTAAAACCCTTAACAAGGTTGATTTAGTGATTCTAATCATCAACATATTCCCACTCACTATCATTATTCTAGTCATAAATTTTTTCTGCGTAATTATTGTCAAAGAAAAATTATTGCTGCATAATTGCTTCAGCTACTCTATGCCGTCCCATACGTACTGGTTTTGTTATCTTACTTTCGTCAATATCTATTTCTCCGGTGAGCATCTTTATCACAGAAGACATGGTTGGCCGGAGCTTAGGATCAATCTGAATGCAAAGCAAGGCAATCTTCAGATATTTACAAGCCTCCTCTGCACACAACTCCTTGTATAGTGATACGTCTACCAACTCCACCAATTTCTTTTGCTTATAATAATCCCATGTCTGTAATAAGAACATAAGCTACAATAAGAGCTATGCAGGTCTAAAAATACGATAATGCTATGATTCAAGATTAATGCAATGAATAAGTGATTGATACTAAGAATTGTGTTTTCGTATCTCAATTCATTGGTTCAAAATTTTTGAACTAATTTTTGTAAGCAAGATTCAAATCGGACTAATATGATCATTATTTACACTTGAATAGAAGGCAAGCGGACAATAAGCTGCGCCGCTAGACCTTTTTGGATGGCAAAACCAATCCTCGTGAACACAACATTCACGGACCTTGGAGACATAACATTGTTATGCATAACCTTTTGAACTCTATGTAGAAGGTCAACAGCCTCTGGTGCTAGGAAACCGAAAGTGTCGAAAGTAAATGGTATAAAAGCATGTTGATTGTCAGAACACGCTTTCTCATGTTTGGCCACTTTGCTTAACGCAGCTTTTAGGGCTGTCTGTCCTACGGTAAAAGGTCCGACACCTAATCCCACAAGTGGCGAAACCCCAGTCAAGTCTACACAAGCATGTTTTCCACTTACCCATCCGTACACCATAACGTCCGCATGTCTGAGTGTTGATCTTCTATCTAGTGGGTCAGTTAGGAAGTTCACAGGCGCCTCCTTCTTCACTGATATCTCCGCCCGTTTGAAAATATCAAAAAGTACATCCCTAACAAAGTCATGTTTGTACTTAAAGCCGGGAAGTTCCTTGCAATGAACGGCATGCTCCCCAAAAATATCCAGGCACGCCTTACGACAAACAGGACACACCTCATCAATAGGAAACAGTGGAATCATAAGACGATATCTAAGGATAGTACGATACTCCACTGGTGACATATGCTGACATAACCCATCAATCGGGATAGCTAGAAGAAAATCCTGAGCATGTGTTGCTTGCAAACATCCAAAAATTGACTTTTGTCTTGTGGGCATGTCAAACTTAACTTCCATATCGTGAACACTTTTATTAAAAAGAGCACTCGCCAAAACATGTTGTGCTTTAGGAGGGACGGTGTCTTTGCAAGTAAAACTGCTAACATCAAAATTTGGAATCGCACCACGAAAACCATCCAAAGCATTATCAAAATCCAAATCCATGCCACATAACTCACTGTCTCTCAATATATGATCTTGTAGCACCCAAGACTGTGCCCTACAAGCCACAAAAGCGTACGAAGAAGCCTCTAATGCTGAGTACAAACCCAACCCTCCAAACCCAATAGGTAAAGAGGCAAACCTCCTTTGAAGGTCCCCAAAGAAAGGACCTCCACCAACCACAATGTCCTCAACCGCTTCACGCAGCTCTTTAACAAACAACATAGCCGCCTCCTCCATGTGAATCGGTTGGCACGTCCTTAAGCCAAAGAAAAGTTTGGCAATACCCATGCACGATCGAAGTAGAAGAAGCTCACTCTGAGGATCCCGTAACTGAAGAAGAAGATGCATTAACTTAGCAGTCCTAGAAGCTCTCTTCATGGCCAACCCCTCAATAAAACCTTTATCTCGGCTAACAGACCCTCCGAGCAATTTCACCCCCAACGTCGACCTCCCAATCTCCGCAGGGAATAACCCCCCACGATGCTTATTACCATCACATGAAGGCCAAAATATTTCAGTCTTACGAATATTCAATTCAAGGCTCAAAGAATTTGAGTGTATTGGTACACCAAATCAATAAATTAATAGTTAAATGTGTTATTTTTTGAAGAGACAAATTGTTTTCTATCACCTATAATTATAATAAATATCTTATTTACCAAAATCATCGACGAAATAAAATTTAATTGTTCTGAATTTTTAGTACTCATAATAGAGAATTTTAATTATTTTTTACAATAAAATGTAAAAATATTAAGTATGATTTTTATAAATAATGAAATGATATTTTCTAAAATATAAATATCAACAAATGGCTATTTATTTCATAAAAATAATAGTTAATTTAATTTTTTTTGAAATAGGAGTACTTTTACACCTTAATTTGCAGGTATTAAAAATGACTTTGTATTAGTTTGTACTATTAAGATTTGGTGACTGAAATGAACTTGAACTATTAGGATTTAATGTATTAGTATTAGTATTATTTGAAATTTTAAAAGAGTGTCCTAAATGCACTTACATGATAAAATATTGCGGGGAAATTTAATATGTTAGGATATGAGTTTGAACTCATAATTCCTTATTTCTCTACACTTATTTTGTGTGAGTTTCGTCGTTAAACTCTTTGAAACTGCTATATAAAATTAAAAAAAAATTAATAGATTAACTTTATGAAAGTTAAATTTACTTAATATCTAACTTCAACAATAGCAAAATATAGGTTGCTTAGATTTTTTCAGTCAAACAAGATTGCTTAGATTTACTATGTTATTTATTAAGAGTGAAATGTTAGAATTAATTATAAAATTTCGATAAATAACTCCCAGTTTGATATTGTTGGTTCATTGTACCATCTTCCTTATTCAATCATTTCATTGTTATAAGATATTTACTCTCTTACGTTTTCGTGAAAACCATGTTTCCTAACAAAAGCCTCAAATGATGTTATATTCTATGATATATACTATCACTATGCAACAATTTATGCATGAAAGCAACTGAGGTAGATGTTTCAGTTATAAGTAATAACCTTATTTGTCTTCAATTCCATAACTGCTTCCTTGTTGCAAGTTTTTCCAAATTTCAACCATCCTTGTCTTTACACATCCCTTATACTTGTGCCTAGCAACATATGAAGGTCAATGATCCATATACTTGTTTCTTGATATTTGAAAATACACCTCGTTACAATTAAAATTGTAAATGAAAAACACCAAAATATTTAAGCATACAGGATTGTAATTACGAAGAAACAAAATCAAATCACTTGCAAAAAAAGCCACAAAATAGTTGCAGTATACTTGGAGGAAAGCTCTCAAGTCTTAACATAACTGCGAAAATTGTTCGATAGCAAAATAATAAAAAGGATCACAATATATGATGGCCCATTTTTTATTTTGATAAACATAACACTGATTTTGGATGGGGTGTGTGCGCCAGACCCTTCTTGTAGAATTCTGCTCTTTACCCAAACGGTTTTGCTCATTTTCAAAGTAAATGTCCATATTGTCCCTGCGTGAGTTAACTCACGCTAGTGTTAATCTTTACATGAGTTAACTCACACCGCGTGAGTTAACTCACGCTGGTTTTCTTTTTCGCTGGTCCAAATTCAATAAAAGCCTACTACTCTCTTTTTTCACGTCATTAACTCTCTCAATTAATCAAACAAAAGGGGAAAAAAAACCATTGTTGTTGTTACTCTCTCTCTTCTTATTTTGTGGATAATTTTTTAAATTAATGTGTGAGATGCTATGATTTCTATTCAATTAAAGTCCTTAAAATATAGCAGGTGTCTTCAAAGATTTGTGTTCAATATTTGCCTTGTGAAACAATGTCGTCTCTGTTTGTGCATAGTTAATTACTTCTTTGCATACAAATTAGAAGAGCTTGTTTTGTGAAAGATGAAAAAGCAGTGATATTTTTCTTTCCCAGACCAAGAACAAGATAATAGAGGGAGATGGTGCAGCAAACAGAGAGAAATGAAAGATGAAAATAAAAAAATATTGGAAAAAAAACATTCAAATGACTCAACCCCATACATGTAAGATGCTAAAATACTCCTTCACAAGACATGGTGATGACACGTTGCCTTATAAAAGATCCACTAATCAAAGCAAAGCAAAGAAGGAAAATGGAGGAGATGAAGGAAGAAGCAGCCTTTGCAATAGTGGTGTGAAAGTGAGAAAGAAAACCAGCGTGAGTTAACTCACGCTGCATGAGTTAAGTCACGCAAATTTAGTACTAGTGTGAGTTAACATACGTAGGGGTATTTTGGACATTTACTTTGGGAATGAGCAAAACCGTTTGGGTAAAGAGCAGAATTCCTTGTTGTAACTTGTAGCGCAACGCAGCTCGTAAAAATAGTGTTAGAAAAACGGTAGGAAAATGAAGAAAAAAAAAGACTCATTTAGGGATGGCAATGGTACCTAATGGACAGGGTACTATAGTACCCATCCCCATACCCACAATTGTAAAAAAAGAATACCCATATCCGAACTCGTGCCCTCGTGGGCAACAACTTTAGTGTCCTTCTCCATACCCTATGTGCACCTACGTGTTCATACCCGCACTTTAACTATGAAAAGACAATAAAAAACATCACAATTGAAATAAAACTATGATCTAAAAAATTTCAAATCAACTCAAAAAATAGTTAGAATCGTAGTATTTAGCCAAAAAGCAATGAAAGGTAGGCATCGACAAACATTCAACGCAGCTGGAGGGGTAGGGTAAGGTTACTATATTAAGTTGTTTTAGGTTTAGGCTTAAATAGTTAAATAAATTAATTAATTGTACACCAAAAATAAATAAATTATTTATCATATTGTATAATACATATATGCGGGTTGCAGGGCTGGGTAGTATAGTGCCCATACCCGTGCCCATACCCATTCAAATTTGCGGGTAACTACCCATACTCAAGCCTGGATTCATTAAAGCGGGGTTTTACCCTACCGATAGCAGCTATTTTTGGCGGGTGCTCATCGGGTCTGGGTCTAATTGTCATCTCTGTCACTCATTTAAGATTATCATATAAATAAGCAATTATTGATCAAAACTTGAAAATACTGAAGTGGGTATGGTTGTAAATTGCTATGAAACTGAAGTTTGACGCCACCCTTTGTTCTATTTCTGCGAAATTGATAAATAAATTGAGGAGAATAGATATATGATTAGAGAATGTGTGGTTGGAAATGGTCAAGGGTGCATGCAATAAAAATAAAAATATCATTTGATAATGTTACAGTTTGATTAATTGATGCATATTTGCTTGCTACTAAGAAGATGAAGGAGGAGATTGATGATGTTGTTGTTCTTCTTTAGAACCTCACCTGACCCTCAAATTCACTTTTATTTTTTAATTCAGTGACAATTTTATTTTTTTAATTTAGTAATTACACGTGTGATATCTATGCGTTGACTCCATCAAAATTAGTCAAAAAACGAATCAAAATCCACAGAGAGATGGAGAGAGATATTTATACTAGTTTCTTTCACAAACTAGAAGTAGTCTAGTCTCTTTGCACTTCCAAGAGATTTTCACTATAATTGCTAAAGATTACAAATACTCAACCACACAAGCAAAAGACTTCAACTGGTCAATCACAAAAGAAATATAATTTAAATGTTCAAACACACAAGTAAGAGTCTTCTACAATCTAACTTAATCAAATAAAATATTGTTTATTAATTTATAAGATATAAATTTTGTAAGAAATTCTAAGTGTAAATGCCCTTTTATTTTAACCGAGTAAAGACACATTCAAAATATGCAGAGTCTTGTTAATTTCTCAAGTCTTCATCATTTTATATAGAAAGAAATCTAAGAGACAGTTGGAGAAGTTCCAGCACATTACTTTGAGTCCTTGAGAAGCTTGATCATATGCTTTGAAATATTTCTTGATTTGTTTAAAGTCGCTGAAAAGAGATGTAGTTATTATACTAGTCATATGTATCTTAAAGGGTTAATAGGTCTTTACCCCCCTGTAATATAGGTCATTTCCGGTTTTCCCCCCTGTAAAATATTTTTTTTGATTTACCCTCCTAATAGGCCAAACAAAAACGAAAAATTCTTGAAAAATAAAATAAAATTAGTTTTTGTTTGACCTATTAGGGGGGTAAATCAAAACAAAAATATTTTACAGGGGGTGAATCAAAAAAAATATTTTACAGAGGGGAAAACCGGAAATGACATATATTACAGGGGGTAAAGACCTATTAACCCTATCTTAAATTATTTTTTCTTCAAATTTCTATTAATATGGTGTTAGTTATTGTAAATCAATTAAGACATGCAACTAAAATATGTAAAAGTAAATATTTGTGTTAGCATTCAATATTAATTTGTTGTTTCAAGGTTTAACATTTGATAAATAAATAATTTGCTAAAAACAAATTTAGTCAATAATGTCTATATTAAATATTATTTTGAACATATATTATTAATTGGCCGTGTTGCATGCTTCAAACAGTCCTTCCTTAGTTGATCCCTTTCGATAGAGTTGGTAGGGGAAATCACTCTACCCGTATCATCACACTCCCTAATAAGAACCATCTTCAACGAAAAGCTAAGGAATTTGAAAAACGAAAAAAGACGAAATGAAAGAGTACCTGAGAAGTTGAAGATCTCGAGACTGACAGGATTCGTGCAAACTACAGAGAGTTCAGAGGCGAAAAAGGCGGAAATGAAACAGATAAGGAAAGAAAATGAAGAAAGAACGCGTTTTTATAGAACAACAATTAAAGCCGCCTCGAAAAACACGCTCACTTTCATCATGAGTGGAGACACGTGGCAAAAACGCAATGATTCAAATACGTCACCACCATTGAAAGGTCACGAAATTTGAACCGTTGGATGACTCGAAAAGTGAAGAAGCTCGCCTTATATTCCTTCGAGATCTCGCCTTTAAAAATCGTCGCAAAATGATCAACTCGTCACGCCCTCATAAACCACTTCGCCTTCTCCCAAGACTCGTGCTTAGGGGGCTGTGGACTGTCAATATATACCTAATGACCTAAGAACTCTCCAAAAGGGCATCTGGACCCTCCTAGATGCCTTAGTGCCCTCTAGAAGGGATCTAAGGCCCAAGGCGTGCCCTCCCTAGGGCGCCACCTCAGTCAGCTTCTAGAAGCCTCTAGAGCTCAGCCTAAATACCTAAAATACCCCCCATTACTTATGGCTTAAGTAACCACAAGTCAAGGCTATGAAAGGGCTATAAATACAACCCTTGAGAGCCTTTTCAAGGCATGACCAATACAATACAAACCCTGATATGATTATTGCACTTTTGCTAGTACATTAATGTAATTAAATTTTTGTTTAGAAAAGTTCTTACCCTAATGAGATTGAATCTAATGATCCTCGTAAGATTAGTTCAGTTGGTAAGCACAATGCATAATATCTGCAAGGTCTATGGTTCAAACCCTGGCCACCACAAATAAAAGATTTAGGTCTAACAAAAGGAGTTAGACCACGATCTAATGAACAAATCAATTTCTAACTGCGAGCGATACTCATATTTAATGTCTGACATGCCTCAAAATAATATTACATATTTAATGTTCTTAATTTTATTTTTCTCTGTCAGCACACTTAAAAGGTCTTAAATTTCATTCCCGTGAGTTTAACTCAGTTGGTAGAGATATTGCATATTATATGCAGGGTCGGGGTTCGAACCCTTGACACTCCACTTCTCCATAATTAAGCTCTAGCCACTAGGCTACTTGAAAGAAAAAAAAGTTCTTAAATTTCATTTTAGGTCTACAAAAACACATTAGGCCGGCCCTGAAACAAGATGAATATATAATTTTTTTTGTTATAAGAGGAATAAATTTATTTATTTTAGAGTAAAAAAAAAAGAGTTAATTTATTTTAAAAATCGATAGTTTTGTGACAGCAGCATATTCTGTCTTGACCTGTTTCTTTCACCCACAACACAACACAATCTCTGTCTTTGTTCTGAAATACTACATTATACAAATACTCACAAGAGTGTTTGTTTAATCTATCTTGTTATTTTGAAAAATGGATTTGGTGTTTTTTTCTCCAAAACCCCACACTTTCATTCTCAGAGCACCTTCTTCTACTTCTTCTTTTCTCTTTCATCCTATCAAGAAGTTCCACTCTTTGCGTCCTCTCTTTGCTTCTTCTTCTTCTAAACATGTCAAGATTCAATGCGAACTCAACGGTTCTCTTTCTGCTGATTTCGACGCTCGTTTCGTTGATAGGGTATGTATTACCCCCTTTTCTCCGTTTATTATTTACCTTCAATTTTACTTTCTTTTCTGTGAATTGTTGTAGTTGAATTGAATATCAACAGTTGTGTGTTGGCAATAAAGTGGTTATTATGAGAAAGGTTTACTTTCATTCAACGTTATTATTGTGTTTTTATCGCGACACTTCTTATCAACGACGTGTCTGTGTCTGACATGTGTCAATGTCCGTCACATGGTGATTACATTTAATTTAATGATGTCATGTTCATCAATTATGAGTGATAGTGCTTCATAGGATTTTATTGTCTCGGTGTTGTTACTATGAAAGTGTTTTTTTTTTTTAATTCTGTTAGGTTGCTTGCCTTAAGTTCTAGTGTTTGCTTCAATCACCGGAACAATGTTATGTCTGTATTTTGTGGCATTTTCCATTTAACCAACTGTGAAGCTTTTACTAGTTTGAATGTGGAATTAGCATTAAATGTGTTGAGACAATGCTATGTTTACATTTTGTGGCATTCTCAGTTGAACTACTAACCTAGCAGTTTTACTAGTTTGGATGTGCATTGTGGAATTAGCGTTAACAACACAAGAAAATGGCATGGTTTTATATGTTGTTGTTCACATGTTTCTTTTTCTCGAATTGATGGTAGGAGGAATGTGCGTAATTCACTTTCTCGTAAAGATAGTATTCTGACTTGTGAAATGTGAAGTTGATCATTATCTTTCGAGAATGCGATGCTTAAATCAGTCTCAGATGCCAGGATCTGAATTGGACTGAAGAATAAGTCTTGGAACAGTTTTTAACTTTTCTATAATAAATAGGAGAGTGATCATTCATTCTCTCTATCATTTTATCAGTTGGTAGGTATAGATTTAAAGATGATTAAGAGGTCGCATCGCATTGCATCACTCATGCAATATTCTTTCTCTGCTATTACTCTATACCTATCTTTTTCTTTAGATTTGTGTTTGTGTTCCCAGTAGAATTCAGAGTATTATGCGACACTTCTGTCTGTTTGGGAATGAGGAAACTAACAGGGACCAATTGTTAATCGGAGTGTTTGTTTAATGTTCACATTTTACCCAACAGGAAGGAAATTCGCTCATGCAAACATATCATTGAAGAACATTGCTTCGCTGTTTTAACCCCAAATTTTTAATTTGTCATTCTTTTTTTATTTTTTCTGGTTTGCTTACTGAATATATACAAGAGAAGGCATCAGAGTGCATGCATTTTATGGATGATACAATTTAAGTTAGAGAGTCACTAGAAGAAGTAAATAGAAAGTTAAGAAACACACTACTTTTGTCTAAAGTAGGAGTTTAATAGAGCATCTGAAATGTAAATTTATTGAGACACACAGATCATATATTAGAGATGAAAGTTGAAGAACATACAATACAACAAATCACACATTTAAGTATCTTCAGTCCTCATACAACATAATGCGATGATTGAGAAAAATGTTAACCATAGGATTTTATCAGAACGGATGATATTAAGAAATGCTATAGGCATAACTTGTCATTGAAAGTATAACACGAGTCACGACCCTAAATAATTTTTTTTACCGTACACACCAAAATGGTGGGACCCCTTCCCGGACCCTGCACATGTGGGAGCTTTAGTGCACCGGGCTGCCCTTTTTTATAGATGTGAGGCTTTCGTTGATGTATGATATTCAATGCTAGGCGATAAAGAGATACAAAGAAAGGAAGGTTAATGTTGTGGAGCTGATACTGCTATGTTGGTTGAGTGGCCACAGAAGACAAGATGAAATCAGGAGTGTCTTTTTTTTATTGAATGACAAATTAGGAATGTCGTTATTTGAGAGAAAGTCGGGATAGTTCTCATCATAGAGAACAAGGTTGTCAGGATCGCGATATAGATCGTGAGATCGTACGATCTCGCGCGTCACCTGGTCTCCACCGAGTTGGAGCGGTTCAAAGATCGGAGAAGACGGCGGAGCGCAGAGGAAGAGCGTAAGATCGTGAAATCGTCGCTCTGATTCACATCAGAGAAGAACGGTTTGACCCGGTTGTTTCGCGCGAAGAGTGAGGTTGGAATGACATGAGCTGCTTGTTTGTTGTTTGCTGCGGCGGCTGGTTGCAGAGGCGGCTGTGTTATGTTGAAGGAGAAGACTAGGTCTAGGTTAAGTTAGTGGAAAAGACTTATTTGGTCCTAGACTTATATAAATATAAATAAATTGTTATGACTTATATGGGTCTGAGAACAAAAAGAAAAAGGACTTATGTGGGCCTAGACCAATAATTTTATTTTTTGGTTACAAGACGTATAATAAACTATTATGAATTATAGTAACAAAACAAAAACTATTATGAATTTATTTTTTTAAGGGAAAAACTATTATGAATTATTAATTAACTTAGTTTAATGTTGTAATTTATAAGTTTTTTTGATGAAAGGTTATTTTTCTTAGTTATTTTTATAATTTTGTCTGTTTGGTGGGATCTTACGATCTCTGTTACGATCTTACGATTTACGCTTTTTCTATACCCCAACGATCTTTAGTGAGACCCCGATTTTGACAACCATAGAGAAAATGGTAAAGTTTTGTTGTAGGTGGTTTGAGCATGTATATGCCCAATCATCTTAGAAGGGCCACTATGGAGGATAGACAAGGTAAAGGATATTTAAATACTTAAAGAAAGAGGAAGATCGAAGAAAACTATGTCAACCATCAAGAGAGATCTAGAATTAAAATGTCGACCTATAGCCATGACAGAAAATGTTGGTGTCATTTAATCGATGTAGTTGACTTTACCTAGTAGAGAAGGGCTTTGGTAGCTGTTTTCTGTTCATGTTTTTGTTTTGAGAATCTCTTATCTCTTTAGTAACACCCTGCTTTTTTAAATTTTGTCTAAATGGAAACTTTGGTCCCTTCATTATTTGTTGTTTGTTATATAATTTGGTTGATCAATATGGTCCTTCTGTCATATGATTACATATTTATACTTGGAAAAAAGACAATACACGAGAAGATTGATGAATGAGAAACATTATATGTGCATATGATAATTTTTTGGTTCTATATATTTACTATTTTTTTTGGATCAATTTGGTTCTATATACATAATGCTATCATCTCTTATATTTACCTCGTTAATAATTTGTAATGTATACAAAAATTTCACCATATCATCTTTTGGTTTTTCCCTCTGCATATTAGTGTTCACGGATGTATATTGTTTCAAATTTTAATTTTAATTATTGCTCTACTGGATTCAGTTATTTTGTTAGCTTTTAGGATATATAGTTCAATGTTTGTTACGAAATGGTTTTTGATAATTGTTCTATTGAAAATATGATGTCAGCATGCCAATAAATATAGTAGGTTATTTGTTCCATTGTTAATGGGATATTACTAATGTAGAAGAATATTTGATTTGACAATTGAATTTCTATTCTAGCAAAAGGCTCTGGAAGCAGCAATGAATGATATAAACAACTCTTTCGGAAAAGGTAGTGTTACAAGATTGGGCAGTGCTGGTGGAGCATTAGTGTATGCATCTTCTTCACATTCTCTATCATTTGTCTTGCCTATGTATCATCAACCAAACTGTTTTATATAGTTTGAAAAACATGTCTCTATGCTGTCATTATTTTCTGTGAATTTGAGGGCATAACATGACAGGTTTTCTATTTTCTGGAATGTTGCAGTGAAACTTTTCCCAGTGGATGTTTGGCTTTAGACTTTGCTTTAGGCGGCGGTCTTCCTAAAGGAAGAATTGTAGAGGTATTGAATTTATGCTTCATGTTGTCATTCATTTCCTTTGGTGAACTTATATTTACATTCTCTGGGTTCTTGGTCGAGTATAGTGTATATTGGGCTTAAGCTTTATTGGAGCATGTAGCAGTAGTATGTTAGGCTCTAAAAACAAATCTTCTAAGCATAATGATTTTAGGGGATGTTTGGAACAACGATGAGTTTGAAAAAATCATGGTGGCACACTGATTTTGTCAAATTCATTTCAAATCCAAACATTCATCTAATCATTAAAGATGTCCCAATTCCATTTATTTTTGATTTTGTGATAGAATTGTTGATTCTATTGTTTTTTTTATCCTCTACTTATTTATACTTCAATGGGAAGCTGACATTATCTGCTATATCTGTTTCCAGATATTTGGACCAGAAAGCAGTGGAAAGACCACCCTAGCACTTCATGCTATTGCAGAAGTACAGGTAATTTGTCTGGAGTTTTCCCAATCATTAATTCCTAATGATAATTATCAATTTATTTGAAGTATGTATTTGAAATCATTGTGCAGAAGTTAGGAGGCAATGCAATGCTTGTTGATGCAGAGCATGCTTTTGATCCAGCATATTCTAAAGCGGTAGGAGTGGATGTAGAAAATCTAATCGTGTGCCAACCAGATCACGGAGAGATGGCTCTTGAGAGTAATACCTTTGACTTGTGGTTGTGTTGGAATGGATAAGATAATTTTGGCGGTGCTCATATTGCATTATCAGGGTGCTGTATGGTGTCTGTGAATTGATTGAACTTTGCATATTGTAGTCGCAGATCGTATGTGTAGATCTGGCGCCATAGATCTCATTTGCGTGGACTCCGTCTCCGCTCTCACTCCCCGAGCAGAAGTTGAAGTGAACATCTGTCTTTCTTTGTTTGTTTTAGGTACTTTTATTGTATAACTTAGGGGATTGCATTTTTTTAACCATATTTTTTATATAAATGTATAGGGAGAGATTGGAATGCAGCAAATGGGATTGCAGGCTCGTCTTATGAGCCAAGCTTTGCGTAAGATGTCTGGAAATGCCTCTAAAGCTGGATGTACTCTTATATTTTTGAACCAAATAAGATATAAGGTACTTGTAATTGAAGATTGCATGCATTTAATTATGAGCACTGTCTATTAGTAATTGCTTAATCACAAGTTTGATGATATATGCCACAGTTAAATCTCTTGTTTCTGTTTACATGGTTTGTATTTCTCTTTACTTTTGTAGATTGGTGTCTATTATGGAAATCCAGAAGTGACAAGTGGTGGAATTGCCTTGAAGTTTTTTGCATCGGTTCGACTAGAAATTCGTTCTATAGGGAAGATAAAGTCTGTAAGTACAATGGCTTTTTCATGACACTATTATATATTATCTTAAACCTTTCTGTTTCTTATTTGCCTTTCTACCCCAAAATATCAGCACTTTTTACATTCAAATGATCATTTGTTCCTAATATCTTTTGATTATAATATCAAAATTGTTTAATTTGAAGAACTACTCTGCATTTTGATTTCCGTTTAGGCCAAAGGAGATGAAGAAGTTGGCCTTAAAGTTCGTGTAAGAGTGCAAAAGAGCAAGGTAACCACAATATTTATATATTTGAAAATTTTCCTTTTGTGATGTTTTTTTTCATCATCCATGCATTATTCACAAACTTTTATGTCAAATTTGAAATTTATAAAACTTGTAGTAAGGCATGGACATGAGTTTATTGGTGACTGGTAATCCCCACCTTATAAACTGATTTATAGGCCTAGCCACATATGGAAACCAAAACTAGCTGTTACAACATTTAGTCCACAGAAGAATTGATTCCTCAGTCCCTAACTTTCCAGAACTCGGCAACAAAATAATGATACCACATGGCATGGAGGATGGTACCACCCTCTGATACTATGTTGAAGTTATGGGTTTTAGATAAAAGAAAGAGAAGAATAAAAATAATTATGGTAAATAATGTTTGATAATTAACTTGATACATAATTCTAAACACTAACCCCTATTTATAGGTGTATAAGACTCCTAATCCTAAGTAAATAGTAAAATTAGGAAATTATGATAAAAATTAAGTAGTATAGAAACTAATCTTAAAAGATATTTATTGATATTCTAATACACCTTTCAAGCTAAAACTTAAAGGCTTTTAAGCTTGTTAGACATATACCTTCAAAAGAGGTAGCCATAACCAATAAGGTTTATGCCTAGAACAAAACCATCAATCAACCAACCGAAGAAACCATTGCTGATTTTAACAAATATCATTGAAACCTAACAAAAATGATATTGGGCTAGACATTGTCTTAGCCTGATGTAGCCAACTTAAAAGTGGTAGAGGTCACACTTTTTTTTTTTATGGTTGCTGTCGGAGGCTTAACCATGACGTTGGTCGGATGATGGGACTGCCGAAACAACCAAATTAAGAGAGAGGACATATGTGGCTGGTGTAGAGGACTCAGTCTTGATGTTTGTTGAATGACAGAACTACCAGAGACTTGGAGAGATGACCGATGACCAACTTGGAATTAGTAGCGAGACAAACATATAGTCATTTGTCATGAGACGAGACAAACAAACCACAGCTGTCGAGATTTTGACTAACTCGGATTATATTATACAAGAGCCTGCATTTGATCACATGCTCAACTGTTGAATTTTTAATCAATTGTTATTTTTGTACTTTATCCTCTAAAGGGTGTGTCCTCATTTTAGAGGAGTCAAATTAACCTCACATTGGACTAGATTGTTTATGTTTATTGAATAACGAAACAAATTAGAAGCCTTGTTGTTTCAGCTTTTTTCTATCGAAAAAATCATTTTTGACAACTGATGGTGTTTATGTAAACTTTTAACAAAAAAAAAAAAGATTTGGTTGAGAATCTGATTATTTTGAAAAGACTTTAGGGTACTTATGTAATTGTAACCAAACAAAAAATAGCTTATGCCGGTTTTATGTAAACTCTAAAAAAATAAATCACTTTTTACGCAACCTTGAAATCACATTTTCAAAAGCTAAAACTAGGGATCTAAATTGTTGATATATAAATATATAGTAAATAATTATATTTATGCTCTAAGTATATTTTAGCTTACTCTCTAAGTTACTTAGGATATAATATTATGATGAATATTCATTATGTAAATATATCATAACTTAGGCCCTAAGCTACTTACTTCTATATAATAAATCTTCCGTTGTGCTATTCAGACACACGGTATTTCATCATATGTCTCTCTTTTCTCTCTTATTCAACATAAATATTGAATAACTCACTCTTAGCAGATTGTCCGTTCTAGTCTAGATTGTTCTGAAGATTAATCAAGATATTGGAATATTATTTACATCTATCAGAATCAGATATAACTGCTGTATTCTTCGTTGTCTTAATTTTTTATTGTGGGGGTAACTAACTTGAGAAGTTGTTTTAGGTGTCAAGACCTTACAAAGTAGCCGAATTCGATATTTCATTTGGAGAGGGAGTCAATAAGTTGGTGAGTGTTGGAGCATAAAATTATCTTTAACATTTATTGAATACCATTATTTTGAATTTTCATTTTGAATGCAGGGTTGCATTTTAGATTGTGCAGAAATGATGAATATTGTCTTAAAGAAGGGCTCTTGGTACAGTTATGGGGACCATCGGTATTGTCTGAAAACTCTTGGACGCTTAATATTTATACAATTGATAATCTCTTTGATTATTCTGCTGTGTTTTACATCCCTCCAACATTGGGATTTGCGAAGGAAAATTTAGTCGAGCTACTGTAAAATTGATTTGGAAGTAAATTAAATTATGCAGTTTTATAATCTGTCTGTGGCAGAAAAAGTTTTAAATGACAAATGTTCAATTACAGTAATCATTCATTGGTTCATAGGTAATAGCTTGAAATAAAATTTGACTTGTAAGGAGAAAGACGGCCAATATAAGATTCAGATTTCAATTATGATAATAAATCTGTGGTGTAACCATATAGCAGAAATCAAATTAGATAGGTAAAGATAAATACAAATATCAATGCATTTCTAATTATTGTAGTTGCATGATATGGTTGGCCTATATGCAATGAACCTGGACACTGTTTACATTTCAACATTTTCAATTTGATTCTACATGCTTTTCTGTTATACAAGACATTCTTTTCATTATGATGACACCTCTTCCCTTCCATGTTTCTTTTTCATTCTTTTTTATCTCTGTTGTCATCTTTTCTCACTCTTCTTTGCCTTTCCATTGTTCATGTCTCAATGGTGGGTGAATTCTCTTTGTATGTGAGTTCCCATGTCTTAATGTTGATCATCCAAATCTATCGTGAAACAGGTTAGGACAAGGAAGAGACAAAACATTGCAGTACTTGAAGGAGAACACACATCTTCTAGAAGAAGTTGAAAAGGTTGGATGATCTGATCCTGCTATATGCTATAGACTTTTATTCTACAAAACACTAATCTCTTTTTAAAGAGGTAAAACACTCCTAATCCTAAAGAAATAGACATTAGGAAACAAATCATAATAATAAGTATTATGGAAACTAAATACTAGGAGATGATTTCTAGAATATTCGAAAATATCTTGATAAGATATTATGTTAGAGGATCGTAGTTGTCTTAATCTCAGAGTATCTTCGATTATCTCCTAAGAGTAGTTTTCATATTACTTGGTTATTATTATGATTTGCTTCCTGCTTTCTCTATTTATTTAGGATTCAGTATATCTATAAATAGGGGTTAAGTGTTAGTCTTTTGTATCTTACAAGTATATATTTATTATCAATAATATTGCACCACCATTTCAAAAGCATTTATTATTCATCTTCTCCTTATTTTATAAAAAATCCACAACTTCAAAATGAGATCGTAGGGGTACGATCCTCAATGACGCTCGTCACTATTCTGCTGTTGAGTTCTTGGAAAGTTTGGAACCGTAACAACAGTTGTATTCACAATTCATTTTGAAGTTACCCTCCATGCGCTTCTAATCACCAATTGGTTGGTCTTTAGCCTGTAGTTGTTCTGTTTTCTGCCTCTCGTCAGCTCCCAATAGTTGTATATCTGTTGTTGGTTTCAACATGGTGGTTTTGCCTTTGGTTTGTCTGCGACTCTCCAACAATGCTTTTACTTTGGCTCTTCTTGTATTTCTATTCTCCCTGTTGTACAATTTTCACATGGCTATTTGGTTCTGTCGGCACTTTGGCTGCCCCACAATTATTATCAAACCTCAATTTATCATTCTAATTTGGTTAAAGATCGTGATGCCACCAACACTACCAACACCACCTTCTGTTTCAGTTGTCGTTAGGACTTCTGCTGCAGGTAGCACTGGTCCAATACTGTTTCATTATTGTATGAATTTGTGTCACTTTCAAATTAGGGTTTGAGTTTGAGATGTTGTAAGCACTAGCTCAATATTGTCTCAGCCTGTGTGGAACACAGGCTACCCTAAAGGAGCACTCCTTTCAAAAGATACAAGGCTACCCTAAAGGAGCACTCCTTTCACACTAGAGCATTCTCTTGTCACTAAATTTTATTATTCAAAACTATCTTTCTCTTCTACTCTTGAGGGCTTTTTAAAGACTTTCTAAGAATAACCAAAGTAACAGCTCTTAACAACCACATAACAAACTTATCAACTTACTGACTAACTCTTCACTACTCTAATTATCCAATATTCTATATCCTGCCAGAAACTCTCGTATTCATTAATTCATCAAGTGTTTAGATTCATTAAAACTATCGATTTATGACATGAAATGTCTCTATAATCAATAATTCATGATGTTGCATGCTTGAATGCTGATAGGTTTTAGTTTTACTTAGTAGTTACAAAGATGATTGCAGCATTTTCCAATGCTGATTTAGTTAATTTTGCCATTTTGGTGAAACTGCTTAGCATAAGGCAAAAAGAACTTCTGTACTTTATTCTTCTTTCAATGAAAAATTGTTCACCCTGATATTATGCTACTCTGGCTTTTCTCAATTGTGACTTGACGACGTCAAGTCTTCTTCTGAACTTTGAGTTTGCTGATTCTAGGTTGTTTAATACTTGATTTCTTGTTTCTTTGGGTCCAAACTTGATTCCTGTTTGAATAACTCAATGACTGAACATACCTGACAAATAATCAGTATACTCTTGTTCCAATTTCCACGACTATGAGTATGCTCAAAATCATGCTTGTTATTGATATCATCAAAACTTCGAATTACGATGAACTCACGAGAGTATACTTTCTTTAAAGTTGACGATGTTTCCTTTCTAGGATGAAGAGTATGCGTATTTTAACTTAATATCATTTGCTTTCCAGGGTTTTGTTTGTTTGTTTTCATAAAAACGGGTTATCTAAGTAATTAGTTTAGGTGTTATTTTTTAGTACTTACATCATGACACTTGCACCATGCACGAACATGTCTCCAAAGTTTATGGTTATATTGCAACAGTTTGTGAGTACAAGTTTAACTTTTGAGATTTGCATGTGCTGCATACAAGATATGAATGATTGTATTAGAAATCATATAGTAAAAGATTAACTTGATATGCAGGTAGTTCGGTCTTCAATGAATGATGGAACTAACCAAACAAGCTTTTCACATACGAAGAATAGTCCAGTGCTTCCTCAAGACGAAGATATATTTGAAGAAAGTCTATGATGAGGAAGTTGATTTTTCTGATAAGTTTGGGTGATAGATTGCAGGTTTATAGAATTTGAAAATTCTTTCTTCAAGATAAATGGAACTGGAGGTAGCTTTAACGATTAGGTTGTTTATCTTTTTGATCCTGTTCCATTGATATATGTTTGTGTAAACTGATGACATATGAAGCATAGAAACAAAAAGAAAGGTAAAATTGAAATTCAAAGGAGTAACTTTGACTCGACCAGTTTAATGGTCGAACCGGTGATGCAATCGGTTGAACTGGTGATTAAACTGATGCCTTTGGTCGGGTAGTCGGACTGGCGTGTCATATTATATTTTGCGTCTTTTATTTCCTCTTTAGTTTTTAGATTTTTTATCAAATTCTTTTTTAGTTCTAAATTTGGTTAAGCTTGTCTCATTAGGAAATATATAAAATTAGAAAAACAAATCGTTATTAATTTTATGAAGTGGTTATATTTGTTCACTTAAAATGACTAACCACTAATATTAACATTATATAATTGAACTTTTTTTGTTGTTGACGATATCTATACATGAACCTTGAAATAAACAAAAAAAATGGTTACTGTCTACCGAAGGATGATGTGAATTTTTAAAGCAATAGTTTTAATTTTCTTTCTTTCTTTTTAACAAAAATTTATATGAATAGTCAATTCAAGTGGTTAAAAAGTCCTGGGCCATCTCGGTTAAAAAGTAATTAGCGTAATATAGCTATTAAAAAAGAGTTTTACTTTTTCCACCCTGCCATCTTCTTGCGCGCCCTGCAAAAATTTCAATAATACCCCTAATTTGGATTTCGTTTTTCGAACTAGATTGTTAGTGTTCCCGGAAAATAAAATCTGGACAAATACGATATGAATATTTTGTGTCTTTCTTTGATGTCAAGGGTCTTTGTTGACCGTTATACGACCCCTGCATAAGCTGTAATGCAATTGCAGGGGTCGTATGAGCAGTCAACAATGACCATAACACCACAAACACTCCTAAAACCTACCTAAAAAACTAAAATAAATTGAAGAAAATGTAAGGAAGAAGGTGAAGAAGAATGTTGAAGATCCAAACCTTTTTATAGTCTTAAATAAGTCATAGGTTTATAGTCAAATAAAACGTGTTTCACATTCAAAACCGTAAAAAAATGCATTCAAACTCCACTAACCGACCTAACATTTGGTGTAACGTCACCGGCCAAAATGTTTCTGAGGGTTTCCAGATTTTATAATCCGGAAAGCATGAAGGTGGTCCGGATTATAAAGTCTGAACTGCACCAGACCTTTTTGTTTGGATCGTTTTCGTTGCGATTGCCTTGAAAAAAAATAGAACAAAGGTACATAACATAAATAGAAGCAACATAAGACAAATAAACAGGGAATTTCATGATTTTTTTTCTGGTGTAGTTTACTTGTAATGAAAACAGAGACCCCTATTTATAGAGGTATCTGCGCGTTGTGGACCACGAAAATTGTCGGTGCAATGTGGGACACACAAAAGAATCCAATGCTGAAGCAATCCGAATTTTAAAATCCGAACCAACCCACCACCCTATTGAAAGAGCCAAGTTTCGCGTAGATACACCCCACTATCGCATGTTTCCGGAATATATAATCCGGAAAGCATCATGGTTTTCGGATTATATAATTCGGACTACACCAGACCATTTTGGCCGATGGTCTGCACCACAAAGAAAACGTTTTGCAAACACTTTGGGCGGTGGTCAGCTTTATAAAACGTGTTTTTCCACGTTTTTTGACTACCATTAATGGTTTTTCAACCATCCCTTCTATAAATATCATCCATCTCCCCCACCATTTCTCACACAAACCTCTCCCACCCTCTTCTCCTCTTCTCTTCTTCCTTCTACAACGATGTGTTTCCATCGTTGGCCTTTCATAGAAAGAGGCCTCTTTGGAAATCCATCAGGGGTCATATGATCGGTCAATAGGGAAGGGGTTAGTCTGGGTGTGAGGTTGGTCTGTCTGGGTGTAAGTTTGACCATCATGGTCTCTTGCTCCCTAGAGGCCCTTGTACCCCCTCTGTCTCCCCATCAAAAGTGAAGCTACTGGTATGTCCTATTAGCCGGAGCCACTGGTATAGGGAAAAAAATTGAGATGGACATGAAAAAAATTGATATCATGTTTTATATTGAGAAATTCCCATGGGGAGAAAAAAAGTGAGATGGACACGAAAAAAATTAATTTTTAAGATTCGTGGAGGGTAGACCAAATTCAGGCATATAAATATAAGCTTAAAAATATATGAAAACTGATTTTAATGTATAAAGTGTGATTATCTTGCAGGAGTACTTCATTAAACACCAACATGCAATGATAATTCTTCAAAATAAAAATCATGCAATGATAATACAAACTGTGGATGAGTTCTAGTTATTAATAAGTTATAGTTGAAGCTGAATTGGTTGAGAGCACTTTTTTTTTTATTACTCCATTCGTTTGATAATACATGTTGCTTTTGAGGAAATTACATATACCACGAAATCGAATAAACTTTGTTATTTTTGATGAAATTGTGTGTTTTTTCTATAATGTCCTTGCTCATTTGTTATTTCATTATATTATTTTTCTCTCTCTCTCTCCAATAAATAGATAAAGGTATAATTGATGAACCAATAATTAATGTAGAATTGTAACTTGAAAGTGACAAGTAAAATAAAACAAAATTATTCTCCAAAAACGGCATTATTGTGAAACGGATGGAGTAATAAACTTTGAAAATGCAAAGACATCATTTATGTAAAATATATCATATATGTTTTGTTATTTTTACAACACGAACAATTTTGCTAAAAAAAAAAATTAACAATTATTACTGTCTCCTAAAAAATATATTTGATTAAAAAACTATTATTACTCTATGATTTATGCAAAAAGAAAAGCAATTTTCCAGTTAAAAAGGGAAAAAAAAGAGAGTAGTCCATAAGTTAAAGCTCAATTGATAAAATGCCAAAATTGTTAGGCCAAACGTCGTGATGGAAGTTCGAACCTTGATTCCTCTACTTATGTGTGTTAGTTTTCAATGACTATTGTCATTTCGTCTAATACAAAAAAAAGAGAAGCAATTACAAATATGAGACGATGAACTGATTAACAGGAATTATATTATTTTGCCAAACAAAGTTGTGCCATCTACTTTCTCGATGTGGTTAAAAAAAATCATAGGTAAATTTATTTATTTATTTGCTATAAATCACATCAAGACACATCCACACAAAATATTTCAACAGTCGAAGTATGAAATTTGTATTGTTTAAGATTCAAATTTATTTTGTCAAAAAACACAAATTCCTAATTTTAAAAATATATTTAGAATTCAGTAAAAATTTTTTGATTAAATATATGGTTGAAAGTGCAAGTGACCATGTTAGTGCCCAACTATCATGGCTGTACTTTATACGCTACCTTGAACTTTACATGGTTCTAACTTTAAAAAGTAAACATTCGTCTTGAAATCTTCATCATCTTCACCATTACCATCTTCAACTTCATCATCATCTTTTATTTAAAATCCATAAAATTGAAATAAAAAATCTAAATCTTCAAAATTGTAGTAGTTCAATTTTTTTTTTAACAAACAAAAATGTATTATATTAACACTGTTATAGCAGTCCTCTCAGCACAAAGAGTATCGAAGTGGCTACTAAAAAAGATACAACTAGTTCACAATATTTACATCAAGTGGTTAACCAATGCCTAAACACGACAATGGACTCGACCACCACAAATGATCACCAAACATAAAGACAACCTTTTTGGCTTTCATCCACCACAATGAAGAAATTAAACTTGGGATTTTGACATCTGTTGCAAACATCGAATCACCAAAATAACTCTTCTTTGTGCATCCAGATAATGCAGTCCATTGTCATAATATGTCTCCCTAGTTGGAACCGATCGGAAAAATGGTGGTACTATGTAAGACCCTGAACCCCTGCATATAATATTTAAATAATAATTCAACAATTAATCAAATACTTCAATGTGTTACTCTTCTTCAATCATCACATAATAAAAATTCCATCATATAATATAAAGTCACAGCGTAAAATAAGTCTCATCATCATAAATTCATGCATCATATTTCAAAGTAAACACATCAACAAAATGAACTCATGGTTCCTCAACAAAATCTAATAACATAAATGAATTTCCAACAATCCTAATCAGACCAATACTAAGCTAGACACCAAGGGAAATGCGATAAAGACAAGTAGGCTCCAAAGCCGTCATCGGGGTGCTCATGTCAACTATACGCCCTCAACCTATAAGTCTACCCCACAAGGATGTAGGTGACCAACAACCACTAGAGAGTGAGATATACGTTCAACATAAAGAAAATACGAACGCATGTACTGTTCAAGGATAGACAAATATGTCATGTATATAATTATTAGATATTCATCATGTATACACATCAATCTATTCAACATATACATATATCTTCATGTCATAAAGTTAACAAGTCTCAAACAACATCTTAAAGCATAAATATAAATATCATTGACAATTAAGGATATCAAGGTATATGTCATTTATATGTAACTATAACAAACTCATAACCAAATATCACATCTTTAATTACACATCTCCATATAGTCACCTTTCATGTCTCAATTCACATATTCAAATACGCCTCATCACATTTCACATATTCATCATTCTCAAATAATATTCACATGAATTCTCATCCGAGTACTTAAATAGAATCAACAAATCTCCAATCATCATCCCAAGAGTATAAACAAGAAAATCATCATCATCAAAGAAATTATCAAGATGAATGCACCTCATTCAAACATATTCACCATAGTCAAATCACACATCTTCCACATAGTTACACATAGTCAATGCACATCTTTCATATAGACTCGTATGCAATGTTCCTGACTCGACTCTATATGCATGTGATACCAGGTTTTAGATATCAGCGGTATGTTACTGAATGATCCCATGACATCTTGGACATTAGAGGTATATTATTGAGTGGTCCCATGACATCTTGGATATAATCATAGGTATGTTACTGATTACTCCCACAGACTGACCATGGATGCATGAATCTCACCATGACTCGACAATGCACAACATTTATACGACTCGACAATTACACACCAACAACATCATCATATCATTGTCATAACCACATCATCATACATTCATCACATCAACACCATCCTATCCTATATTTATCACATAGTTATATAATTTACTTCATTATATAACACATCACCACATCATCGTTTAATCACATCAATATATAATTCACATCATCATATTAAGTCAACATCTTTATATCATCATATCATCAACTCATTTCATCATGGATATCATCAAGTATTCACATCACTTATCATAATTTCTCAACACATCGTTATACATCAACATACTTCATCAATTTCATGTTATTATATAGTTCCCATCATCATGTCAAAACATATAATCATCATCTTTATTCCTTCATCGTAATATAAACATATTCATTCACATCATCAATATAAATAAACATCTCATTTATATTCAACATATAGTCATATCAACAAGTGTTCACGTTATCTCATAAGAAAATTCACCATCATTGTATAATCACATGTTTCTACCTCATCAAATATACCTCATTAATCATCTAATAAGCTAATTTAGAATTAAATCACAAGTTCATTAGTAATTATTCCAATCACTATGTTTGTTCAAAAACATTCTCTAAGTTAAATCATTCATGCTATGATAACTTTTTTCATAAAAATCTTGTATTCATCATCATGTGTAAATCATGTATTCATATATTTAAACTACACATTATCTTCACATAATTAGATACACGTCATTATACTAATGTCATCTAATCAATTGAGTTGAGATCCTTTCCATTTATAAAATTAAATGGAGATTGTCATTAGAAAAAAGATAGACACAAAAAATAGGTGGTGGGTCCAATTATTAAATGGGTCTCACCATCATTAATTATTTTCAAGATTTTTTTGTGTCTTTATCTTTCCAAATGGAAGAAAAGGAGAAGAGTTTAAATGGAGAATATCTTAACTCTAATCAATTAAATATTAATTTTATCATAACCAACTTAATTCTACTCATTTTACCATTAATTAACATGAACTTTAATCTTTCAAATCTCATGATTTCAAAACTCATTTTCATCATGATAATTCACACTCAACATAGCAACAACAACAACAACAACTTTTCTTAAAAAAATCAACAACAACAACAACTCTTCTTCAAAGATCAACAACAACAACATTCACCAATTCAATTCAAAATAACAACAACACAACAATTAAACATCATTTTTCGAATTTCACTAAGTTAAACATATAACTCAAAACACAACAACATATTCAAATTCATGGATTTATCATCATAACTTCATAAACTCACAAAAATTCAAATACCCATAATATAATAACATATTAGAACACAAATTCATCATTATTCCATCAAAAGATTCATGAAAGTAGAGAGAAAACATACAACCCACAACCACACAATTGCTCATAAATCCCATATGGTGAAAATAATATTTCCCCTTACCTCTTAATCCAATAAGTTAGCATCCTACAAGCTTTAACCTCCCTCTTCCTTTTGGTTCTTCAAGCTTTCCTCTTCTTTCTCCTTAGATCCCTTTCTCTTCTCTCTTGCCTCTAATCTCTCTCCTTGCCTCTATCTCAAAACTTAGCACATGATTTTTTAAATCTAAATTGTGAAGACTACGATTCTTTTATATCCACGTGAATTGAGTTTCGTTCACTTAACTTCTATTGGGTTTAGTTACTATTCTTCCTCATAAAATTACATTATACATTTACTTCACTTAAACCCACCCTTTTTATTATTAACTTATATTCTCTTAATTCTTCAAAGTTTCTACTAACTTCACTAAATTACCCTTCACTTCTAAATTACTAAAATACCATTCTCTCTCAAATTACCAAAATACAATTTACTCGTCAATCTCTAATAAAAATCCACTAACCCAACAATTCAAACACATCAAATAAAAAAATAAATAATAAACAATTAAAATAATAATAAACTAAAATAGGGATGTTACATAATGTGAGGATGATGATGAGTTTGTGAGGATAAAGCAGATTAAAAAGTTTGGGGTCTTCTCCTTGACTGCAGATCCTCTCTATTTGGGGAGAAAATTGCAATCTCAATTTCCTTTCATAAGGATAAGACAGGTGGAAAAGTAAAAATCAAACGGTTTTGATTGATTTTACGAATTATTTTATTTTAATAAAAAAGCATTAAAAATCATGCCCCTTCTTTATCTCTCAATTGGACTTCTGATATGGAAAATTCGTAAGAACCCATTTTGCTACTACCCCTATTTATTATAAAAAATTAGGGATTGGATGTGGGCTTTAGCCCCACATAGCCTATGTATAGATTCGTCCCTGCCCTGATTCCCCTTTTATTTGAGTTGTATCAGAGGTGGGTGTCAATTTATGAATAATCTAACCCAGTACCAGAATGTAATGAGATTATAGGCACAACACAAAAGAAATTAAAGAGATTGAACTTTGAAGAGAAAGAGGAGGAAATCAGTTCAAAGGCGGCAAGAGGTGGCAAGTTATAATACAATGGTTGACCGAAACCTGTGAAGCCGTGAAGGTCATAGTGCCGACTGCGAAGGTTGTGGTTGCTGAATGGACAATAAAGGGTCACAGGAATACGATTTTTTTTCTGACATAAGTATGTTTTAATTGATAGAAATATAAGAAATAAACATCAACCATTGATATCATTCTTTTACACGTGTCTTATCCTTATGGAAGGAAATTGAGATTGCAATTTTCTCCTTAAATGGAGAGGATCTGCACTCCTTATCCTTCTAAGAAATAGGCAAAGTTGTTACCTTTTTCCTTCTTTTGGGTAATTTGTGTGTCTCCAAAATATCATTCCAATAAAACTCTCTTTGGAGATATTGAGGCAGTGTATTTTCTGGGATTGGATTTGATAATGAGGCTTTTAAGGGTTTGAATACGATGAAGATATAAAGAAAAAGAACATCTACAAAGTTGATTTTTTTTTTAATAAAAAATAACATAAGATAAAAATTATTGTTTTTTTTAAAGAAAGATAAAAACTATTGTTAACAAATGAGAAAGATCTGAATGCGAGAAAAAAGAGATAAAAGACTTATGTGGAAAAGTTATTGTTAAAAATTATTTTAAATTAATTTTTTTTACAACTTAGAGTGAGTTTAAACAGTAAAGAGAGACTGATAAATCTCAACGCCGTTGGCATCTCAAGAAACCCCTACACTGCCACTCATTCATAATTTTTTTTTAAAAAAAAAACAGAAAATCCATACAAGAGGGGAGATCAACCAAAAATCCTAAAAAAAAAAAAAAAAAAAAACAAAAAAAAAAGAAAAAAAAAAAGAAAAAAACAGCCC
>Ga0228711_1000980_pt1 | contig 39679 bp, 21 predicted proteins | sample MedpolnodulmetaG_2_FD_177996 | JGI IMG/M metagenome (GOLD analysis project Ga0228711, IMG submission 177996) | Root nodule microbial communities from Medicago polymorpha collected in Santa Monica, California, United States - brown nodules | ecosystem: Host-associated > Plants > Roots > Nodule...
TCATTTCCTTTTTTCCAGAACGTAGAGGTGAGAGAAGGGAGAAGGTTTGTGTTATGTTAGAGAGAAAGCATGAGTGAGGGAGGGAGCATAACACGTTTTTTTAAACAAAGAAGAATGAAGATCTGTTTGTGATTTTATGCCAACCCATGCCACTAACTTAACCCATATCCATGATCCATAAACCCGCCAGGCTTAACCCATACCCAGCTTTAGGCACAACTTGTTTTCTGTGTATTTTCTTTGCTGCTTGTTGATCCCCCAGTACTGCCGTCTGCACCCCCCTCCCTGTATATATTTTTAGTAACCTTTTCAACACTCGCGCATTTTATTTTTAACTCATATAATACTTTAACTATGTTCCATGCATCTTTGATGTTTTAATTTTCGTATCATGCATCTTTTTTAGTTTTGTTTAGTGATTTAAAGCTTAGTTCATGCATTTTTAATATTGTTATCATATGTTTTATTTAGTAGATTACTTTAGTACGTGGTGTCCCTTTTTTTAAACGTCATTGGATTTAGGATTTAGTATTTTTACAACCTTGTGTTTTTGCATCATTGCTAGTATTATCTCGTGCATCCTTTTAATTCTGTGTCATTTGTTTTCTGGTCTTTTTTTTTTAGTATGTATTTAGGAAATGATGTAATTTGATTCATGCATTTTTATTTTTCTTGTCATTTATATTTTTCTTGAAGCTTTAGCATGTATCTAGGTCCCTTGTAAATATCCATAAATGAGAAGTAGCACCGACACCACTCACATTTTTTTTTTCCGCATTATGTCATAATCGCGATCGAGGACCAAAATGAATTAGGGACAATTAGGTTAATTATTGGACCTTAATTATTTTCTTAAAATCAAACTATTAGTAATTTTAGGTTCATTTCCATAACTTGACAGTTTGCTTGGGATCCAACATCCTTTGTAAATTTCTCGTTTTTTTTTTCATCACGTTACGTCGTTACGCTTAGTTTCTTAGTTTACGTTTAATTTAGAAAAATCTTTTTACCAAAAAAATCAAATATGTAAAACTCCAAAAACATTTTCTTAAAGAAACTTTGAATTTTAATCCAAGTACCTCTTCTCCTTTTATTTTCTTAATCAAAATTTAATCAATTTAACTTTCATTTTAGACTTAACTTTCTTGTAAATAAAATTTGACCAACCTCACTTTATTTTTTCTCTTATGCCTTGAGGCCTCTTTCTCCTTCTCAAAACTATTTTCAAAAATTATATAATTAACCTAACTCACAAAAAACAATTTTGGAGAGTGAACTACAATGGTTTTGATCCCACTTGTGGGTATGTAGGCAAAGGACCCAATCCTTTCAAATCAAATAAAAATAAACAAAATCTTACTTCTTCTCCCTCCATTCTTTCACTTAGACTCTTAGGCATTTATTTTTAAAATAAGCGAATAATTAGCACAAGATAATTTAGCCAAGAGGTTCCTACGGAATACCGTAGTCGTTTAGGGTGCGTCAAACCTTCCCTTTTCGAAACTAACCCCCGGACCTAATTCTCTAAGGGTTTTTCTCTCTTTTTCCCTTCCCAAAAATAAAAGTAGAAAGTTCAAAGATTGAAGGTTCAAAACCAATCCATGGATTGATACCCAAAAATCACAAGCACATTTGAAATTTAACAAGCGTAATCGATTACACACTTTAGACAATGGGTTACACAATGTTGGTAATGGGTTGCAACCTTTAGGTAATCGATTACATGATTTCAAAAATTAATTTTCCAACATTTTTCAAAGCTTGCTTTATACGGACTCTTATATTTAACTTAGCAAATGATTTGTGATTAAGTTCAAATGAATTTATGAGCATTCTAAGTTATATAGATGTTGAAAGTAATAAATCAAAGATAAAGATCATACTTACAATAATTGTATATCAGGATATATTTTATAGTGCAAGATTACCAATGTAATTGTATTTATATAATTACTGCAATATTGTGCGACCTGTGTGAATGCAAGTCTTTTTTTTCTTGATCCACGGGAGAGCTTTTAGCCAATACGTCATGCATATTAATTATGACAATCTTGAGTTTTCTAATATCGAGTTTCTCAATAGGAATGTAAATGTTCAGATTCCCATCGTGAGTTTGATTTCTCACAATGTTTGAAGTGAGCATGTGAGTTGGAATTTTAACAATTTTTGTATCGTTGACTCGAACAGAGGATGCTGACAACCATCCAATACTCAAGAATACCTGAGGTCTCGATCCCTTCATGCTTCACTACAACCTTATCTATTAATCAGAAGGATCTAGTCAATGTGATCATGAAGGTTGCATAAAAGTTTGCAAAGACCTCCTTGGAAGCGGCTTGAAGCATAGTAGTTCCTATTCCATTAAATATCTGACCAAAGTCAAGTATGCTTACAAAAAGCATAAAGATAGATGTTATATAATGGAACTATGAGCAAGTTCACACCCATAGTGATGCCCTCATTACAATAGAACTGATTCTCGAATTCAACCCCAAATCTGTTTCAAGAAACGGAAGAAAAACATTCACCAACTCTATAAACCCCTTGAATGAAGAGAGAAACGTCTCCTTGAACAGCAGAAGCACGCCTCCTTGAATTGTAGTAGCACCTCCAAGAACCATTGCGGAAACATGTTTTCGCCGAGTTTTCACCACCCTTGCACTCACTGCATTTTCTCACACTTGCACATTTAATGCAAGTCTTTTTTAACTTCTTTGTTTTACGCAAGATAAAATGTATCTAAATATATTAAAATTTAGAATTATCATGTTTTAAAAACCACAAGTCCACAATTATTAAAGCAAAGATTTGTATTAAGATCAAACCCCTTATTTAATGTTGCATGCATACGTTACAACAATTCTAGATTATCTTTAAAATTTCTTTTCTCCTTGCCTAAACATGCAAAAATGAAAACCATTCTTAGGTGCAGCAAAATTTCTCTTCACATAACATAAAATCAAACTTTCAATCATCTCAATTATACAGATTTAATTTGGGGACAATCAACATATAAACATGACCCACACACATAATTACAATCCTCCTTAACTATGTTACAAGTTCACATTCTCGTCTTATATCTCTATCTTTAAGTTTTTCCTTTTTTCTGCCTTTTTTAAGTCAAACTAAACACATTTCAAAAATTCATAAAAGTATAAAAAAAAAAAAATTGGTACAATAAAGGTATAAATATTTAACATATAAAAGATAAAAAGTGTGGGACACCGTTAACTATATAAAAAGTGTGGGACACCGTTAACTATTTGCACCGTGCAACGTTGCAAATTTTATCTGCTTATATATACCGATGCAAACTCTTATGTACCAATATGAGGAAGTTGATATGATAAAAATTCTAAAACTTGTAACTATTTTTAAAATGTAAACATTTATATAGCGTTTCTACTAAAAAAAAAATTATATGTTGAACTCAGTTAGCAATTTGCATCGCACTCATTGCAAATTTTATGTGTGTATATATGCCGAAAAAAACTTTTATGTACCAATATGAGATAGTTGATATGATAAAATTTTAAAATATATTGATTATTTTCAAAATATAAACATTAATGTAGTGTTTATATTAAATATGTTTTTACGTTATATGAGAAACTCTGTTAAGTATGTGCATCACGTTCGTTGCGAATTTTATGTGTTTATATATGCATAAACAAATTTTATATACCAATATTAGAATGTCGATTTGATACAATTTTGAAAATTCATGATTATTTTTAAAATATCGACATTAATGTAGTGTTTTAATTAAATATTTTTTATTTCATATGCAAAACACCATTAAATATTTGCACCATATTCATCGTGCTTTTTATGTGTTTATATATGTTGAAGTAAATTTTTATGTACTAATATGAGAAAGTTGATACGATAACATTTTGAAAACTACTGATTGTTTTCAAAATATCAACATTTATGTTGTTTTTCTATTAAATATTTTTTTTATTTTATACGCAAATTAGTGAGATTAAGTGATTAACAAATGACATACTAGAAAAAAGCGGTGAGATTGAACTGCTATCTAATATGCATTCTAAAAGAGAGAAGAATAAATTATTTTCCTATATTTATGTCTTAATAGATTGTTTTTTCTTATTAATTAACAACAAATTGGCATGAAGCTCACTAAATTAGTTAGGTTAAGAGTCTAAACGGGAACATTTCAGAAAAAATGGTGGACATTAGTTTTATTATATTATTAGTAGTAAATTAATGTAGTGTTTTGAAATTCTGTTAAATATATTGATTATTTCCGTGTTTATATTAAATATGTTTTTTACTTTATATGAGAAATTCTGTTAAATATATGCATCACATTCGTTGCGAATGTTATGTGTTTATATATGCAGAAACAAATGTTTATATATCAATATTAGAATGTTGATATGATAAAGTTTTAAAAATTCATGATTATTTTCAAAATATCGACATTAATGTAGTGTTTTAATTAAATAATTTTTTATTTTATATGCAAAACACCATTAAATATTTGCACCATGTTCGTCGTGCTTTTTAAGTGTTTATATATGTTGAAGTAAATTTTTATGTACTGATATGAGAAAGTTGATACGATAACAATTTGAAAACTATTGACTATTTTCAAAATATCAACATAAATGTAGTTTTTCTATCAAACATTTCTTTATTTTATATGCAAATTAGTGAGATTAAGTGATTAACAAATGACATACTAGAAAGAAGCTGTGAGATTGAACTGTTATCTTATATATATGGCATATCAAGTGAGAGGAGTAGTTAAAATGAGAGATGAGAGGAATTAATTTGGACCATTGGATCTAAATCAACGCTTCAGGTTTAATTGCTCTTTAAGAAGGGCCATGCACTACAACCTCCCCCTTTCATCTTCTCCACTCTCGCCCACCCTCATCTCCTTCTGCTTCTACATCTTTTTCTCTTGTCAATATCAAAAAATAAAATTAAGAATCACCTTCTACGGTTATCTCTTGTGTGTTACTGTTGCAGCTTTTTATAATTTTGACTTTTTCAATTCTTGGGCAAGGCTTATTCGATGAATTTGTTTAGTTTTTTTTTATTGTTAAAAATCACTTAATTAGAAAAGCATTTGCAGAAAGGGAAGTCATTCCAAATCTTAGGGGACAACAATATATTCACATAATGTAATAATAATCAATATATCTACTTAATTAGATGTATTGTGAAATCATTCTTCAAATTATTAAAAGAAGTTCAAGCAGTTTGAACGAAAATTATTAAAAAAACTGCAAATTGTAAGTTTTTAATTTTATGAACTCAAACATGTGACTATAAAAAAAACTGCACTTTACTATTTCATCTTCATGTGACTCGAGTATGGATCTGCAGGTGGATGTCTATTTAATTGAATTTTATAAACTCGGTGAAAGAAAGTTTTAATTTTCTCCGACCTAAAAAATAAAATAAAAAAAGGGTCTTTTGATTACAATGATGGTGGTAGTGAAGTGTTTGTTTAGACCAACTGGTGAAATTAAATCCATGAGAAGAAGAAGAAGAAACACAGAAAGAATAGAAATTACTTGTGAGAGAAAGAGAGCGACAGAATGGAGAGAAATTACTTGGACATTAGTTTTATTATATTATTAGTAGTAGAATTCTTTATTTTATATATGCAAAAAAAAAATGTCAAATATTTGAACCGCGCTTGTTGCGGATTTTAAGTAATTTTAAAAAATCATGTATATATTTATTTCTGACAAATTTTTGTCTCATATTTATTAAAACATTTATCAGTGCACAATGATATAAAATCAAATCAAGTTCTCTGAAATTACCTTAATCATGCACAATATCGATAAATGTTATAGCAAACTTTGATATAATGTTGAACATTATATGATGATAATGAAAATATGAAGAAAATATTAGGAATTAAATAATAAAAAGAGAGATGAAAAGCATATAATTGATAAAGAGAAACTTAGATATTAGATTTAAATTAGAAGAGATATAATTTAATTTTGAACGTGAAATTAAATGAAGAGAAAGACGAAAAATTGAAAGAGAAAATAAAGCACTTTACTCGTCTCATGAAAACATAAGGTGTGTCATTTGCATTTATTTCTTTGTCTTAGAGTTTGTTTGACCTGACTTTTATTCAACTTGTAAGTTACTTTTTGTTCCAATCTAAAAAATACAGCTTTAAAAACAAAGTTAAAGTTTAATGGTATTATATATTTTTTAACATAGAAGCTACTTTACATAAACAAAGTTAAAGTTTAATGGAATTAATAATCAAAGGAAATACGACCTTACATAATATAGTCCATTGGGTTAGAGTTAAAGACAATAAGTTTAAGTTGGATGTTGTTGTTAATGAAGTAGTTAAGGTTTCTCGTCAAAGTTCTTGTCATTTCTTATAAAGTTCTATTTTTCTTTCAACTACTTCATTTTGTAGTGGAATTCTTGCACATGAGAAGTTATGTGATATTTCATTTTCATAAAAAAAAAAAAAAAATTAAAATGAACGATTAGTTTTCAAATTCTCCCCCATGGTTACTCCTTACGAAGATAATTTTTAATTTTGGACAAATTTGCAAATTTTTTGAAATGCTTCGATTTTATATTTTAAAAATAGTACCCAAGTATATATGGAAAAATCATCAACTATAACAAAATCATATTATATTTCCACTAAGACTTGTGGTTCTAACAGTACCAAATAAGTCTATGTGAAGAAGTCCAGGTATAGAAAACATCAAAAGGGGCTATACTCTTGAGATAATTCTTCATTTCGAAGTGACATTATTCCTCAAAATGGACTATGATCTTAAAAATACTTTTTATTCTGAAGGAACATGAATTATCAAAGGAACTATATCATTCTTAATTATGAAGGGACATTATACCTAAAAGTGATTATGGTCTTAAGAACACTCTTAATTTCGAATAGACAAAAAAGAAAGGGGAGAAGTGGCTCGGAAATGCATCGAGCAAAAAAGAGGGAGAAGAGATAAAGAGTTCTCGATAACTCAATAGAACTCTTTGGTGTGTCTTTTAAATTAAGTAGAGTCTTCTATTTATATAGAGATTTCGTAACTAAATTTAGTAAAAATTATGGTAACAATTTGATCAGTTCAAGGACTCTTACCGATAAGATCAAAAAGAAACTAACCCAAAAAACTGGAGGAAGCAAACTAATTGGATATAAATGGAGAAAATATAGGAAACTCATGAATTTTCCATCTTATCACAACCAACATAAGTTATAATTATGAGAAGTGATATGCATGAATAAAAAATAATAATTATTATTATTTTTATCATTACCGGATACTTCAAAAATTAAATACTATCATATAAACAGGAATATGTGTGTGTGTTCACGATCTCCACACTCTATTTTTTTAATTCACATCACAATGATCAAAGTCTTGTAACTTGGTTTTTATTGTTCCAACCTTCCAATTTACTCATAATTTCATGTCAATGTTCCAACAAAAACATATATAAAATAAAAAACGCAGTGTGGGCTTCAACTTCTGCTACACAAAAATGTGGCAGACATCATAGCTGCACTCTTTTGCGAAGCAATTTAGGATAAATTGGGAATATGCAGCAACTATCATTACCAACCTTTGCAGATGACGTAGTACAGTAGCTATATAATACTATCATAATGTATCCCTCAACAAAAGAAAATATTATCATAATGTAATATTTTTTTTGAAAGAATCATAATGTAATATATAACAAAAAGAAAATATTATCATAATGTAATACAAAGGGTTTAAAATGTACAAGGAGATGAAATTGATTCGCATCTTTAGTGGAATAACGCGTACACTCATAAGTTTGACTAGAACCCAATTGGTTCTCCCAAAAATTATTACACAACAACATTTGCATGACTAACAAATAATTGGATTCAAATTTAAATTTTGTACCAACCTTATAGCTAAGTCGCTTGTCACTAACAACAAAATTTTCCACCCCAATTCTCACGTCTCCTTCAATAAATACAATCCACAAGTACACAAATTTGAAACTTCCATGATACAATGCAAATTAGCCTCTTGTACATATTCTACTCATATATTTAACAATATATTCCTATTTCTTCATTAGCAATTAGCCATAGCACAAGATTATAAGCCAGTCTCATGGGCTACACATTTAGGGTATAAATAAAAAAATTATTTGCGACCGTGATCAAAGCTACCGCTTGACATGTAACCACATTTGACCGTGATTTTCTTTGGTATGAAGAATCATGACACGAAAACTATCATTACCGCGACCACAATTTAGTTAGTACATAACTGATTGAAAGTGTGCAGCTAGCAATAGCAAGTTTCAAAATCAAAAAATGTCAAGAGGATTGAAGGTTCTATCAGCCCTTGACTCAGCAAAAACACAATACTACCATTTCAAGGCCATCATCATAGCAGGAATGGGACTTTTCACAGACTCTTATGACCTCTTCTCCATCACACTCATCACAAAGATGATAGGAAGAATATACTACTCCGACCACCAAGAAATCCGTCAAGTCAACCCGGTCGTTGTCTCAGCCCTTGTCTCCGTCGCACTCCTAGGAACCGCCTTCGGTCAGCTCCTATTCGGACGCCTCGGAGACCTAAAAGGCCGGCGCCACGTCTACGGTATCGCCTTATTATTGATGCTAACAAGCTCTCTAGCTTCTGGCTTTTCCATCTGTACAACAAAGAGAGCTTGTGTTTTACTATCTCTTGGTTTCTTCAGATTCTTCTTAGGGCTTGGAATTGGTGGTGATTATCCTTTATCTTCTACCATAATGTCTGAGTTTGCTAATAAAAGGACAAGAGGTTCTTTCATAGCTGCGGTTTTTTCTATGCAAGGGTTTGGTATTTTGGCTAGTGCAACTGTTACAATGGTGGTTTGCTCGGTATTTCGCAGCGGTTCGAAGCCGGCGACGGCTTTCGATGTGCCGCCGGAGGCTGACGTTGCATGGAGGTTGATATTGATGATTGGTTCAGTTCCAGCTGCATTGACTTATTATTGGCGTATGATGATGCCCGAAACTGCCAGGTAGTTTCTTGCCCCTCTCTACTTCACATATTTAACTCTCTACTTACTATATTTAATTCTTTTTTTTTCGAAAGAAGTATATTTAATTCTTAAATATCTAAAGTTTGGTAGTATATTTAATTCTTAAATATCTAAAGTTTGGTCGAGTTACTTATAAGTAAAATTTATTTGATATTACATCTCTAATCAAACTTTATTGATTCCATTGATGTTCATTTTTATTTTAATTTTGTGGAAATTATGTGTACATTAAACTTTTGAAATTTATATTTATTTTAAAATTATTAAATATAAAAAATGGCATATATTAAATGATTGAATGATGTGTATGTATCCAAGAAAATTTCAGGATACCATGTGTTCACTTTTTTTATTGGAACTTTTTTTATTCGAACTTATTGTGTTTTGTTACCTACATTTGGTTTTCATTGTCGAGATTAAATATATTGTTAACCGATACTCTAATGTTCGACTTTACGACACAGTTTGTAAGATTAAAAGATAGAAAATTTTGCATTTCTATTTTAACTATTTATGATTGACTGCACATTAAAAGTAGTTAGGATTCAAATTGCTGGTTGCTATGTGACTCATTCGATCTTTTGAAAGTTGAATATCTTTTTTATCCTTATAAAATTTTTAAATTTTAATTTTGGTTTCTATACAAAATTCTTCAAATTTTAGTCTCCATAAACGAAGTGTCTCTAAAACTTTTAATAGCATTCCACGAAGACATCAATATATTTTAATTTTTATATAGACTAAAAATTGAATAATTTCTTTATAAAAACTAAAAGACAATTTTTTAAATTTTACATGACTAAAAACATATTTAACCCTTGTTTTAAATAATGTATTTTGTGAAGATGAAATCTTGTTAGTTCTTACCGCGTGCTGTGCTGTGCAGTACTACCGTACCTATGACTTATTTGGGTCCATTTGAAATGGACATTGCTTGGATTTTTAAATTAAAATGAAAATAATGGTATTAGTTAAATGTATCGGCAAAGGATGAGAAAACTGAATGACAAAGACACGAATTAATGTTTAGCCTAGTTGAATTTTAATTTTATAATATACTCATCGATCAGTCCTTGTCTTGGGCCTTCAAGTAAGTTTAACCATTTAACTAACAATGTTTTAGTCAAAGAAGGAATGGAATAGCAGGAAGGAACCATCCACGTGGATTTGCTTTGTTTGCTCATTAAATTCCTTGCGTCGTGTGGTTTAAGTTTTCTAGTTATATCAAGTGACAAGTGATCGATTGTTAAACTAACAATTAGAGAAAACAAAGCATTTTAGAGTAACCAATAAGAGAATGCCAATAATTAGTATAGAAAATGCAAGGCTGATTAATCTAATTGGAAGGGGTGAAAGTGATGCTTATTCTACTCATGATTCTTGCTGTTTGATATTGAAATAAATAACATCTTGTTACTAGGATGAAAAAACACCAATTTTATTTGTCTGTAAACGAAGTGGTAAACACAGGTTAAAACTCAAAGACACATTTGTGAGTTTTCAAATTCAAACTCGTATCAAGGTGTTCAGCCTAACAATATCGACATTATCAGTTGTGTTAGGTCTACGATAATAAGTGTAAAGTCCAACTTTATTGATGTTAATATATGTTAAAGAATTCAGTTGATCATTAAAAAAAACTCCAATTCATCATGCATTTTTAATGTTCATGGCTTTGACAAACAATTGAATAACGTACTATGGTGCGTGCATTAGGTATACAGCATTAGTGGAACAAAATGTGTTGCAAGCTGCAAAAGACATGGAGAAAGTACTAGATGTCTCAATGAGCCAAATAACAGAAGAGCATCCATTACCACCAGCCACAAATGCTGCCTACCCTCTTCTTTCAAGAGAATTCTTGTGGCGACACGGTCGTGATCTTTTCGCGTGTTCTGTTAATTGGTTTCTCTTAGACATAGTATTCTACAGCCAAGTTCTATTCCAAAGTGAAATATACAAACGATACCTCAACAAAAAAGAAGAAGAAGATGTGTATCAAGAGGCTTTCCATCTTGCAAGAATCCAAGCCATTCTTGCTGTTTGCTCTACCATTCCCGGCTACTTCTTCACCGTCTACTTCATCGATCGCGTAGGAAGAGTTAAAATCCAAATGATGGGTTTTTTCTTCATGGCAGTGTCATTTTTTGCTTTAGGGTTTCCCTATTACTCTCATTGGACCAAAGGAGAAAATCATGATGACAAAGGGTTCATGGTTATATATGGTCTTGCTTTCTTCTTTGCAAACTTTGGACCTAACACTACCACCTTTATTGTCCCAGCTGAACTCTTTCCAGCTAGGTTCAGGTCAACGTGTCATGGTATTTCTGGGGCTGTTGGTAAGGTTGGTGCAATCATTGGATCTGTTGGATTTCTTTGGGCATCACATAAAGAGAAGGAGGAAGGATATCCTAAGGGGATTGGAATGAAAGCCTCACTTATCATTCTTGGAGGGGTGTGCATAGTGGGAATGTTTGTTACTTATTTTTTCACTAAGGAAACTATGGGAAGGTCTTTGGAAGAAAATGAGGATGAGCAGTCTCATCATGCAGAAGAATATAACGATCTTTGATTTATGTGTGCATGTGTGTTTGTGTGTGTCATGTGTTTGTGTGTGTATATAATGTATCTCAAGTAATAGTCAAACAAAAATGTTAGCCTAGTGGTAAAAATCTACTTGTTGCCGGTTTTGAATAAAGTTATTAGAAGTATCTAAGTAAGAATGTTTTAACGGTGTCAAGTGAGAGAATTTGATAGAATGGTCAATGTAACATTTAAAAAGTGCAGAACCAGGATAAAACCTTTAATACACAAGCCATTTTCTACAATGCTGTGGAAGGAATTCGGGGCATTGATGCAACATCCATTCTGAATCGTTGATCTTGGTTAAAATGTGATCAATGAAAAAAAGATGCACCACGCCCTGATGAAAATAAGAAATTCGATGGGAACTTGACAATTCTTAATGCTATCTCTCTTTTCAAAATTATGGCATCTTTAGTGACTCTATATGCACGGATTAGTATCCTCTCAAGTAGGAAAAAAAAAATTGAGGAAATAATGTGGAAATTCATAATATCTTTAGTGACTTTATATGCACGGATTAGTATCCTCTCAAGTAGGAAAAAAATTGAGGAAATAATGTGGAAATTCATGACATCTTTAGTGACTTTATATACACAGATTTGTATCCTAAATCCTTTCAAGTGGAAACAAAAGCCTTGAGTAAATAATGTGGAAATATATACCATTGAAGTACAAAAATGAAATAATATTATAATTTTTTAAATAAATAAAAAGGAAGAAAAGTTATTTAAGGGTTGAGATGTGAAAATTAAGAAAATCGAGAGGAAAATGGAGAGAATTGTCCTTGAATCCTAGCTCAACTTGCAAAAATGTTAAAATTGTTAAACTAGACACTCTGATCAAACTCAAACCCCAACATCCACCTGCTTGTGTGAATTTTCAATAATTATTGTCATTTCATCTATCTACCAAAAAAAAAAAGATTTCCTTATATGCAACAACACCACCCAGTCAAATTATTTGGATAAAAGATTTAGTGGTCGGAAGACTAGATCTCCATGATCTAGTGTTTGGGATATGAGTGTCTGTTAAGAACCCTTCTTTTGGTATAAGAAGAATTTCCACAATTCAATGTACAGAAGAACATTTAATTGAAAGATTGAGACAGAATCAAAGAGAAATCTCTCATCTAAAGGTTTCCCCTTCTACAATAGAGTCGTTACTCTTTCCACAAATTTTACATTGTTCAAAAGATACTATCTACCCTTTTGTGTTCTCTTATTTATACACACTCTCTACAACAACATCAACTAACTAAATAACTAACTTCTAATAACAAACTTCTAATAACAACTCTTAACTACTCTAAATTTCTCTTTATCCTATAACCCTAACAATATCGGTGACAGAGTGTAATCGCATGAAATTAACTGGAAAGAAAATTTGGTATTCATGCCATTTATTTTTGATCAATTGAACAATAATACTAAAAACAGGGGAAGATTCAAAATATACAAATAAATATGGATTTGTGATTACTCTCCAGTTCACAATGTTCTGATTCCAAAAGGAATCTTGCTATCCTAGCAAGTTTACAGACATGTCTAATAATACATTATATACTTAAATATTAGATAACGAGCAGATATTGCAAATTTGATATCTAGGACCAGTGAAACTTTCTCCATATCTAAACTTACTCTATTTTAAAGCTACCAGAAAAACTCAATTATCAGGATCAGACAAGTTAGAGGGGCTGTCAAGTTCTGCCATGCTGGCAGAAGCAAAAGATTCTGTAGAGTCCATCGTAGACAGGGAAGAAACAGTATCTGAGTCTGAGTCAACTTCATCATGAACAATGATGTGATCTTCATCAATATCAGATGTCTCTGATCCTGATGCCCCCCCAAGCAAGAGCTTGTTTATTGCCGACTTTGCAGTTTCGACAAACCATTCATCCGCAGGAAGTGCACTAAAATGTCAATTTGTTGAGGTCAGAATTCAACGAAGAAATACAGCTGAGGGTAAGGATTGCAAAACAAGAATCAATGCCGCAGAAATGAATAATAATACCTTTGTGGGTTTATGCCCCTGGCAGAGAAGGTCCGGATGGCACGAGCAATAATAGCAGATGCTATCTGATGAACATGTCGAGATGGATATCCCGCAAATCGTGCGATTTCAACCGTAAAGTGCATATCAAGAATCAGCTGCAACACAAAAAGTCAGCTCTGGTTCAGAAAACATAGAAAAAACATATCTCCGAAATTTACCAAACTATCCTGATAAGAGCATGATTATCTTAAATTTCTAATGACATTCAACAGTGATGATAGCATAATACTACATGTTTTTCTCATATAAAGTACGCAATTTTACATCATGACACTAGACACAAAAATCAAAGATATGAAATGCTTAATATTTAGTTGTGGTTGATGAAAAAGGTGTCGATGAAATCAGAGACTAACCATAGCACTTATTTATGGGACAGGCCCAAAAAAGAATTACTTATGGGACAAGCCCAAAAAAGAATTACAATTGTTAGAAAATATGAATTTAACCGGGCTTGTACAAAATGAAGCACGAAGGCTGTGTTGGATAAACATTTAAAACCTAACTGTATGCATCAATTATAAGACTTTTTCATGTCTGATTGTTCAGTGTTCCCAAAAGCCAAAATGCGTTTTTGCAGTCGAAGGAAACTATTTTAAAACTCAGGTTGCATTTGAAATATTGATCTTGGACCTAAAAGTATTCAAATTACCAGTAACTTGAAATAATACGAAATGTGGAGGGGTTATCTAAGTGGAGTAGACAGTACCTGATGCAAACCAAGTGGCAGTAGAGGAACTGAATTATCCTCCAAGACACCCCAGAATTCTTGCTCGTCAGATAACCACATGACAACAGTCTCTGTTAACCTAGCAAGCAAAATTTTCTGTATTTTCTCTTTCCCAAGTAACACATCTCCAGCCACAATTGCTAATTGCTGCAGCTTTGAAAATAACGCCTGCAAATATAGCTACACCGGTCGGTACTAAAACACGCGCACACACACACACGCATACAGAAAATGCTAATGAGTATCCTAAGGACATTGTTTAATAAGTCTAAAAAAGTAAGTCTTTAATGGAAGTTTGAATTTAATACATTGGAAAGAGATATGCTTGGTTTTTCAAGGAATGATTTCTTTAATTGGAATTCTAAACCAATGCCCTTAGAAAAATAGAGAGAGATACAAAGGCACACTAACTGCAGTTAAAAGGAAAAATGCAAGAAAATAGTAAGCCAATATTACCAACAGTATCAATCAGAAACTCAATTTCCAATAATGATTGAAAACACAAGCAACCAACAGCTAAAATTACCAAAGAATAAAACAGAACATGGAAACACAAAGGGACTTACAAAACAACAAATAAGAAACAAATCATTATAGAAGAAGAACAAGGGCAGCAGCAAAATCAGAGAATAAGAATGATGACCTGAAATGGAAGTGAAGGCAGTGGGCCAGAATCCCAGTCAAGATCCTCTTTGTTATCACTCAAGTAAATATCTGCATTCAATCGGGTGTTGCCCTCTCTTGAATAGATGAAACTCAAAACATACTGCCGACAGAAGTGATCTCGAAGCTTGTCAAAAGAATGCTGAAGCTGTTTCCTCCACTCCTTTAATTCTACACTAGCATTTGTATTGAACCCTACAATCTCCATGAGCCCACTATTTGGTTCTTTACTTTCATTTTGCAGCATCCATGTTGATAATACTGCATTTGGTAACAGTTCATCCAGTATGGTAAACGCTATTCCTAATATTGCAAGTTGTTCTGAGTCTGTCTCGGCTCTGAAAGGCACGGCCTCTTTAAGCTCTGGAAGATTGTCATCATCGGAAGGACCTGGCAGTGCTTTGATAAGAACATCCATGTATTTATCAAATAGTTGTAAGATTCTACCTAGTACATTTCCTCCAAAGTGCAAAACAGCCATTGGTGTAAGCTGTTCCAATATCTCCTGTAGTTTGTACAAATACACTTTTGATGTTATAGCAAGCCAAAGCAAAATTGGAAGCAAGATCATTCATGTGCACTCATTGAAAGACTCTTATTTATTCATTAAGGCAGAAAAGCACATGAAAGTTAATATATAACAGAAAATTACGCGTAAATGTTGCACTATAATTAGCTATAGTCACACATCAACTGACAACACTACACATACTTAGTTCCACAAGCAGAACAAGATAAGCACAGCTATCAAGGAACATTTGCTATAGGTAAAAACCCGATATCCATCTTGAAGACCTTCCTTAATAATTTACCTGCCAACAAATTTATTAATTTTTCTTTCTCACCAACATGCTGTGCTCTCAAACTACTTAATATATCTCTGGGATAAATGTTTTCAGACGACAGAAAGAGCAAAAGGAGGAAAAAAGTTCAAAGCAAAAGCTGTTTTATCAAAGTTGATTTTTCTTCTCCTGGCTACAAAGTTTACATGATTCCATCAACCAAAAGAATGTGCAGGCAATGCATCAACTATTGTCCTTTTGATGATAGTTATATCATATGATGAACTTTACTTACTTCAACTATGTGCATAAATCGCATTCCACTCTCAACAAGCATGCTATTGGATGTAGTTGCAATTGCAGAAAGTGAAGAGGCAAACTGTGGTGACAATGGTAAGCATTCTGCCGATTCTGTTATGTCAAGGACTACTCTTCTAGCACGTCTAAAATTAGATTCTAAAACTTCTTCAACAGAAGGACGCAGTAGTACCAATAGTAATTTAGACATTTTTAATCCCTGTGGCTCCAAAATTGAGCAGTACTTCAGACTAGCCTGGATGCAGATGCTGGCAGAACGTAAGGCAGACACTGTCTCAGATGATGGTGCATTCTCTTTCACCAATCGTACAAAATATTCAATTTCCCACTCAGCCCACTGAACAATTCTGTTGGTATAAACAGGATTATCTCCAAAAATCAAACCAGATTCCTTTATTGTCATTGAAATTACAGAGAAAATCATCTTAGACAATGTAAAAGGAAATGTTTCAGGACAGAAAGAACTTGATGGAAGCAACGCCTCAATTCGTTTTTGGAGGTGAGACCCGTAAAATTTCAGCATTAGTTGATGTGCTACGGGACCTTTCCCAAGTTTTATCAAACCATCTAAGGCCTTCTTAAGCTCAGGAAAACCAACAGAAGGTTGCTCGGCAATTCCAACTAGCTGGTCTTCAAGCACTGCCTTTCTTTCTATGAGAGCAGACTTATATGAGGAACCTTCATCTGAAGAGTTATTCCCTGAGACTTTCAACTCTGCAGAATTTTTTTCTTCGGCATCTAACGCCTCTAATGCTTCTTCAAACTTGTGCTCGGCCAGAAGTACATCAATGTTTTCCAAGAATAGAGTTTTCTGATCACTTCTCTCATTGGATAAAGGCTCAAGAAGTTCATGTTCATGCTGAATTTCATCGTCGTTGCTTGACTGATTCCACTTATCTAATTCATGGCAGACACCAGTCATTAAATCCTTTACAAGAATATCTTGAGCTGAGATATGCTTTTGCAGATCAATCAGTTCATGCTTTACCTCCACAGCTTCTTCAGATATCCTACAAAATCAAGAACAATTAAACAAAATTATGCAATGTAGAGGAAACTGTTTTAATACAAGAGTGCTTTACTTTAGAGTTCAGGTTTCAAACTTTTTAAAAGTATTAAAATAGTAACCAAGCATAAGCCATTCAACTAAGAGCTCAAGCTTTGGGGAAGCTTGGTTTTCTGACCAAGTGGTTGGCTTGTGCTTCGGGCACACTTCAATCCCCCCAAATTGCTTTTGTGTTTGAGTGTAGGGATCTGTTGAAGATACTAAAGTATAACTAACTTACTGGAAATATATCATGAGGTTAGGCTTTTACATGATTAGTTCAATGTTGTCAATCACGGAAATAGAGGTTTGTTCAAATTCCGGTATGCTACTGTGCTATAGTGCCGCTATTTGACAACACTATGTACTAAATAATGTACCGTGGAACAATAGCTGTTTGTACAAATTCCACTAAGCTATAACCACTATTTGACAACACTGGATTAGTTCTTGACAGAGCTAAACAAATAAAAATAATACCAGCGTGTTCCTAAGGTTCCTATATAGTATCCCACTATCCCTGCTATAGAAGCCTTTAACAAGCTATGCTTGCAGCAGGAATGGGTGTCGTGACAGTGAAGAAAATTGCAAATAGACCAGAAAGGTACTAGTGAGTATTAGCATATAAGAAAATATCTTATAATGAATGTCTATGATAATATGTTAGAGTATTTTTGTATATCTCATGCAAGCAGTTTCTAGTCTTAGAGTATCTTAGACTATCTCTTAAGGTTAGTTTCTATATTGCTTAGTTGTTATTATGATTTGCTTCTTATATTTTAGGAGGTATCGCCAAAGAAAATGAAATTGTTTAGTATCTAGCAGTATCGTCAATGGGGGGTGGCGGAATGCCAAAACCCTGTCATGTAAACACGCAATTGCAGCCTATGGTGCCGCGGCGCCGCCATTGTGGCATCCCTTCACAAATTGGCTATGGTGGTTGTCAAAAAAACCGCCATGGTGGTGGCAATGTGGCATGGCCGCCCTTTTAACAACACTGGTGTCTGTTCAGTATAGCAGTAAAAATGAGGTGAAAAATTCAAGGATAAACTTTCAATACAACTTTATTAGTTACTTATTCACAAATATTTTACCCCCGTTTTTACCGCTGTATCAAAATGCCCATTAAAATGTTGACTACATTTTCCCCTTACTAGAGACAGCCGTTAAAGTTATGTTAGATAACCAATAACCAGTGTATATAGGCACCGGTTCAGAAACCAATCAAATACACCCTTTTCATTAATTAGAATAAAAATGGTCTCATATCCATACCCAGTACCTATGTATACATACTCGTATCACATCAGTGCAATATAGATAAAATGTAAACAAATATATATACAGGATTACCGGTTGCATCCTTTCTGGATAACTTTGAAGAACTATGATAGGAAATGCATGCTATCTTAATAAGGAAAGACGGGAGAACAGAAAAGAGTGGGAAAATTTTAAGTTGGATGATATATGTTACCTCAAGAAAGCCAAGAACTTTGAGTGCATATTGCCACATAAGTTCTCCACAGAATCCTTTAGATCTAAGAGTTCACAGCAAAGCTTTCTAATTCCCTGAAATGAATGACAAGTTTTAGCATCAATATCATCTAAAGATTCATACATCATACCGTTGATGATAATGCTAATCATGCTACCCAATCCAATAGTCCTTAAAGGGAACTCACGGAACGTATGCAAGAAAACAAAAAGCAGATTCCAGACTACATATCTTGCAGCACAGCAGTGCTGCAACCAGTGTTATTGAGTTTGTTTGGATTGGCTTATTTAAGCTTATCTACTGGCATAAGCACGTTAGAGACTGTTTGGAAAAGCTTATTGAAACAACTTATGACATGCCCATAAGCCATTTCCAATTTATTTCCCTAACCCCCAAGATAGTTTTATGAAAGCTAGTATATATAATTAAGTTGCTTATCCAAACAGGGCCTATGAATATAAGTATATAACAATAATTAAGTGGTTTAAAATAAAAAAACTATCAAAAAAATAATTTTTTTAAAGTTTTTTTATTGAACATCAACATAGCAAATCTGAGTTCCCGGGCAAAAAGATAATGAAAATGAAGATAACCCATTTTTCTCTTTTCTCTTTACTTATAGAAAAAAACAGAAATTAAAATGGAAAGTGAAATAACATCGTTAAAAGGCATTGTTAGTTATTAATGGCGAAATGAAAATATTAATGGTGAGATGAAAAAGGAAAAAGCGAACCTTTTCAGTTTGAGACTGATAGAGCGAATCAACCTTAGATTGGGGAATGATGCTTTCAATGGAAGGGAAGTCATCTTCTTCCTCGCTACTTTCCATCTTGCTCAGTTCACAGAAGCAATGAGCAGTTGTTGAAAGCTCGAAGAGGATGTGAAACAGAACACTAACAGAATGGACAAACAATACGCACTTTGGAAAATGGGTCTTCAAGAGTGTTTAGTCTGCATTTTTATGACATTTTCTCGATCATATTCGATATTCTATGTTTTTATTTTTTTATCTCGTTTGGTTTTCATGTTAACATATACTTTTATTTGTAGATTTATGGTTGTATATAAGTTGTTTCGCAGATATTGTTGAAATAGCATACATCTTTTAGGAATTAGTATTTATTTTCAACTTAGACTGGAGTGTGCTCATCTCGATGTCTCAAGTTCGATTTTATATGAAAACTAGGGTTTTTTGTTTTACATGTGGCTTATTAGGTCATGCTAAAAAAAATTGCACATTTTCTTTAAGAGAAAATGGATTATATTTATAAACGGAACTCTACACTTGCATAAAAAGTGTTAGGTTGAGACTCATGAAGTTACAATGACAACAAAAGACCTAAAACCATGACTAACTTAAAAGAAACGCAAGCTAGAATTATGGTTAAACACGAAATGGGATTAGTCCATCACTGATGAAAATCAAAAGTTAAAGTACTAATTTTGCTTGCTTGATCAAAAATATTTGATTGTAATCATTTGAAAGATGAGAGCTTCGCGCTATCCACCGTCTGAAAGAAGATTTCCAACATATTGTTTTATAGAATGTGATCAATAATGTCAAAAGCAGAGGAGGCAATTAGCAGCTAAGGGTAAAGAGTCGAAAGACGACAAATTTTGGAGAAAAAAAATATGAGATGATCAATGAGACAGATAACAAATATCAAGAGAGTGGTTAACACTTTAAAGGGGACAACATTACAAATAACGACACACGATTAAATGATGAAGTAACTGATAAATGAAAGATTTTAGTGTCGAAATATCTGCCAACACAAATCTTTAATTATACAAACATTAGAGGATGGCAATGATTGCTAGTCAACCAATCGTCTCAAATTATTTTCAAATTGCTTTAACGAGCAAAAATCAATGGCATAAAAAATAAGGTTCGTCAAAGATACTCATTTTTACGTCGCGGTCATTATGGATGTTGTGGCTCAATCTACCACTCACCTTAATACTTGACATCTTTTGAGTGTGAAAAGGATATTGTACTACATCTTAAAATTAATGTTATAAACCTCCACATGAAGTTTAATCCAAAGGGAACAAATATTTTAGATGCATATGAAGCATATGTGTGCCTTTTTTTTTTAAGAAGTTAAATCGGTCTACTTAAATTGACATTAAAGAGGATTGAATTTGAAATCTTTGACGGAGAATACACATCAAAATCCCAAGTCAACACCACCCTGTTAACTCAAGTGGGTTTATATGTGTGCCTTTTAACACGATTCATCAGATGACTTAGTGCATTCTAAAAATGCTTAGGCTGCAATGTATATGATGAGACAATATTTTACTTAACAAACAAAAATAATTTTCAACTTAAATCAACAATTAAGATTACATGGTTATACATACTCGAGAGACATACCATGACTTGTCTAGAGAGTGGCATTATTAAAATATGGAGAACATTCAACAGTGCTCCTAAAATAATGGTTAAATAATCAAAACAACTAATTTTTTATAAAAAGTGGTATAATTATTACTTATTCAAAAGTCAAAATTTATATTTTCAAGACAAATTTTTTATTTATAGATTTCTTAACTATTGTTCCGGATGTAGTACTTGTTAACAAGACCCATAAAATATTAGAGATAACAATGAACTGCATTAATTGTCTCTGCGCATTTGATCTTTCCATCGGTGCTTTTTTTTTATTCCTTATGTTGAGAGTCAAGAGGAGAACACATAACAATAATTTTGTGTATCTCTTTTGATAATTATTTTTTTTTGAGTTATTGTAAATTGAGTTTATCATAGGTTAGTGGACACTTAGTTGAAGTGTTGTCTCAAAGAAAGTTACATGTATATATAATGCCAATACATGTGTGTAACCAATTGTTGCATAGAAGAGAAAATTTATCTGGAATGGAATAATTGAGTATAGCTCTCAAGTTTATGATGAATGATGATAAATAAATTGTATTATTTTATCTTCCTTTAACTCTTTTATTACACATCTATATTGAGTAACTATTTAGGGATTGAAGTTTGTTTTAGTTTAGTCACAGTTTTTGAAATGTTTTTTATTATAAAAAAATATATTTTGTATGTATATGATCTTTTTCTAAGTGTAATATTAGCTTGAAACTGTTTAAAATAGTTGCAATCAAGACATTCCTCTTCAAAGAAATACTCACTCATAAGGCAATAAGTTGATCATATATTTATTTATGTATTCAATCATGGATCGTACAAGAGGGACACCTCTAAAGACATAAATTCAACTATTTTGTTTCTTTTATTGAATTTCATCACTCGTAACTTCACAAAACCATCATTAAGGAAGTTGAGCATTTAAATTGGTCTAATGTGCTACTTGGTTAATATATATAAACATAGATATGTGTGTATGTGTCTTCTCCACCTGCCATAAAGATGACGAAAGTCTTCAACGATGTTTTTTGCAATCCTTGCTTGCCGACGTAGCATCTTCGTGTGGTGGTGCAACGAGTGACCTTCATCTTCTACATTGTCGTTTGTCCCTCCTTTCCGGTGGCCGTTCTTTGAAGAGCGATTACAATGACCTTCACACACTCTTGAATTGTTTCTTTCCAGCATCACTGCACCGTGTGAAAAGCTTTATGCACTCCTTCTTTCGTTGTTGCTCTGGTAGCCAACGTTTTGTTTTCTTTGGTTCCAAATCTTTTGGTTGGTGGGTCTTCAGGGTTCCTTGCATGGGTTAAGAATTCGAAGCTTGTCTCCAGCACGTCAGAAGGGTTGGATTTGTGTTTTAGGATCATCGTTTTTTTTTGTCGTAAATCTTCAATGTAAGCCTTAGAGACCAATAGTTTTAATTAAACCTGCTACTTATTAATAAAGTAAGGCATCTCTTTATTATGTTTATGTGTTAAAATAATAAATTCCTTAGAATAGTTTTTTTAACAAGAATTCCTTAGAATAGTTAGTTCGTTTAAATGGAACATTAAGTATGAATTAGCGGTGAGACACCATTAAACACAAGGACATTATTCTTAAAATATTTGTAATCCGACTTTAGTGTGAAGAGGGATGACACTAAAGCATGAAGACTATTATGTGGGTAGGCGGATGATCACATCTCACGGATCATGGATAAAGAGTTATCAAGTCTTCACATAGGTATAAATATTAGGAGTAATATTTATATTGGATTGACCCGTCATGAGAATACTACACAGAACGTTATGTAGAAGTCACAAGACATTCTCATAGTGATAAATGATGTATTCCACATTCGACCCGAAATAATTGTGTATCCTAGATGTAGGAGTCAGGTACTTTGTTATCGTACAAACGTCATCCATAACAGGATGACTATAAAGTCGGTTGATGGGTACTGGATGAATCATGTTGAGGGACACGAGCGACCTAGATGGATTTTGCCCTCCTGCATAACAGGAGAAAATGTCTAAGCGCTCAATATTGAACTGAACAAGAGGTGACATATTATGTCTTGTGTTTAATATAGACATGAGAGCAATAGGATAATTAAGCACAAGATCTTTATCATGAAAAGGTTTGTCAGATCACTTGACATTCTTGTCACTTTGGTAGCGGTGTTGTGTTGCTAGATATCGTTCACTGTTTATGATATCAAGTATAAGATTTAATATTATTGTAAACATTACAAGAACCTACAGGGTCACACGCAAAAGAATAGTTAAATGATAGAAATAAGTGAGAATTATTATTGGAGGTATGTTTAGTAAGTGGAGCTAAATAGTTAGCAAATCAACGAATGGGTTATTGGGCTTGCACAGGCCTAATAGCACTTGACATGTTGAGCACACATAGGGTTCTAAATAGAACCCTTGTGTAGAAGCAAATGGACACTGAAAAACCTGATACCACATTCATAAATCCTATATTTCTGAAACCCTGAAATCGCCCCCTTTCTCTTTAAGTCTTCATCTCGTAGTAGCTAGCACTGTGAGTGAAGGAATCTGTTCGTGTAGACTGAGTAGAGGCGTTGCCAATTCAGTGGTGCTCGTGATCAATCAAAGAAATATGACATCAAAGAAACTACACTAAGGGTATGTTTGGTATAAAAGAGAAGTTGTGAAGAAGGAAGTAGGTAAGATGGAGTATGAGAAGAGAGAAAGAGGTCAGAAATATGGTAGATTTGAGGGATTGTTTGATATAAGAGAAAGGTAAAAGAAATAGAGAAAAGAGAAGTTTTGATTGTATCAAAAAGTACAAAAATACCCTTGAGATAAAAAAATCTCATAAAAATAATTTAATTTATTCAATCACTTGATATAATTTTGAGTAGTTTAAATAACTAGATTAATTGAACTGCCTATTATATTACTTAATAATAATTATAAGTGTAAATAGTTTAGTTATTTTAATGGCTTAATTACATAAATAGTCCCTTAACTTATTTGTTGTTTTCGATTTGGTCCCTTAACTCTAAAATTTTCCTTTTTGGTCCCTCATGTACACCTCTGTTAGCGAAGTTAGTCCATGTCAGTTAACTTTAACACCAAATGTATTAGGTGGACCAACATTGTAGGTGGTCCACCATAGACCTTATAAATTTTTTAATTTCAGCCCTTTGATCTATTTTTGAAAAAGAGGACAGCTAAATTATGAAGGTCTATTGTATCTAACGCTGCATCACCAACATCTAATATTTTTTAACATTTCTTCAATTTCTTCTCTCCTCATCTCGATCATCATCTTCATACATTCGTGAAAAAATTCAAATAAACCTAGAATTTATTTTCCATAAATAAAAAAAACCCCAAATTCTTCATTCATAATGTTGTTCATATCTTCATCACACAAAAAAAAAAACCATAAAATTATAAAAACTAAATATCAAATAAAAAACAACATTAAAACCAAAACACATGAAATTTAGATTTGGGTTTCATATCAAGAACCATACCCTTTTCTTCTCTATTTCCATCATCTACGTTTGGTCTATCCCAAAAATCAAATCTATAAAATCAACCCAGCAACACATGAATTTTTTTCCAGATTTAAATTTGCATCATTCTCTCTCCATTAAGATCCATTTTAATCCATAAATTTATAGCTAACAAAGCTAAATACATAACCTATTATCTGTTTTTTGTAATAAAAAAAAAAACCATTCTTTTTTTGTTATTCCATGGATGCATAAACGGGTTTATCACTGGGGTTAAACGCTAACATGCAAACTCAATTCAATTTAACCATTATTTTCCCATCCAAGTTCACAATCGAATATGAGTTCAAGATTAGTAAAATATTATTGTTTTGTGAGTAAAAGATTAGTAAAAGAATGGGAGGGAGAAGATGAAAAAAGAAGAAGGGTTTTGATTTTGGGACTTTTTTTTATGCTTCTACTGTTGTTATTGTTTTGCAGGAGGAGGGAACAGAAGATAGAAGAGTTTTGCGGCTGCCTATGTTCAGTTCTTGGGGGCTATCTGTTGTACATAATTTTGCTTGTTCTTTTGGCCTCTGTCGTGTGTTTTTACAACAGATTTCATTTTGTTCATGTCTTTCTTTTTGTGAAATAAGAGTTGTCATATTAGAAATAGAAACTCTTGCAACAATACGTGTAGAAGAACAAGGAAATTAAGCAGGAGAATATGTAAAACGATGGGTGGGTGTGGGTCAATTTGAGTTTTACAGTGGTTTGAAGTTATAAATATTTTTGACAATTCCTAGAAGTGATGTGTTCATGAATTCACTTTGTGTTGATGTTGTGGAGATGATGATTTTGTTGTTGATTGTTGTTGATGAAGTTTTGAATTTTTGAATTTGTTGTTGTTGTTGTTGTTATTGATGAATTTCTAGATTGTTGTTGTTGTTGATTGTTGTTGATGAAGAAGAATATGAGGGGGAAGATGAAGAAGAACAAACAAATTTGGTGTTGGTGGTTCACCGTTACAAACAATGGTCTTGCAATCTAATGGCTAAAACCATATCTAAGATATTAGGTATTAAAAAACTAACGGAGTGGACCAAATTAACTAACGGATGTGTACATGAGGGACCAAAAAGAAATTTTTTAGAGTTAAAGGACCAAATCGAAAACAACAAATAAATTGAAGGACCATTTATGTAATTAAGCCTATTTTAATTGTTAATTAATTTGATGAATTTAATGTTTTAATAAAAAATGAACTAACATAAAAAAAAAAGAGTTTGAAACAATGAATAAGGCAAGGGTAAATATGAAAATCTCAAAAAAGTACCCCTTTCTTAGCACTTTCTTCACTCATGAGAAGAGAAATAAAAAACATGTGGCTCTCACGTATTTTAACTCTCTCCCCCCTATTTCTTTGGTTTCCAAACAAGAGAAATGGTTAACTTCTCTTCTATCTCTGTCGCCTCAACTTCTGTCTCCCCTATTTCTCCTCTATCAAACACAGTGTAAAAGAGGTAATAATTCAATCATTTATCATGTCCATTCGTAAGGATCCATTGTAAGAGGAAAATGTTATTGTTTTTATCCGTTGTGTATGCTCTTTTATTATACGAATTCCATTCAACCAGTTGTTTGTTTCAACGGGTCTCTGATTTTTGGTATTGTGTTTTTGTTTTTGTGTTTATGTTATTGTTCAAAGACTGAGTGGTTTGTGATACATGGTCTATTTTGTTATGGTTCATTTTCCTAAACTTGGAGTGGTCTGGTTTTTGTTAACCTAAAATGGTATGTTTGGTAACTAATGTATTGAGTTCATCCCTTAACCTGAGTTCTTATGTGTTTGACTGAAGCCGGTTATTTTTGGTTGTATGTACTCGTTGATACGCTGATGCTCTGGAGATGTTAAGATCTATAGGTCTCAAGGCGTCAGGTCTGCATCCACTCTGGCGCCAACTTTTATCTGTCTCAACCTCTGTGATTGTGCTCAGACTATTATGCTCGAAAGATCGTTTATGCTTGTTGCTTCGCGCATGGAGTTATTGGTATGTGGATCTTGATTTTGTGTTTGCGATCGATCCATTCGCCAACTTTATAACTTTGTTTTACGTCGGTTAGCTGGGCTACACCTGTGATAAGTGATTATTTGTTATGATAGTTTAAGGTTGGTCCACTAGATTTTTATTTTTCACTTTGTATTCCTGTTTCGGTTGTACCTAAGTTAGGTCTAATTCCCCCAATCTTTGTATCTCTTTGTTTTTATTTAATATAACTTTACTTTTGTCATATATATATATATATTTCAAGTTGCCAAAGAGATTTCTTGTGCCTTAATTATATTACAAAACCTTGTACGAGTTAAACAAGTTTTTAATAGTAAATGCATACATCCTCTGGTCACTATTATAAGCAAAAAAATGACGTTTTAGGTTCATTAAATAATTTATGTATTTGGTCAATATTATAGACTAAATACATCAGCTATTCAATGAACCTCAAATAATTGATGTTTTAGGTACAATACAACAAAAATTCTCTTCATAAAACTACTTCAATATTTGGTGAAGCAAACACACCATCAATCAATAGTGTATTATGACATTGTTTTAGCATAATGATGTCTTCACATATCAAGAATTATAATTTGTTATACTTACATTTCATATAAACTGCTCATAATGACTATAAAACATGTAGTTTATCGTATACCAGATTTAGGTGGAAGGGGTTAAATTATTTTTTGTTGTTGGTTTTCTTAACCTTTATTATATGAAACAGTTAAGCCCAAAAAATGTCTCAGCTATACAGTTTTTTTTTTATAAGAAAACAAAGTTTTTATTTTTTTACAAGAAATTTTTCTTCAATTGGTGATATTAGAAGACAATAAAAATATTCCCATTTTTTTCAATATACGAGATTGTACACAAATTATTGAGTTTCATTTAAGCTTTACTTGCACGTAGTTCCATGTGTAACTCGAGGATCATAATCATACGGTACTAAGTTGACAATGAAAGAAAAGGAGTACAAAACCAAAACATCAAACTGACACAAATATTTTCCTCTAAGAAAGAAAGACAAAGCTACTGACAGTAATAATTAAAATTTTATATATCCCTGCATTTATAGCTAGTTTATTTTGCTTAATTTTAATGAAAATTAAGCAATTCAGACACGAGGCTCGTACTTGCGAGCCCATATGTGCTTTCCGTTGATCTGAAGTTTGGCAACACGTCTACCATTCAAAATTTGATCAACAATTTCCACCATTTTCAAAATCATAATTGCAAACAACGGTTGATCGCCTTGGACAACATTTCCTCCCATGGTTAAATTTTGCACACAATCTCCATAATTAGTCGTGAACAAGTACATTACCTCCACCTTTGACACATGAAAGCCCCTAGAGAACGTGAGAAACACAGATCTATCATCATTTGTAGCATCATCGTAAGGTATATTCTGAACCCATATCTTTTCATTAGACAAACTAATGTTCTCAATCCTTGGTAATAAATCAAAGGTGCCAAATAAAGGGTGAGGGAAACCAGAAAGAACCAAAGGCGCGTTGAGTGTGTGAATTCGTGATGTGGTACCTCGTGTTGCAGTCATAATTTTGCTTTTCAAAACTATCTGCAAAATGTCATTAAAAATCCGAGTGCATGTGTTATTTAAAACAATTTTGATGCCGGTTATTGTCGTGTACCTTTTCAATATGAACATCTGAAGAGATATGTCCTTTTGCATGAGCCTTTTGGTCAAGGGCAACCCACCCCCAATTGGGATGGCAGGTTCATCCTTTCCCAAAATTTGCAAGCAAGTCAAAGCTTCATTCACAAGAGCATTGATAACAGTGCCTTGTAGAACTGTTACTTTTGAGACAAGGTTATGGTACCCAATTTTTTCAAGCCAAAGCCATAGAGCCATGACTAGAAGAGATTGAGTCACCTCAAGGTGAAGTTTGAAGATCAAAAAACAAAATAGCTCACGATCGATTTGGTAAAAAAGGTTAAGCTCATCTGTGGTGATAGGAGTTTGTGTGACGAACAAAGGCCTGTCCATGGTGATGACAGGTTAAATGGGTGTTAGAAGAAATTGAGATAGTGGCGAGTTGTGGTTTTATATTAGCAAAATACCATATTTATATATGCAACGCTCTCTGATGCAATGTATTTATGTTTGGGAGGTGTACATGAAACGCAGTATAAAACTACCGTATGATCTCAAGTGTGATGATGATTTTACTTTATTGAAAAATATTACCCAATAAGAGAGGAAAAAAACATCAATTATTGTAAAGGTGTAGAACTTCAATTCAAGGCTATTTTCCAATGCTCAATACTGAAAAGATAAAACTGTGGGAGTTACTTTAAATTGCTTCAATGGTTAATATATTTGAATTTTAAATTCCTCAACCAAAGACTAATTTTGATTGGTAATTAATGAGTTTTGAAATTAAAAGTTAATAAAAAAAGGAAAAAATTAATTCATAAATTTTTTAGAAATTTTTTATGTTCTTTTTGAATTGAATAAGAATATTTTATTTAAGAATATGACTCGTATATAATGAGAGATTAAAAAAGTTATATGTGATAATGTTTAGAAGAAATGAGAAACACTGCTATATTTTGTGTGTGTATTGAATTTTTTAAATTATTATTATATTTATATATTTAAAAAAAAAAACTCATGTGATTAAATTTATAATAGATTTTATATATAATTTTTTTTCAAAGTGAGTTTTTTACTAGGATGGATTGAAATCTTCAATTTGAAAAAAAAAACATTAAGGGATTAGACAATGCAATAGACAATGTTCAATGTATTACTGAAAAATGTTTATTTTTTGACTCATTTGAAAAAGTTCTTGGGAAATGGGTAAATGACATCACAAATACTAGTATTTTGTCTCTAACCAAACTATAAATAAAAGTTGTAATAAGGACAACTTATTCAAAAGACAAAAATGTTCATCTTTATTGTTTAATAATAAATATAATTTCTATTTCCTTTTCATACACATTTTCTTTTATTAAGAGGTGTGGATATAGACTCCATCAAAAAGATAGAAAATAGCACTCAAAATGCATATTGATGGTGGATTGCAATTCTTAAATTAAATTGAGAAGTTTTAGATTAGGATATGTACTCATGCACCGCGAAAGGCTAGAGATAATCATAATTTTTACCAAGAATATACCATAAAATTTATTCATAGTGTGTTAATGGTAGAATTTTGAAAGTATCAAGTTTATTATATGTCGATTTTCCAACCACTCTCTATTGAGACTTGATATTTTTGTTGTCCATGGCATCACTCAATTAAAAGCCAAAGGCTAATCCCTTGAGGTATCAAGACTCATTTAAAATTTGATCTTTCATGCTCTTATGCCCTTTTAATAAGCTAAAAACACATTTAAAAAAACAAAAGAGAACGAAGATATGGGAAAAATAAGCTGATTTGGGAAGGGAAAAAATGGCAAAAACTACATTAAATATATGACTTTGAGTTGTGAAACAAATACCATAAACAATTTTGCGATGAAGTTTTTAAATTTTTTATTTTTGGACTTTGAAACAAATTAGTGAATATATGCTCTTAATTAGAACCCATTTGTTACGAATTAAAGAATAAATAAATTTTTACATTCAATAATTTAGAGATTTTATAATAAAAAAAAATAGAATCTATTTTGTGTTTGTTTATCATATATAAAATCACTTTTTTGTTTGTTTGGATTTTTATTTGTTGAATTTAGTTTGTTTCGATACAACTATATAAAAAAAAAAAATTATTGCAAAATTACCTCCATCTTTTGACGCTTATTTTCTCTCTCTATCCTCTAAAAGTATTTGTATTTTTTTTTAGAAGCTAATCTTAACATCTTATACTTTGAAGAATTTAAAAAAAACGTAACAAACCGATATAATACTCTTAAAAGTTATTATTCTTTTAAAAGTAGTTTTTTTTCCAAAAAAAAAAAATGTAGCAAACAACCTCTTGTATACACATTAATTATGAATTAAATCACTCACCAGTTACCTAAAGAAATGGGCTTTCTACCATTTGTGTCACATCTTATTAGTCTTTGAGGCTTGATTTTGAATACAAAAAGAGCAATTTCATCATTTTTAAAAATGCATTTTGAATGCATCAGAGGTGCTGGCTCAATTAAAATATGAAAATTATTTTAAATTTCATTAATAAATTTATTTTTCTTTGAAGGATAATTGTTTTCGCGTATGTATATTTTATTCAATTCTTTATTTAACTTACTTAATATCTATAATATTACACACACATACTGTATATAAAGAAAATACATGAGTTTTTGCTGCCTTTTTCTCTTTCCAATTTTACTCTTCATTTAAAGTGTTTTATTTACTATTCCATCCTTTTTTATAATATTATTTAATGATAATTTACTACTTGGTGCTAAGAGTTGGGCCAATGTGCGTGCCTTGCGTGCGGTCTTGTCTTTATTCGCAGAGATGTCTGGTTTCAAAGTTAACTTCAACAAAATTTTGCCAGTTGGTATAAATATTGCAGATTCGTGATTATATGAGGCGGCCTCTATCTTAAATTGTAAGGTGGGCAAGGTTCCGTCGTGTATCTGGACTTATCGATTGGTGGTGACTCCAGGAGGTTAGCATTCTGAGAACCTGTGTTGAAAACAATTAAATCTAGACTGTTGGGGTGGCAAAGTCATTTTCTTTCTTATGGAGGTCGGTTGGTCCTTAAGTCTGTCCTGACCGCGTTACATGTCTATGCTCTTTCCTTCTTCAAGGCTCCGTTAGGTATAATCTCTGTCATTGAATCTATTTTTTAAAAAAAAAATTGGGGAGGGAGTGAGGATAACAGGAAAATTTCCTGGATTGCTTGGAGCTCTGTTTGTTTATGTAAGGAGTATGGAAGGTTGGGGGTGAGGAAGTTGCATGACTTTTAATAGTGCTTTGTTAGGTAAATGGTGTTGGCGGATGTTGGTGGATAGAGGTGGGTTATGGTATAGGGTTTTGGTAGCGCGGTATGGTGAGACGGCTGGGCGGTTGGAGGTTGGGGGCCGGAGTGTTTCATCTTGGTGGCGGGAAGTAGCGAAGATTATGGATGGGGTAGGCGATGTAGAGGGGGGTTGGTTTGCAGAGAGGGTGTTGAAAAAGGTAGGAGATTGCACTAGTACTTTCTTTTGGTATGACAGGTGGCTTGGTGATGTTCCTTTTTGTACCAGGTTCCGTTGTCTATTTGACTCAGCGTCTAATAAACTGAGTACGGTGGCTGATACGGTTGCCCTTGGTGGGGAGGTTGACAGAGAGGCGTGGGGTTGGAGACGAAGGTTGAGGGTGTGGGAGTATGAGATACTAGAGGAGTGTAGGCAATTAATTAATGGTGTCGTTTTGCAGTCTGATATTTCTGACAGGTGGCAATGAGACTCCGATTCTGATTGTGGTTACTTTGTGAGAGGCGTCTATCAACAACTGACAACTCAGGCTGAACCTCCAGATGTTACCGTGGGAGATCTTATCTGGCATAAGCAGGTGCCGCTGAAGGTCTCCATTTTTGCTTGGCGGTTGTTGCGGAATAGGTTGCCGACTAAGAGTCATCTTTTGAGGCGTGGCATGATCATTGGCAAAGTAGTCATGTGTGTTACAGGGTGCGACATGGTAGAGTCTGCACCACATTTATTTATCCACTGCGCCACTTTCAGTACATTGTGGCATTTTATCAGGTGTTGGATTGGAATGCCAGGTGTCGACCCCCTTAATATTGATGACCACTTCATTATGTTTACTCACTTTACAGGTCACTCAAAGGCTCACCAATCCTTTCTCCAACTTATTTGGTTACTTTGTGTCTGGTTGGTTTGGAATGAACGTAATAATAAACTTTATAATAATATACAAACCACCATTGAACAGCTAGTAGAAAAAGTTAAATTTCACTCTTTTTGGTGGCTTAAAGCTAATAAGGCCAATTTTATGTACGGTGCTCAAAGATGGTGGTCGGACCCTTTATTATGTTTGGGTATCGGCTGACCTTCGCCTTGACTCTTCATTGTATGTCTGACTGTTTTTAGGGGTGGCACTTTTAGTACAACTTGTACTTAGGTGTCTCACTGTCGTTGTTAATATATTCCATTTTTATGTCTTCAAAAAAAAAGTTATTTAAATTATTAATTATAAAAATAGATAAATCTCATTATAATACTCCAACAGGAATATTTGTCAACAAAGAAAAAAATACTTCAGCAGGAAGAATATCATCTTAAAAATATATAAAGGAAATAAGAGATTTTGGGTTGGATTTTTTTATTATTCTAATTACATCCTTAAACAAACTTTTCTATGATAATGTTAAATTGTTGATGTCATTGAAAACGATAAGAGTTTATATTATATTTATAATATTATTGTGTGACATGAAAAAGATATGCATGATTTGTTACAACAAGTCACAAACATATATACATATAATTTTCATAAAAAAATGTTTAAATGAACGGAGTGCCTGTCAACCGCTGATATATAACAAAATTGCTCAAACTTGTCAATTAACTACCAACATAATTCAACAATTACAATTCAATGACAACATGTCTTGAACAAAAAAGTAAAGGTTGATCACACATTAATCATACTGGTCATTTTAATCATTGCATGTATTATTGGATGTAAGGACACCTAATATAATATTCATATGTCGATAAAGTGTTTGATATAAATAATTATACTCTAATAACTTTAACTTCGAAATTTATTAACAATTATAATCATATTCATCAAATAATGATTTAACACACTTATAAAACTAGACATTATAATAATTAGTCAATGTAACGTTCGTATCAATGAACGACTGTAATATAATCACATTTATTAAACTTGGATATATACACCATGGGCCAAACTTAACATAATACATCATAACATTGGAGTAACAAGTATATTTGGCACTAGCCGTCTCGATTCCTTAAGTCGGCTCACTTCTTTATCAAGTAAACTCAAATAATCTTTACTTGCATCCACTTAACTCTATCAACATTCTAACGTCTGTTAAACTGACTTACAAAGCAACCATAATTAATAGTAATTGTTTTTTTACTTAGTGTTAAGTAATTATTTAATAATTCCAATGTTACTAACTTGGTAGTAACAACACTACTAATATGCGAAGGTTTTCATTGTATCAAGATGACCCAAGGTAATTAGACTAATGCATTGATCTAGAATTTTAATAATACTAATAAGTAAGGAAAAAGACGCTAAAATGAGCAACGAGGAATTTATGCCCTTACGATTTGCATATACACACACATTGTAGGCAACATCGTCCGTCTCGCGTATAAGGCAATACTTATATATTTTACGCATAATTTTCATGTATAACATAGTTCTCAATGGAACAACATATTGTTCATTTTAATGTACTTACTCATTTCCATGAATAAAGATTCATCAATATGGTTCCACCTAGATTTTCATTTTATTTTTACATTTGATCAAACTCACTAATCAACAATTACACTTCCCATGTAGTGCACGAAGCTAAGTCCATCATTGCTGATACTAAGTCCTTATTTCCAATTTCAACAACCATAACCACAATAGTTCAACATATTTACATTTAAATTCCACATTTAGTCTGTAAGGCAACAACAATGCAATTCAATTTAAAATTACTAAATTCTTATGAGTTTCCTTGTAATGTCAAAGTTCAACATGAATCACTAAATTCACGTACTAATATTAAAATTAATGTCCATCTAAGAATTTCACATGGAAATCCCTGATTTTTTTTCCACTCCAACATATCAATCAACTCATCAACATCAACCCAATAACTAATCCATGAAAGAAAATATATTTCAATAATAAAAAATTATTATTTCTCGAGTTCTGGGAGTTAAACTAACCATATCATGAGAATTCCTAAAAGAACATAATTTTCTCGTGTGTCTCAAACTAATTATCATCAACACTAAATTTCAGTTTTTCTAATTAAATTCAAACCTAGTGGAGGGAACTCACCTTATCAATTTGTGAGCAAACTTGAAATTGATGGAAAGAGCTTTAATTCTCTACTATTTTAAAGCTTCATTTTTCTTGCTCCTAATGAAACTTTCCTTGCTCCTAATGAAATTCTAGCCATCACATTGAATTATTAACTCTTGAGCAAGAAAAACCTACATCCAATCCGTTAAAACAACATAGTTGGATTAAATTATATCTTAGGGAAAAGAGTTTGGGTTCAAGTATAGAGAGTGAAATAAGAGAGGAATTGGTTCACCTTAACTCCTTGATATTTCCAACAAGATATTGAGTAGAAAATATCACGTGTAAGCTTGATTAAATGCAAAAATGAAGAAATTATGAAGAGTGGTGACAGCGGCTCTTCAGTCGAACAAAATAGAGAGAAGGAAGATGAGAAATGTTTTATTATTATTCTTCTTTGTCCACTTTGGTATTGATATGTATTGTGTTAAATTACTTTGTTGTTCTCCCTCACTTGCACAACTACTAGTTCACCATTAGGTAAATGAGTTGACCATGTAGTCTATCGTTTAATGGTAATTGACTAAAATACCATTTTTAAATTAATCTTCAACTAAATACTATTAAACTATAAGACAATTTAAATGACTTATTGAACACTAATGATTATTTCTAAATGCATGATGTTACACTCCACAACCCTTTAAAGAATTTTGTCCTCAAAATTCATACTTAAATTGATTAAAACAAGTTTAGTTTGTCTGCGCTCTTATTTTTTTGTTTCGAGATGTTGATGGAGGTTGGGAATAAATATTGAGTTCGGGAGTAAGTAAGGGTTTTGAAAAAAAAGGTAAAGGTTTGGTGTTGTGCAGAGTGATTTTTTTGGACATGCACATCACACAACTGGGTTTAATGGTTAAGGAGGTTTGAATTTTAAACTTGCGTATCATACATTGGCTAATATCGTGTTCCTTTAGTTGTTGTGCTTCGTGCAACCTTGTTGTGCTTCACACAATGCATACATTATTTTTACCGAATATTGAAGGCAACAAGAACAAATAACACATGGGTTGCCTCACATGAAGTGTTTCTTTAACGCCACTCAACATCAATGAAACTTTTACCTTCGAAACTCCAGCCACATTGTATGGCTTCAATCCTCGGTCATTCAACTTGAATGTGGTGGAAACACCAAGTTCTTGTATTTCCACAACTACGTGAGGTTAGACTTCTTTCACCACGAATGAATTAGGCTACTTAAACTTCAACTTCGCCAACAATGATGCCAAAAACTTGAAGAATAATTTAGCAAGTGTACTAAATTATTGTTAAGGAATAAAATCTAAATTCGTATTCACATGGATTGTTTCAATTTTGACTTAACAATTCAATTGCAACAAGGATGTGAAATAAGGGGTATGTTGGGCATATATTTTGGATTAACGGAAAAGAAACCTTATTGATTAAAAATTAAGATTAAAAGAGTGATTAAATCTTTCAAATTCCTTATCTTTCACAACATTGTAATCGTTTCTAGTTACTACAATTGTTTGTCTAGTATAACGATGACTTAACAAAATGGTTAAGACCAATTTCTTGGCCCATAACCATGTTCTTTGATCACAAGTTCACAACACTTTAATGTTTTAAGTGAGTTCGTGATCATTGAAAATTTAATTGAACGTTGAAAATTTGTATCACAATGAGACAATCTGATATTTTTAAAGCTACTATTATTGAACAATTATCTTAGATTGAGTTTCAAACGCCAGGGTTGGTAACCATTTGATACTTGAACCGAGATCATACATTCGTAAACATATAAAAAATATTAGGCGCAAAGATAACTGAATAATACTAAGATTGTGGTCGCATAAAGAGTACTCAACGTTTACATGGTTCAAGTAGATCGATGGAACTTCACATATTAAACCTAATCTAAGAAAATGAGGCACTCATAATCAAAATAGACATATCAACAAGATTGAGAAACTACACATGAATTAATGACCAACAAGATATTTCACTCTTGTATCCAAGTTTAATCTTCAACCTTGATCTCCTCAAAATTGTGTTTTTAAGCTCTTTTGTGCAATATTTTGACCATTGTGTCTAAAGTGGGTGTTGCTTTATATAGAAACACGAAAACTTGATGTTTATAATTACCTTGCGTGACGCGCAACCTAAATTTTCCGATCCTACACGATGCATAAGTCACTTTGCACAATACACACACAACAAAAGCGTGTTCTTTTGTTTTTTCTTCCCATCCTAACTTAGTTCAAGATTAGTTCAATTTGGTGCAAAAGTCTTTGATGCAAAATCTCAACACAATGACTAATTTTCAATCTATTGCAAAAAAAACTCGGCTAAAACATTCCTAAAATTGACTTAAATAACTGCACAAACACACTAAAATACTGCTATGACTGGGACTCATCACATCATACGCAACATTGTTTGTCTCCTGCACGAAACAATACTTTTACACAAAATTTTCTTGTGTAACATAGTTCTAGAAGTCTCGATTCTACAACATACCGTCCAATTTAACTTATTTACTCATTCCTATCAATAATGATTCATCGATATAGTTTCATCTAAATTCTTTTTTTATTTTTACATTGGTTTAAACTCACCAATCAACAATTACACTCCACACGTGGTACATGAAGCTAAGTCCATCATCGTTAGTACTAATTCAATATATTTGCAATTTTAACAACCATAACCACAATAATTCAATATGTTTGAAATTCAATTCAAACAATCTATAAGGCAACAACAACTATTGAGGAAAATAAAAACATCCTTCTTAGGTTGATGTTTTGATGACAACAACTTTATTGGAATAATATTAGATTGATTATGACGTGTCTTATTTTCTGACAAGTTTCTTTGAGAATTCTTTAAAACGTGATATTACAAATACACATATATCCAAAGAAACATAAATATGAACATCATGCATGTGTTAAGAAGGACTTCATATTGGTCAGAAGGACTTCAAAATGAGATAAATAGCATTTAATGAATACGTCAGATTACAGAACAATATTGACCAAGGAAATAGGAGATCAAATACAGATCTTATGTCATTCCCATGAGCAAAATTCTTCGATAAAAAACAACTTCGTAATAGACTTCAAAAGCACTGCAGGTTGCATATCGGGTATATTATATACACTTTATAATAGACAGTTCAATGAAGATTAGAATCATAGTTGAGAACCAATCTCATCTGAGAAGTCAAGATAAATTTTTGAAGATCAAAAAAGAAATCAAGCGTATGTCAGGGTGCAAATCATGCAGATTGTAAATGCAAGACCAGAAACACATAAGATTAAGATCTCGAAGAACATAATAGAGAACATACTTCAAAATGGGAAATTCAAAAAATACCAAAATGTATGATGACCAAAAATAGCCAAAGGCGTGCAAGAAGATGAGAATCGTATATCATAAGCTAGGAAACAAGGCACAACAACGACTAGTTTTTGGAGAAACTTAGTCATCAAGGTAAAACACGAATTGTCAAGAATAATGCCTAGTTTTCTAACAAATATGTCTTGCTTGATCACCAAGAAAAACCTCTACAAAGAGAATCATCATTCAACTGAGACATACAACTCTCAACTCACGTATCTCAGTAAGTTTTTATTTTTTATTTTTTAAAGAGAGTCATTCATCGTATCTGAAAAGGATCATAAGCAAAAAAGAGCAAATCACAAGATCAAAATCATTTTTTAAATCGAGACTCATTGTCAAATATTAGATATCAATCTCAAATACACATACGTTTATACTATATTTTTGGCACATCATTTTAAGTGTGTCTTTAAGAGTAGTTAGATTGAACTTAGAGGGAGGGATCACAGAGGAAAATATGGAATCAAATTTATCATTGTTAGATCAAGATAGAAAAACAAATGTTGTAATTAGTTGATAGTGCACCACTAATCATCTTTAGGGTTTTAAAAGGTGGATTGAATGATTGTCAAAGTCTAAAGAAGTTGTCCAAAAATTATATGGTTAGGTAGACAAAAAAAAAGAGAAAATGATGCAGTATCTGATAGGGTATCTAGAGCACCATATTTGATAAGAGAAGTGCATTGGACACTTTTTTTTAACAATTTATATAACATCCGCTCTCCTATTGGATGAAATTCATACGAGTATCCCACTTTAGAAATTGATGTCGCATAAAGTGGTGAGACTCACGTGAGTTTTACCAAATAGAAGAGTGAATGTTAAAAGAGAGTGTAAAAAATAGAGTGTTCATAACATTTATGATTTGATAATCTCATCGTTTGTGGGGACTTGATTAGCCCACTTAGAATGAACCATGATAACTATTTTGCCGTCTTTTTTTTATCCTTTATCTCTTATTTGATAATTCAGAAGCAAACACACTTGTTCATTTTTTTTCTTGTATCAAATTCATTGATACATTTTTTAGATTAGCAAATCTGAATTTTTTTTCTCAAAGTTGACAAGCAACCAAAATTATTAAAGGATCTCAAATCAAACCTACCTGATGACTAATATATTTACTGTAGGAACAACACAGTTCAATTAGGGACCTATAATTAGGGGTTTCTTATCAATTTCCTTGTAATGTCAAGTTAAATATTTTTTTTTTAACAAACTAAAATGAGATATATTAACAACAGTGATTCACCCCGCACAAGATGTGCAAAGGGCAAATCAACCAAAGTATTTACAAGAACAAGGTAGTTACATCAAGTAACCACCGCCGAAAATAAACGAATTACAATTGGAGGCCCATACACAAGGTGAGATTTTGCCACCACTCATGATAACTATATGCAAAGTTGCCTTGTTTCGATCTCAACCATAAAAAAGAATGTAATTTGACCTGTTCAACAAGAACCAAAAGGCTAGTGGCCATGTTTTGGAATAGACGTTTGTTCCTTTCCTTCCAAATGACCCAAACGGAAGCACACCAGATGACTTTCATAAATGTGTGAGTGAACCGAGGCAGCCCCGCCATTGAAGTGAATTGAATAAAATGTTGCCGGATGTTGTCAGGGGACACCGAAGAAATATGCAACCAACACCATACGTGGTGCCATA
>Ga0228711_1000981_pt1 | contig 39676 bp, 12 predicted proteins | sample MedpolnodulmetaG_2_FD_177996 | JGI IMG/M metagenome (GOLD analysis project Ga0228711, IMG submission 177996) | Root nodule microbial communities from Medicago polymorpha collected in Santa Monica, California, United States - brown nodules | ecosystem: Host-associated > Plants > Roots > Nodule...
CTTGGAAACTTAAAGGACCTATCCGAAACAAACTCGAAACTTAAAGGATCTATCTGAAACCTTAGAAACTTAAAGGACTTATCTGAAACAAACGTGAAACTTAAAGGACCTAGGGAGTTATTTGGCCGTTTATATATGGATATGGTTTGGTCGGTCAAAATATCCGACCATGCACACCCCTAATAGTTATAACAAAGAAAGTGACACATTAATAACAACAATTTAACGGAAAATAGAAATGGAGTGAAGGGAAGAGATCAAAAGAAAAAGGAAGTAAAATTGAGTATGATCCTTCAAATTTGAACTAATAAAGAAATGTCTTGAGAATGACATGAGAATTCATCATTTCCTTCTCCTAATTATAAAAAATAAATAATAAATAAAACTCTACCAAGGAAAAGAGATTAGCACAAAACCTTTCCCTCCTATTCATTTTCTATTGTCTAAACCTACTCTTAAATAAATTATATTCACTAACACCATTGCTAAACTAACAAACTAAAATCGTAAAAGTAAGCCTCTGTATTCATTTTGCGGCCTCACAATTTTGCTGCAACTTCACATTCTCCCATTGTTTAACAAGTTCATTGTATCCCTTAGCAGAGTCAATAGCAAACTCTGACATTGAGCTCATAGCACTTGACATTCCACCACAGAGTACCTTAACAGCAACCTCCATAACTTCTTCTCCAACCTTACCAACTTCAACCATTTCCATATTCACATTGGGTACAACTGTTGTATTTTGTGCAGAATCTTCTCTTAACTGTTGTGCATAGAAGGATCCTAATTCAGCTGTGAAAAAGTCTATGCTATCAAGCACCACTGTTTCTTGTAAGGCATCTAGACGCCTTGACCACTGAACACAAAGGCCAAACAACGGGTGAGTAGAGCTAGACCTTCGAGGAGAGCATATTAACTTAGATGCATCAGGCTCACACCTCATGCATCTAAGAAGCCAGCCAGTTACTGCATGAATGTAGGATTTCTGAGAAGTGATCCATGACTCAAAAGTGTTTCGCCAGTTCCTCAATTCGGTTTCAAGATTGGAGGCTGAGCGTGCGAGCCTGTATGGATCAGTTATCGACATAGAAGACTGTTTTCTGGCATCAATGCCGGCTATAAGAATCTTGGCTTCGTCCAATGTTTGCTTCTGTGTTTGATGGCATTCTGCCATCACCTTCCACATCTTTGCTAGCCTGTAATTAGTATATATCAGAATTAGCTAGATATATTATTATGCCTAATTACAAGCCAATATAGTGTGATATATCTTATCTGCATTTGATATGTGCGACATAGAGTGTCGTCTCCGTTAAAAATGCAGTATATTTTCCATGTAAAAATCAGAAACAAGAGATGAAGCATAACAATCATAAAAAGAATGTGCAGTTTCGTTTAGGTAAGAAGGGCAGGATCAAAAGTTCTGCACCAAATTAGGTATATAACCTTCTAGGGTACTCTATGGACAAGGTCAAACAGATGCTGTGTAAATTTGATGACCCCAATTAATGCTAAGTATTCTAAAAAGCAATGACTATGAAGCACTGAGACAGACATAAACATCAGATACAACACTTCCAATACGTGTCAGACACTGAAGACATTTTCAATATGACGTGTCGGTGCTACATTGGGTGATGCTATGGGTTAAAAATAACAAAGGAATATTAGCAGTGATAGAAATTTCAAGGGGAAAAGATACTTTATAATTTGACAGAATGTTTACTTACCCTTGCAACAATTCAAGAAGCTGGGAGTGCAACTCTTCATCCCTCAAGGTTTCAATTCTCCTGGAAATAGCTTCAACTGAGTGTATTGAAACTGTTATCTGTGTATGTAGATCTCTAATAGTTGCTCTTGTTTTATTCACAGACGAAGGTTCCTCTCCTTTTATATCATGGTTCCTCAGTTGCAGACATTTCTTCTCGTATGCAAGTCGAACACGTGTTCCTGACTGTTGAAAAAGAAGGTGAGCATAGCATTAAGTTTCCTATTATTAATATAGTATGAATCATAAGCACGATAATGACCTGTAAAAGTAATAATATGATAGACTGAAATAAAAATTACTAAAATAAATTCAATTGTTGAAGTTGGTCTCTGGTACATTAGAAAGATTTATACTCATCAGTTAGAGGCATTATGATTTTAATATTATACCTTGACTTCCCGGTAGAGCTTCTTCTCCCATGCATATAACCTGTCTAATGTTGACTGGTGACTAACAGAAAACGCACATTGTTCCTCTGATGGATCATCATAAACTTCATCCCTAGTTTTTGAAAAATTTGTTATAATTTTTGACGGGGACGAGCGAAAAAGGGCTACTGGATTCAACAACTTTGATGCTGCAAAATAAATATAATTTGAACTTATATTCATGAAAATTCACAAATAGATACGAGTGAACGCAAAATGGTTTACTAAAATCCAATGCATTGAGTTAATGTGTTGACCAAATGAACATCAAAGTTCATGTTTTCATTCATAAATAAACATTTTGAGAACGAATAATATTCTTGAAACTTGAGACGTAACTCACAAGAACATATTTCTGCATTTGAAGAAACAGTTTCAACAAATTGAAAATATAAATTTCACACTTCCACCAAACCTGAAAGTTCATTAGAAGGGGATAAGTATTGAGCTTTCTTGGCCTCTAACAATGCCGAGACATCATTGGCTGCATCGCAGACAACTGTGAATTGAGATTCAAGATCCTTTATCACTTCAGCCATATTTGCCGGCCTTCGGTTCACATAAACAGTAAAACCTGGTGTTTCTTCCTTAGCTTCTTCAGTATCAATTGCCATTTCTTTATGGCTAGATTCCATATGACCTGAAGATTGAGACTTCGATACTTGAAAACACTCGCCGCCATTGATTTTCGAGTCTGATATTTCCTGCACAGTTTCGGTTTCAGCATCTGTTCCCTTCTCTTTCTCTTCCTTCTTATGTTTATCAACATCTTCAACCATGACTTCTTCTTTGGAGGAGTTTACATCAATTTTGGTTCTTTCTTCAGCAACATTTCTCTTTACAACAAAATCTTCTTGTTCATCATCCATTTCTTCCTGTTCCAGGTCTGGTATCCCTTCTTCTTCTCGAACCTTCCTCAGTCCTCGGTTCTCAGCATCCATAACAATCTGTTCAAGGCTACTTCCATTAGGGTAACCGAAATAGTCCAACGATGTAAAAGGATTCCAAAAGGAATCCCATTGAGAAGACTGAGGTGAAGCGGTAGGGATAACAGGCCTGTTATTCGGAGAATAGGCAAAAATTGACGCATTCATAGGCGGGGATTGCATACCAAAAAAACCATCTATACCATATTGGTACATTGGAGAATACGTCTCAACTCTAACCATTTCGGGCGATGGAGGCCTTTCCTCGACCGAAATCGGTGGATTACCACTTGGCCTCAAATAACTCACTTTCAAAGTTGTAGTATTAGGTCCAAACTCAATTGTTGATGGAGAAGAATGTTTCGATATCGAAATGACTGCAGGACTAGCTTTGTTCTTCACGGGTGGTGTCATGAATGAATCGAATGAGAATTCGAGTGCCTCATTTTCTTCAAAATAATCAAGCAAAGCAGCTGATACTCTTTTGAGAGACTGAATGTATGCTATATGTCCATTTGCAAACTGAGTTCTATGCTCAACAGCCTCTTTTATGAATCTTTTCCGATCTTTACAAATCTTAACTGCTTCTTCATCATCTAACTTTGATTGAGAACATCCCATCTCTTACTTTCAAATTCAAACCCTATGAATATATCCAATCTCAGGCTTGCATTTGTCTACAGAAACAGGAAATCTCGATATAAATATATTGAATTAAGGAAAAAAAAAAATAACAAAAATGAAATTAAACATTATTTTTTGGCTAAAGTAATAGTGTATTAATCAATATCAATAAAGTTTGATGCTTTTCTTTATTTTCAAGTAAAGATTTGTTGAAAAACAATACTTGGCCATGCGAAAGAAGTAATATATATTCCTGAATCCCAAAACCCCTTCTATTTTTTTCTATAAATAACTAAACTTATGAACTACGACTAGAATACTAAAACATTAACAAAGCATGAAAGTATGAAACTTTAAATGTGGGATTTTTCTTTTAACCCCAAAAAAAGAAAAATCAAAAGCGAAAACTATAAAAGAAAGGTAATGAAGAGTCACATCGTATCGAATTATAACTAAAAGGGTCATAGAAAAGGTGATAAAAAAAAAGTGAATAGTGATAGTGAGAGAAGATGCGGAATGAGTACTAAGGTTTGATTAAGGAAGAAGATGAACAGTGAAGTGAAGGTTAGAAGAATTGTACCTGAAGAGAGCGAAGGAGAGCTCGATCCGAGAGAGTGAGTGTGAACGAAGAGAGACGTTGAGAAAAGCAACGGTCAAAAGACATAAAAAGAGGAACAGAACAAATGTGTTGTGTTGTGCTGTGCTTGGAACAATAAAGAGACAAAATTTAAATTAACTAACAAAAAAGTGTGTTCATTTTGTTTATTGGAAACAATAAAGAGACAAATTTCCTCTCAAAAAATAAAATAATAAAGAGATATGTTATTTTTTCTTTAGAGGAATAAAGAGACCGTTTTATTTACCCTAACATTTTTATGATTATGACATTTTATTTACCCTAACATTTTTATGATTATGAAAAATACTCCTAAGCATACAAATCCTTTAAAAAAAACAGAATACAAACAATTAAATATTTTTTTCACCAAGTGGTTTTTTTACTTTTCATTTTTAGATAAATGTTTCATCATCCCGTGAAAAAAATATAAATGTTCCATCATATTAATATTAAAAAAAGGGAAATTCTAACTTGTGACCTCCATGCATAAGTTAAGAAATCAAATGTGCGAACTTTTTCTTGAAAATTGTGCATTTAATGTCTTAAAAGTTTTAAAAGTTATATTTTCAATATAAAATTTATTTGGCTAAAGTCCACTTTTCACCCCTTAAGTTTTAAAAAATTGCGATTTTGACCCCCTATGAAAAAAATGACAAAAGTGACACCCTATGTTTAGGAAAATATGCTCTTTTGACCCCCTAACATAAGGGAAATATGATCTTTTGACCCCTTATATTCTCAAAAAGTTGCGATTATGACCCTTTTTTGGGACACGTGGTATCTTCTCATCAATTTTCGGATGAAAGGGGCTAAAATTGTAATTTATTTAAATTGGGGGCCAAAATCGCAACTTCTTAAAACTTAAGGGGTGAAAAGTGCACTTTAGCCAATTTATTTTCAATTTCCATTTTAAGCTTCTTAACTTGTGCCCTATGGGCACAAGTTAACATGACCCTAGAAAAAATTGGCAGGTCACCTTTTTTGGTCAAGTAGCATAGTGGATGGAGCTCACACTTTTTAAATATGGAGAAATGGAGAGTCGAGGTTTGAATCTCGACCACTACAAAAAATTGTTCTTGCAAGTCGTGCTTACATGACAATTAAATAGTAAATTTGTAAATAAAATAAGGGAAATGTTAAGGAATTATAAAAGGAAATACTTTCTCGAAAATTGTATATTTTACTTTTTGAAACTTGAAAAAGAGTTGCTTTTAACGTTGACTTTGTTTTTCTTTCCATTTTTACCTGCTTAACTAGTGCCCTAGGGGCACAGGTTAACAGACCCATAAAATAAAATGATATTTGTCGTCATAAACTTGACTCAGTTGTAAGCGACAATGCATAATATATGTAGGGGTCAAAGTTTAAACTGTGAACACTCCACTTATTTGATATGTTGCAATTCAATTATATGGTATGCCGCGTCAAAAAAAAAATTGGTTGTTTAAACTATGAGTGTTAAGTATAGAATTGAGTTTTTTCCGTGAGCTATTAAACTAAGAATTGCATATGTCAAAAGTAAATCATAAGATAAAGGATAAATTTGCAAAACTATATTGATATGGTTGATTACATGTCAATAAAATCTATAGGTGTCGTGTTTTGGGATAAAACTAGTTAGACAATTGCTTTTCTGACTTTCAATACTTCCTAAAAACATAACTAAAAGATTAAAATATCCCCGACGGTAGTTAACTACCGCTGGCTTATAACTAAAAAACACGCCGAAAGTTAACTGCCACTGGGTTTTTTGGTCATTTACTTTGTTACTAAGACACAATGAATGTCAAAAAAGCAATCTTCAAATAGTTATCGTAGCCTACATAATTCAGCTTTCCAAATATTCTTTTAGTCCACATAGTTTACAGTGGTCAGAAGTTTTCTCTATACGCCCTTCAAAATGCTCGCAGGCCCCTTAAGTTTTCTTAAATGTCCCTTTTAAACAGCACTGATTCATGTGGTTTGGGTGTTAAGCATCGATTCTCTTGAGGGATAAGTACAAATCTTGGATTGAAACTTGGAATCTAATACGCTTGATGCACGTAATTGCAATGTGCAGAGCTGTATCATTTAGAGTGCACAAAATTGATGCACAATTGTATCATTAAGATCTTGTGCCATTCATGCACAAAATTCATACATACTTGATTTGTCCGTACAAATCAAGGAGATGTAGCGGTGGTACTCCGGTAGAAGTAGGTGCGTAGCAGTGGTGCGCGATGTTCCAGCATGGGGCAAGAAAATTTTATGCGGAGGAAAATGGTTCATGAAGGCACGTTAGCAATCCAACGCTCAAGTCAGTATCAGAAAAGAGGTGGATTTGTGCAAAAAAAAGTGGTGAATGAATTGTACCCTAAGCGTGGCGCTGGATCACGATTATATAGGTGGGTAGGTTGATAATTACCTCCATGATTTGTGGTGTGATCTACGAAAGTCATCGAGGATGAATTCAACGACAGAGATTGGTTTTGAGCACACTCACGTGCGGTAAGCCGCACATGACATCACGTGCACCTCTGCGGTATTGCCCTTTAAGTGATTTGGGCCTCAACCTGTTGGGGCGCTATCCTTGGGCTTTATGTCAGTCCAAAACAATAATAATAATAACTGGGAAAGTAAATAAATTTCATGACTTTACATAAAATTCATAAACATAATATGTTCAATACCGCAATATTAAAAATACCAATATAAAAAATTATGACATGAAAACATCAATGTCGCATTAAAAATTAAAGACTAAATTAAAAAGTGTGTTTGAATGCATTAAGAATTGAATTCGAGTTTAGATGCAACAAAAACACATGTAAGAATACTGATTCCTTGTGTCATGTTGTTTGAGGCAGTTCCAGTCGTAACCTCTAATTGACATTGATCGATAGTTAAGACATGATAGTTTGAGGTCGTAACTTTAAAGAGGGATATTTTTGGATTTTTGAGGGACTTAAAAGCAATTGAACCAAATCGGATCCATTTATATATAAGCTGGATCCCTTGCGGGTCCGGCCGAATCATTCGACAGCTGTCTAACGTTTCACACCCAAAACCCTAGCAGCTCTCACTCGCTACTCTTTATAAGCACCTCTCTGTACTCCTTTTTCAATTGCGCCCTCACTCGGTTTAGGGTTTCTCATAGCAGCCGCAGCCGCATTTCAATTTTCTTCTTCCATATCCCTTTTCGCTTTCATCTTTGTTCAATCGAATTTCAGTTATGTTTAAAACTACATTGAATTTGAATTTGAAGGTGACAGTGACGATTCTAATTAGGTCTCGTTCGTCGTAATTGGCCAAGTTGGCCTTGCCGACAAATCCTGTTATACTCTCTGAGTCCCTTCTTATTCATCATCATCCATATATTTTTAAATGTTTTCAATTGGCCAATGATTTAAATTAATCAATAGACAAGCATATGTCTGAATTAATTTATGTGGAAAAATTGATATTCTCTATGAGGCCATTTTGTTCACTTTTATTTATTTTTTACATTGGAGAGTCAAATGATGATTAATAGCATAGTTCAAATGATGAATTCGTGATTATTCAAATTTTAGTCTTTCGCTCCTATCTGATGATGACTCCTTAATGTTCAAATTGTTGTCAAATGTTTTTTGAAATTGAATCGATTAATGTTTAATATTGATATAGGATGGATTTGTAGTTTTATCCATTTTTTTGTTTAACACTGTATATGTTGCTACATTGTATTATCGTTGTCTGTGATGATATTATTTAAGGCTTGTTTCTCAAAACATTCGCAGTGGCCGCCCAACAGCTTTCGCCTTCGCCAGGCTTGAGAGCTAATGCTGTTTTATCCTTCCTTGGATGTCTGAGACGACTTTTATTGTTTGTTTTTTTTTATTATTAAATTGTTGGCAAGTAGGGCTACTTGATTGTTGTTTATATTTGGTTGTTCAATTCCTCAATGATGATAATCCAAAGGCTTGTTTCTCAAAACATTCGCAGTGGCCGCCTAAGAGCTTTCGCCTTCGCCAGGCTTGAGAGCTATTGCTGCTTTATCCTTCCTTGGATGTCTGAGAGTTGAGACTACCTTTTCAGTTTTTGTTGTATGTAGATTTGTTGAAATTCTAAATAATACTAATGTAGATACTCTATTCGTTTGTCAAGTGGTGTTATATTTTTGTATATTTGCTTTTATTTTGAATTGCACAATGCTCATTGACAAATCGAAAGGCTTGAATTAGTCAGTTTTATTGGGTGTTATCAAAGAATTATATTATTGTACTAAATGATAATTTAAAATATTCAATAGTACCTATTATTTCAAAGGGTAGTCTCAAAGGGTATGATATGTATGGGACTGAGGTGAAAGAATTTGAATTGTTGCAAGGATTGTAATATTTCAAAGGGCTCAAATATAGCTTTGATAAATTGTTGCAGTGTTGCAATCTTTGCATTCGCTATCATTGACTGATTAGTTGACTATTTATGCATTGAACTTCCTAGTGTCATAAGTAACCAAATAATTCAATGAATGTATAAGTGAATTTAAATTAATTCGAGGAAGTAGGTTGTAACATTTCTATTATTAAACCAGCTCCTTCAACTATGTATCATCTCTTCGCCATAATAGGTCAATGCTGCATTTTGTCTCTGGCCATTGAATATTGGAAACTCTAGGGAAATAATCTTGTGTGTTTTTGTGCAATAATCAGACCCTTGGAATCAGATGATCAACTAAACAATTGATGTGGTCTAATTCGAAAAATTGGATACATTAGATGGATAAACTAGGTAAAAATATTCGAAAATCAGAAAGAAAGATACGAGAAGAAACAAGTGAGGAGAGGATAAGAGTGGGTAGAGGAATAAGAGGAGAAATTGGTGATTGTTGTTAATCTAAGGTGTAACTGAAATTTATTTGTCCTCGTAGCACAATATATAATATAGGGTTTGTCTAACATGTGCGATATTGCACATGTTAAGATAACTAAAAGTAGCAAGTTTTTATTGAAACCAACAATTATTTAACAAAAAGTTATATATTTAATACAAAATGTTTAAGTTTCAATGCAAAATTACTATTTTAAATTTCTTAACATGTGCAAATTTGCACATGATAGAAAAACTCATATAATATATCCAAGGTTTGAAGTTCAAAACTCTGATCACCACAAAAAAAAATTGTTTATGGTGTATTTTCATTCTTTTAAGGTAAAAATATGTTACCTCTCAATTTAAGCTTTCACCATCAACACGAAGTTCTTTGCTTAATTACTTCAATTTTTTTTGAGATGTCCGGTTTCTTCGGTCTCGAGACTAAATCTGCTATGCAGACGATCTCCAAAGTCTAAAGTTGTTGCAACTATATCTTAGAGACTTTGAATTAAGACAAATATCTCGGGAATCAACTCTCGTATAATGCTAATTTAAGTCTACATTTTATGTTGACCTTGGAGTGTGTTACTTTTAAGACCTTAGATTCAATTTGTTTGGATGACAATTTGGATAAGCTAATTCAGGTTATAAAAAAACATTACATTTTTTTTTTTGCTATTTTGTTATCTTGTAAGCATTAACTTTTCTTAAACTGGCATGGAAATTGGCTTTGAATTTATTAGTTTAAACTTTTCAAATTCACTTGCAAATTTCATGTGCAAATTTTTGTAGATTTCGCCATATTATTGAATGACCTCGACGCCAAAGATTTAAGACATTAAGCCTAAATATGTCATTTGATAAGAACTTATCACAGCCTCCCTAATTTCTTTAAGGGTCTAGCCTTGCAACATGAGAAAATACTTCAAAGTAATTAATAGTAGGGTCCATCTAAATTAGAACGGAGGGAGGATCAGCTAGAGGAATATGGTTAAAAATCTCATCTAAATTAGAACCTGTTGAATTGGTGTTTAATGTGAAAGGTTTTTATAATCTCATCTAAATCAACATGTCACCAGTGAAGTGCTGTATTATTCTTAGATATTGCTTTATGATTATACTATTTTCTATTGATGAGGTGTGTCCTGATTGTCGTAAGGCGTGTCTGGATATTTTTGGAGAGCATGTCGTTCATTGTAAGGAGTTTTCCAGCTTTAAGTACATACATGACTTTGTTAGAGAAGTATGTTTTGATATATTCACATGATTTTGTTAGGGAAATATTTTTTGATATATTCAGACGGACAGGAGTATATCAAAAAATATTTCCTGACTGACCCACTAGATAGAAGATCAACATTCAGGCATGCAGATGTTATGGTGTACGAATGGATATGAGGAAAACATGCATGTGTAGACTTGACTTGTGGGTTTAGTTGTCGGGGTTTTTACGGTATGACAGATAGCTCTAAAAGTTGTGTCAAGCAAAGTGGCCAAACATGAGAAAGTGTGTTCTGACAATCAACATGCTTTTATACCATTTGTTTTTGACACTTTCGGTTTTCTAGCACAGGAGGTTGTTGACCTTCTACATAGAGTTCAAATGGTCATACATAACAATGTCATGTCTCCTAGGTCCATGTTTTTATACCATTTGTTTTTGACACTTTCGGTTTTCTAGCACAGAAGGTTGTTGACCTTTTACGAAGATTGATTTTGCCATTCAAAAAGGCTTGGTGGCGCACCTTGATGTCCGCTTGCCTTCTATTTAAGTGTAAACATTGGTTTATTTATAAAATTCTTATATTAAGAATTGGAAATATTGAAAGAATTATCAAAATAAGAAATTAACAACCCAAATAAAAGTATCCAGCTATATCTAAAATGAAGCACTAAACAATACATACATATTATGATTGACGTGCATCAGAGAATTACCTGTGCGAGTTAGTGGAGTCTATGGAAATAGAGCATCATATCAATACATAGCATATCACTAATAACAAAGTCTTTAATGATTGTTACGGTTGAAAATTTTGCTATCTATAATTTTACATGATAGCATTCAATTTTTATATTTGTTGGTAAAACCTAACTTAAACCGATAAATATTAATATTGTTTGTTTGAACACTTTTCTAGGGATTTGAACCCGAAACCACATTTTTAAAGAGCAAACCCTCTTTATCTTTTTATGACTTATATGATTCAATATTTTTGTAAATATCAAACTAAGAATTTAATTTATTTGTGTAAAACAAGTGTTATGAAAACGTTCATTTGTACGTGCCACAAATAGAGATTTCAACATGTACTCTTAGTAGTGTATATGGTTGGACGTCGGTGGAAAAAATTACATTATCACACGGTTGTTTTTTTATTATCAAACTTTGTAAGTAAATATATAAAACACTTTATATATTATTTTGAACTTTTAGTACTGCCCAATAGAAGAATTGTGCTTTATCTCAACTCAACTCAAAAAATAGGCCGTGCGCATGTTAGATACGTTTGTTGTCTTTAGCTGCTTCTTTATAAATTTGGGTCTTTTATGAAAGAGAGATCCACTCACTAGAGTGACATGTCTATCTCCTGCTAAAATGTTCCATCTTGTCTCTTCTCTGTTGAGAACTCTATTGGAATAGGAAGATAATGATTGTGAAGTCAAACAATTGTATAGTTTGAAAATGCAAGTACTATGGATCTTGTGTATCAAAATGGGAAGGTGATTCAGCAAAACCCACCATATTAGTATGTGACACGATGTGGTTGGATCTAAGTGTTCCAAATCCACGCCACTTATAGAAATGCCTATCATATCTTTGTCCCCATTTGCTTTCTCACACACACAAAATTAAGAACACGGCACGGTGATACGAGAAAGTGTTGCTGGAACTGTGTCACCTTTGACTATAGCAGCTGGAAAATAATTTCGTGATTGATTTTAAACACTAGATTTTGTTTTTCAAACTAAGAAAAATCATTGCAATAATGCAATTCTAAATCATTAATATCACCGATATAAATATGTACATACACCAAAATGTATTGGTGTAAACAGTAAAGAATTTAGACTCTTAAGTAAATTGTCAGAAATTCGATCCCCATTCTTACGTATGAAGAAAAATTATTTGGGAGGCAAAACCCATCTTTTGTATTCAACAAAAAAATGTCTGAAGAAAATTAGTTACACTAAACGGAAGTGGAAATTTCATATACATAACATGGTAACAGAAAAAAGTACATACTTAAGACTCAAAAACACAAGGACTGAGTAAGCATAGAATAAGTCCCCCTAACAAGAGTCCTATGTGCCACATTCACTTTTATTCTAATATTCCAAACTCAAATAACATTGATAGATTTTTTTTAGTCAGATATTTTCTGCGTGCAACAAAAGATACATTGATAGAATCTATTTAATGTAAAACTATATATTTTTTTAAACACATATTGATGATGATCAGCTTACCCTTCAAAATAAACGTTTGTCATAACTACTCTAGTTCATAACACAAGTGTAGATTCTTTGAAAAAAAAACTCACTGCAGATATTAAATTTTACCGTCTAATCAGTGAATAATTTTATCTTACTGCGGTAAGTTGATTACATCTTACTGTGATCGAATTATTTTGGCTCAATAGCAGTTTTCGTCTCCTAACTTTTACGAAGTTGCGATTTTGGCCCCCTAAGAAAAAAACTACAAAACCGCCCCCTCACTTAGGGTGCCACGGCAGCATAGACCGGGTCAAAATTGGCCTTGGGGGCCAAAACTGCCACATGTGCAAAACTTAGGGGACAATTTTGTAGTTTTTTTTCCTTAAGGGGTCAAAATCGCAACTTTGGAAAAGTTAGGGAGTTAAAATTGCTATTAAGCCAATTATTTTTTAAAAAGTTACATTTTTTTAAAGAAAGGAGTTATATTTAAAATTAACATTTTTCACGAAATTAGTTACTTTAAAACAATCATAAAATATATTAAAAAAACTCGTTAAAATTTGTTTGACGTCAACAAACTACAGAAAAAAATGGTGGATTAGTGAAACTTGTCCACTACACGTTGTTACCTGACGAGCAATCATCATAGGGCCCAGCATCCTAATGTGGTGCTTTAGAATCTTAGATGATTTTTTCGATGATTTATATGGCACCCAATTTTAAGACCACAGCCTTTAAGAAAGCCTATAGTTTGTACTTCGCACCAATATTTCATATATTGAGTAGGCCAATTCAATTGGTTGAATAAGAATCTGACTTTGGTAGTTTGGTCGGATGATAAGTAAAATCTGATCTATGATTGTTTTATCTAAGAATTGAATTTGAATTCTTCTGAACAATTCGTTCTTTGATGGAACTAATTAATTACTTGAGACAAATCACTTATTTATTTGAATCATAATCTAATTTTTTTTTTAAGTAATCTAATTTATATTGGGTTGAATGATAGTAAATCGAGTTGAATTGCGGCCGGTTTTATATTTTATATGTTTTTTTACTTTAAAATTTTAATATTCGTTTGTTAGTTTTTTATGGGGAAAAAGTTTTTTTTTTTACAAAAGATTTATTTATTTATTAGTGTTTTGATCATAGACCATAATTTTGGCTAGAGGTTGTGTTAAGCAATCATTGTGGTGGTTTACGCTGGTCAGAGCTTGTTCATTTCACAATGTTCGGATCATAATTTTAGTCGAAGGTGGTGTTAAGCAATCATTGTGGTGGTTTATGACGGTTGAAGCTTGTTCACTGTAGTCGGGTGGAATTCTTCGCCGAAGAGGAACATATTTGTAAAGACATTCTAACGCTCAAGTCATTGAGGTTTCAACGAGCTTTGAGGTGATTTTATGGAATGAGAGAATGTATATGATTTCACCACGCCGCACCCCTGTTTATAGGCTCTCGGACGTGGATATGTTGGTTTTTCCATTATGGAGTGATGATTGGGTGATCGTTGGATCATATGGACAGTTTAGAGGTGCCCTAAGTATATGATTTTATGTTACACGACTCTTTTGGTTTTTCTGGGTGTGGTTCAATACATGATTTGACCCTAGTTTTTGTGAAGTCTTGGGATTTGTGCGTGGTGATTGTATTTATGTCACATTTCTTAGAGTGACTCGAAACATACGCGTGGGAACGTTTTCGCTTGAGCATTTAATGATGATTGAGCAGTTGAAGGAACACTTTATTTTATTCTAAGAAAAATTGATCTGTTGATTTGTGTGTTAATGATAAAATATTGGGTTTTTACAGGGGAGAGAATCGTCTGGATTCCCTTTTTTTTTTCTTTCTTTCTTCGTTTTTTCTTGGTGGTGTACTTTGATTATTTTCCCCTTTTTTTAGTTTGTGGCGCTAGATGGGGAAGAAGAGTAAGGGTATTTTTGGAAGTTATTCCCTACTTCATCCAGATGCCAATAAGTATCAGTTGGTTTCATAGGAAGTTTTGAGTATTGTTTCATTGTACATTCATCCATCCTCCATTGAAAAACCTTTGGTTATTGGGGTGGAGTTTCATGATGGTTGGACTCTGATCGTCCCACATGGGATACCTGTATTTACACCAGTGATGATATGATTGCTTTCATGATTAAAATCATCCACCGAAAAAGTAATTCTATTATCTTTGGGCATGTAGTAGTTGAGCCGTTAAATAACTTAGTATTTAAATGAGTTTTAGCACGCTGTCGCCAAAGCACACTTTGTTGTACTAATAAATATGACATACGATTTCTCAAAGCATTGAACAAATTAACATTTTGATAATCAACTTAACTTCTGACTCGATCTACTTTCTTCCTACAATTGTCAATCTCGTGTCCGAGGTATTGGAAATGATTTTTATTTCAAAGGGATGAATTGGAAGCACAAATCTTTAGTTTATCCGAAAATTGTTGGTTCCCATATGAACTCCAACAATCATGAACAAAATCGCAAAACTCATGATCAACGAGTCAAGCATTCTCTACTTTAAGATCAACGAGTCAATCACCGCCAACATAATATGATAATGGTTAGACGTTGGAGGTAAATTTTCATGGAAAAAGATTTAGGGAACCCGTGATGCTGAGAATCAGTCGCTAGACCTATAACTCTAAAATTGTAAGGGTCATGATTGATATGTTATTATCTCTACTTTAAGATCTCATTTTCAAGTACAAGTATACAAATGTTTCATAATTAATTTATTTTCTAATAAGTAACTTTTAACTTAAAAGCATATTTTAAATTAAAAACTACAATAATTACCAACCGACTTCCACTTTACCTCTACATTAGCTACATTTTCCTGACTCAATTTCTTTAGCTACATTCTACTCTTGTTCTGTTCCTAAGTTTCATTAATTATTATGTTTTAAACGTCTTAAAAGAAATTAGCCATAAGCTGAGTGGAAGGACCATTGTCGAGAATTCTAAAATCCTCCAAATGATGTGTAAAACACATGAACGGATCTCTAACAATTGCATCTTTGACATATAATTTATCAATTAGTTGTTTAGATATCGATTGAGGTTGGCCAAACGCGCGGCAAGTATATAGTTACAATTTGCATATTCAGTAAAATCACGGCAAGTTGTCCATTAAGACGCGATAATGGGTCTCCACTCTCCACCACCAAACCAAACAAAGCATTAGCCTTTGGATGAGCAATGGATTTTGCAAAATCACACTGACGCTATGATTTTTTAAAGCTTAATTAGCTTTTACTAAAATTGCATTAGTTCACCATAATTCTAACACACTCATAACATAACCATTCTAAATATGCACTTACTTTCCCTTTGCCGATGTGACCTTTATCCCTTTGTCGATGCCAATCAAATCCTTAACTTCTTCCCCAATTTCATTCTTGAATTGAATAGATAGTGTAATGGATAATTGAATTCCGCACTATAAATTAAATATATTATCTTGAGCAATTCTAGACCCCTACAACTTTACTTCAATATCTTTTCTCTTTCTTTATTCCTTGAATCAGCTCCACCCATCTTTAATTATTATGTTAGAGAAATAACGCACTGCCACAACTTTCCAAAGATCATTTTAAGTGGAAGATACTTGCCTAAAGAAAAATAAATAATGAGATTAAATACAATAGATGACTCTATGTTTGTAAGGTGAGAACATGAACCATGTTTGTTTCCATCGTGCAGGCAGGGGAGCACATAAGAATTCATATAGTAAACATTAAAAATGTAATATATGCTATACTATGTAGGGTATTAAGAGACAATAAGAGACTCAACTTATCTACTTATATGATAAGTTGACAAAACATTTGAAAGGTAAAAGTGCATATCAAATTTTTTTTTAATCATTTCCTTCATAGGAGAAGAGTCCTAGTAATCCAGAGTTCGTCCGAAAAGTAAGTGAAGTTTGGCCAACAATTGTTGCACCTGAGACGAACCCCTGAATAATTTTTTTTTGTGAGGATAAACAAACAGCGATGGAAAAAGTGATAAATAGAAACTGTTGTAAAAAAGAAGTCCAACATTTGTAACCGAAATAGCGATCGAAAATAAAATATATTTAAAGGCAATCAAAATTTTGGTCACTATTTCTATCGCCAAACAAATTATTGATTGTTTTTTATGCTTTAGCGATCGAAATTTCAGTCACTAAAAAAGAAATTTTTAATGGTAGCAGTATTTTTTAAATTCTCGCATGGCTATAGCCACACAAAACCTTATTGTAGGTCCGTCACTATATTCCATCGAAAAATTGAATTCAAATTTTCCCGGACGATTCATCATTTGAAGAGATAATAGTACATACCACTGTATTTTAAATGAGTACAAATATACTCTCCATTTCTATTATTATAATCATACATTTTTAAATATATGATATTAATTGAATATTTATGCATCCAAAATTATGGTATGAATTTCTTTTGAGAAACAAAGAGGAGTTCTACATTCAAATTAAATAGCACGAAATTAATTGTTTGAAGTCGACAAATGAACAAGAATAAACACTCTCTTCATGTGATTTATCTTTTGAAGGAATAAAGTAGGAAATTTTCCACTAAGAGGTATTCATATACACATTCTTCCATATCTAACATGTTTCTACTTTTTTTTAAAAAGAATATATTATATTTCTACTAATTAGACAGCGAGACATTGGCTTAAAATATATATTACATTAGCTTATAAGAGAATACATGTATATTTATACATTAATTATGAACGAAGTAATTAATTCTTTTTTTCAGTAAAAAAAAAGGGGGATTAATTTTTTTTTTTACTAAATGAACGAAGTAATCAATTAAGACCTAACAAGTAACAATGATAATTTCTAGTTTTATTTTCTTAAGAATAAACACTTTATTGTTTTAAAGGACTCATGTCTTGACACTCTCAGTTGTCCATCTATATTTGTTTTATCAATTACTTTCAATCATATGACTTTTTTCTGAAAAGTCCAAACGAGCTTTAACTAAATATATTTTAATTTCACGTTTTAGTTAAAAGTTTCGTAAAATTTCAAATTGAGCGTGTCAGCCAAACACTACGTGATATATTTCCATGTATTCAGTTAGGTATAGATACACTTCTGATAAAACAATATCTTTTTAATTTTAACCGTCCAAAACAAGGTAAGGAAGGGTGTGAGTCATTCTCATAAAAAAGAAAGTTAACGATCTGGTGCTGCAATTTTGTTGGGTATGAATCTCAATATATAATTATTTATGAGAATATCTAATTGTTTAACGTCCTATCTATTTTTTGTATATAATTATTTTAAAGTATATTAAAATTTTAAATTAGTTTTACTGCATGTTACATGTATCCAAAAACTACATGGTACCTACGCATTTTTTATTTAAATTTTAAATTAATTTTGAGCCATACTCAACAAAACTCCACGGTAAATAATTAAAATAACATTTTTAAGAATTAAAATAACATTATTGTGTGTCATTTAATCATAACATATTGTGCGTCATATAATAACTACAAAGAATCAAGATATACATAATTGAACTAAGGATTTTTTCTAGATTACCTTTGTAAAATGGTGGGTAATTTACCCACCAACCGATGTAAATGAGCAATTTATTTGTGGGGTCAAGATAGTTCATGGATACCACCTAAAAAGGTGAATGTTCATTGGTTGAGGGAAATTACCCATCATTCTTACATGAGTACTCTAGTTTGTTAATTTGAACTAAGGAAAAAGATTCCATTCTACACCTATAATAATATATACTATGGGAGATTCCACAGATAGTGGATTGCAAACCTAAGTCCACTATCTATCATTTGTATGCGATAGTAACTCATGAAAGCATCATTTTTGTTGTTCTTTTGGCATTATCCCTCATATCGGGGGGTCAAGGGCTCCATTAATGATCGATGGCCATGTAAAGCAATTTCTATCAAAGAAAAGTATTCAAAATAATGAAGGACGTGGTAGGGTGTTCTTCTTTTATGCGATACTATTAATTTAAAGATTTCAAAGTGCTACTATTATAGCTTCTTTTTAAACTATTGAGTTTGGATGATTTTGATCAGTTTGCATTAAATTTCGATAACTACGTAAATAATTAAGATAATTATTATATGTAGGGGTTGAAGTTCGAACCCCAGACACCCCCACTTATTCATCTTATAAGGTGAATTCTAGCCATTAGACTACCTGATAAAATAAAAATTAAGATAATTTAAATATAATAACATTGTTGAATCTACCCAATACGTGGTGAATTACATTGAGTAAATGACTATCAAAATGCCTCAAGCAAATATTGAGTCTACCTAAAAGAATCTCTTTGACTTCACTTTTGATCTCTTTCAATTTTAGTACATTTTTCACCTTGTTCTATCTGTCTGAAAGTGAGTATAATATCCCATTCTTTCACTGTCAGTAGGAATTTCCATGTGCTCATTTGCATTAAACATGCTTTAATTAGTTTATACCATGAGAGTAGGAATTTTCATGTGCAAATGAGAAAACTTGTTCTAACAATAAACATGGTGATATTGGCTTGAGACCTGGGAGTGTGCTCCTTTTCGAGGTCTCAGATTCGATTCTCTCCGGTGCCAATTTAGGTGGGTTAGTTTAGCTTCTTCAAAAAAACAATAAACATGCTTTAATTAGTTTATATCCTTTGCATTTGACATATTTGACTTCCTAGCACCAAAGACTCTTGACATTCTACAAGGAGTTCAAAGGGTCGTGCATAACAATGTCATGTCTCTTAGGTCCTTGAATGTTGTATTTATAAGGATTGATTTTGCTATCCAAAAAGATCCAGCGGTACAACTTATTGCATGTTTGTCTTCTATTTATGTGTAATTAATCTTTGATATATATAAGTGAAATCATATACATGAATATCAACGCTTCAAAAATAAAAAAATTTAATCATTCATGCAATACCATTTTCACTAAACTCGTCATCAAAATTAGAATTACTCACAACATTCTTAGGGTTGACTAGGTTCGGTTTATCAAGTTTTCATTTCTCTTGACAAGTAATTACATAAATTCAAAGTCCATATTTTTTTTGTGTATAACCATCCAGTTTTTAGGGAAAACGTTTCTAGTAATTCGAAATTCGGCCTAAAGATAAGTTAAGTTTGAATAAAAATTGTTCAAAAAATAACTCAAATCGTTATGAATAATTCGTCATTTGATGTACTCCCTCCGGTCTCAAATATAAGAAAAGATTCATTTTTTAGGTTCATTGAATAATTAACATATCTACTTTACAATGTAGACCAGATACATTAACTATTCAATAAACCTAAAAAAAGAATCTTTTCTTATATTTGAGACCGGAGGGAGTAGTTCATTAACCACTTAAGACTTAACACAAATTGTTTGATTGATTAAAAGCACGTATGAGGTAGAACAACATTAGTGCCAAATAAAAAGTGAATGATTTGAGCATTGTATGCTGCGAATTTTTTTTATTCGTGTCTGTCTGAATTATTATTGATGATAAACTTAATTTTTTTTTAAAACTATTAAGTATATTAGGTTTATTATTTACTGTATTTTGGTAGAGTAGTATTTATTACATTTATTATATTAGTTTTACGTAATGAAAAGTCGCTATATGTTGACTGTGGCATAAGATAGTGTACTCTATTGATTAATCATCGTCTCAGATTTAGTCACCATAGCTGTCATTACATACCTTAATCAGAAAGGGACGTCACAGACTCTTCACTGATGGGAATATGATATTATGAAGATCGAAAAGGTGGCCATAACTATTTAAAATTGCATTTTTGGTCCCTTAACTATTTAGGTAGTATTGCTTTGCTCTCTTAATTAAGATTCGATTTATTTTGGTCTTTAACTTCTCTATGTTACATATTTTGGTCATTTCCGTTAGTTTTAATTCAAAAACGTTAAGTTTTCTTCATCTTCTTCTCTTCTTTTTCATCTTCATATCATCTCCATCAACCTTCAACAACAAGAATCCTAGAAAAATTCCAGAAGAAAATGAAGAAAACCTAACGTTTTTGAATTAAAACTAACGGAAAGGACCAAAATGTGTAACAGAGAGAAGTTAAGAGACCAAAATAAATCAAATTTTAATTAAGGGACCAAAGCGAAACTACCTAAATAGTTAAGGGACCAAAAATGCAATTTAGCCTATTTTAAATTTATAGGTTTGAAGGATAATTTTATAAATTAAAATGTTATTCATATATAAATATTTATGGATAATTTAAATGTAAACTTCTTGAATATAAATTACAAAATCAAAGCCTCAATTTGTTTAGTTTAGAAGTAAAAAATAATTCAGCATGGTATACATTTAGTTTAACCTAAATAATCAACAAGACCACAAGAAATAAAATTTAGAAGTCAAACTCAAAGGTATTAAAGAACATATAAGTATTAAGAAATTAAATAATATCTATCAAATACTAGCCAACCCCTTTGTGAACTAGTGATGGATTAGTTTTTGACAGAAACTAGTTCTGAATTTTCAACGATTTATTCCTTGAAAATATAGCATCAAATGTTGTTGATGGATTTTTATTTATTTTTTTACTTTTAAAGAGGAAATTACACTCCTCATGCATGAGAGAAATTTAAATTACTAATCAGGGTCGTCCTAAGAAAAATTGAGGTCTAAGATGGGTTTTAAGTTGATGCCTTTTATAAGTCATACTATTTTAATAAAATTATTTATTTTTGATTAAATTTTGTTTTTAAGAAACTTTTACAACACAAAATTATTTATTAAATTAACATAATCTATTTCTTTTAATATTTTTAAAATTGATGACAAAATCAATCAATTTAATCTTTGTAGAAATAAAGTTTATTTTAAATAAGAGTTTGTTAACATTTCTTGTAAAAAATAGTAGTATTTGAAGCCTTTTCTCGAAGTAAAATTTTATAATTTTGAAGGCCTAATGTGATTGTTTTTGTCGCTTAACATTGAGCCAATCATGTTATTAATGAGCATTTTTCAATGTGAGATGTCAAATAGTTGCTCACAAAAGTGGTACATTGAGCTATCATATCCAAAAAAAACTTGAGCGATACCATGTGATGACGGAAAATCATATGATATTATGCTATATTTTTAGTTATTTTAATAGCATTTGAAGACAATTTAGAGGAGTTGTTCATAGTTTAAAGGATATTTTGTATTGTTTTCATTCCAGTCATTGTAATTCAGTTTCTTCCCTAATCATACACCTCCATAGGTGTTTTTAGTCTTTTTATTGATGCATATGTAATTTGGAAAATCATGACATTGCATGGAGGATTGTGGAAATTGAAGAATGAAGATCAATGATACTTGGAAAGCTTTTGAAGACAATACAAGTTAGAAAAATTAATCTCAAGTTCTAAGACCTTTCAAGACGAAAGAATGCTCGAAGAAGGCCGAAAACTACATAATTCGCCCCCAGGTCTTTCAAAAGCTCTCCTACGAATACTGAAAATGCACAAGTGCATGGCTGATAAGTCCTAATTTAGTGTGTTTATAGCATTTTAATTAAATAAAGTTTATGTAATTGTAGTTTTACTTTCGAGCTATTTTACTACAAAATGTTAATTTTATTTTTAGGATAAAAAAAATGAAGAATTTAGCTGAATCGGGAGAAAAATCAAAGCATTATATCAGAAGTTGAAAGTTAAGAACGACCCGTGCGTGGGCGAAGCACAATTGTGCATCATGTACTGGATTTTCCCAAGCATAACCAGAAGCTCAAGCACGACCCGTGCACGGGTGTAGCACGACCGTGTGTCCTTTGCAGAACAAAAATAGTTATTACAAACCTTTGAAATTCTATGGTTTATGGCTTGTAACTCGAAAATGATGCCTTGCCTATGATTTTAAACTATAAATAGACCTTATTTCCGAGGCAATGACAACTCTTCATTCTTGTAATCTTACTCTATAGTTAAATTCAAATTCCTACATTATTCTTAAGCTTTTGTTCTTTATTTGCATTTGTTTATTTTCTTGTCTTTTACTTTCTGTTCTTTACATTTCCAATAATTTACTTTTATGTCATTTATCATTATGTCTTCATATTTTAAGCTTTTGTCTACTATGACCATGTGCGGGTAGAATTTTCTTGTCTTGAAATTGTTGGAATAATTTAATGATGGAATCCTAATCAACTCAAGTCTAGACTCTATTTTATATAAATTTATGTTCTAATATATTCTCATCATTGTTAAATTTTATATCAAATATCATACGAATTACCGAGAAGTGGAGTTTGATATTGTTATTTAATCATATCCCAAATATCATCCGAAGTACCGAAATGTGAAGTTTGATATTGTATCAAATGAGGTTAGACAATATAATCAAAACATGTGAATAGTTTGAGAGTTTTGGGAGAATAAGGTTGCACTCAAAGAGTCTCAATGATGATCAACCATGAGAATAAGTTTAATTATTTTTTGGAGATGCATTCATGTATACGGAGAAGAAACATGAAATCCAAATGAACACCTTGTCCTTAGGAATTAACAGATTACAAAATAGATAGGAAATGTCAAAGGTTTATCATTATGATTAAAACTATAATCCTAAATCACCATCTATTTATCTATTTTTTATTCAGAAAGTTGGAGGTTCAACGCAAAGGTCAAGCATCTCAAGCCTCAAAGAAGGTTTTCTTCTTCCAATTTGTTCTTGAGTATGTTTTTCTTTTGTTTGTTGGATTCAATTAATTAAACTTTTTATTCAATTATGATCATAGTTTTATATAAATTATATTTGTTTTGAACGTTATAGTGTTCTTCAACTAATGGTTGACCTGATCTTTAGTTTATGGTATATGATTGACTATCTTGCCCTCACCTAAACATGAACAATAGAAATTGCTTATTTACTTTAATTTTACTGTTAAATTTAAGTGTGATATCATGATTATGATTCATCTCTAAAGGAAGTAAAAAATATAGCCCTCGTCTAGACACAAATACTAGAACTTTCCACTAATTCATCACAGTTTCATATGAGAACCATCATTTATCAATGTGAGGTCATAACTATAAGGAACTTAGGTTAATTCCAACAAAAAAGAAAGAGAGTATTCAAGGAAACCCTAATTACCGCTAAACATCTAAATCAATCCAAAATCTAATCTATATTTTGCAATCAATTAAACATACAAACCCATAAACCCTTTTATTGTTTTTAATTCAAATAAGTTTAGTAAATTTCTTCGTTGAACGACAATCTCTGTGGATACAATAACTTACTACTTTATTGTTTGGTACAATTTAATGCACTTACCAATTCATACCTCTCTATGTCTTTCAATATAATTTATAATCTTAAGTGTGAGATTTTATAAGTTAGTTTTTTCAAGAGTAACAAAAGTAATGATAGGAAATTGTAACAAAATTACAGTAAGTGACAAGTGTTGGGACTAGATTTCATCAATTTTTTTTTGTGTTGAGAATATTCACCAGTATACTTAAGTGGTTAACTCGTGGGACAAAGTCCCTCTAGGTATCATGTTGCTCCTCATCATCTCAAATGTCATACATAGAATACGGGATAAAGAGTCGTCACTCCTTTAGAGTTTCGTACACGGTCGAATAGTTATTTAAAGTGGGGAATTATACTATCACAAGTAATTGAAACATAACATAGTTGAAATTTCTAAATCGCCACCTAAAGGAACCACCTTAACATATGAATCTTAGAAGTTTACCACATACCCTAGTTATCTCTAATTGATTAAAGAAATAAGAATAAAGTTCATATGTAACAATTATGATTTAAGCAAGACCCCAATCTTCACTTAATGTAAGATCAGTCACATTGGCTAGGTATGTCACACTCCCCAGGGCTTGAAAGCATTAATGCTTGAAACATACAAAAATTAGATACAACTCGTATCATCACTGAATAAAAGACTTCTATTAATAAAATCCAATAAATAATATAGGTTCATCATAGAAACCAAATCAAAATGTGTTTAGTTACTCTTTGTAACAAAAGACATAATACAAAAGAAATAAAACATACTCTAAAAACAAAGGTTGAGAAGATCTGAGACTCTTCTTTGATGCTCTTAGCATATGCCTTTCTCTTGAACTGTCAAGTTCTCAAGGAATATTTGTAGTGGAAGAAATTGTATTTATAGGCATATTTTCTGTTGGGGTTGGGTTGAAATTTTGGACCTTTTCCCAAAACCTGTAGAGAAAAAACATCATTTAGCTGTTTTTTTTGTACAGTGCGCGCGGGGCGCATGTAAACTGACAGAGAGCATTTTGCTCTCTGTCCCATGTGCGCGGCACATCACTTCAACCTGTAATGCGGATTTTTCCTTTTGTCTACGCTCTTTGAGTGTTTTCCTTCTTCGACTTGATCTTAGGACGTAATCTCCCCAACTTGTAATGCCTTCAAAGCCTTCTTGAACATTGATAATCTTAATTTCATGTCTTTCAATACTTTAATGAGGTGTCTTGTTTGCCGATTTACATGATTTGTCAATATATGACTCAAAACACCTATGAATTTGTCTGGTTTAAGAAAGAAATGAAATTATATGACTCAATTGAAAATATTACAAAATATCTCTTAAACCATCAACAACTTATCTAAAACTTCTCTATTATCGCTCAAATGTATGATAAAATAACCGAAAAACGTAATAAAAATAACGTAAGATAACTTATCATCAATTACATACTCCGACAGTAACTTTAAGACTAAGTGTATTTCAATTCAATGAATTGATTTCCACCACTACGAGAACATAATTATATATCAGTTAATTCTAGTTACACCATTAATTGAAAAAAATATCATCCATCTACTTTTAAATTTTCAACCATTGTACTCTCCTAATTTCTCTTTCTATTTCTCTTCTTTTCTTCTTCTTCTTCGTCATTTTTCCTTCCTGTCATTTACATGCTCCTTTGTCTTTCTCTCTCTTTTTTTCCTGTAATTTAAATCCATGTTATGTGTCTCAATACACGTGTTGTGTGCTGGGATATATATATTTATGTTTCAATTGATAAACACGTGAATACAATTAACAAGGCCATAAGAGAGTTATGTACGTAAACAAAAATTGAGTAGTCTTACAGGAAATCAATTAACGTACAATCTTAATGTAGGATTTAAAGAAATACATACGTATCTGAATTCACGATCCAATGATGCAAAAAAAAAAAAAAAAAAGTTGAACGCATAAAATCACTAAATTGTAAGACCTTGTGTTTGAAACAATCAAGAAGATCATATTCAATTGAGTAGAGAATAAGAACATTTTTGGTATTATGGTTTGATTTTAAATTTTGTTTGGATGTAACCGGGTAATTTCGGGGTGTAACTAAAAAAAAGTCTTTTATATCAAGTAAATTGATCTTATAAAGCAAGACCAATTATAGTATTACATTCCTTTAAAGCAATTCATATATTGAGTAAATTAAAAAAGATATGTTATGATTAAGTATTTTCATTACTCAATATTTAGCTAAGAAGCTTTACCATTAACATTAGCTTTATTTTAATTGTTAAAAATCGAGGAAGGAGAAATTATTCTTAATAAAGTGACATTAATTGTCATTTTACAATCGTAGCATATGAAATTTGAACTTTCTATCCAAAAAATATGAAATTTGAACTTAGTTTCATGAGGTTATAAAGTCAAACTTTAATCTCTCACTTTTAAAATCGTAATTGAAAGTGACACTATATTTTGATGATAGCCAATATTTTTTTATATTTTTATTAGTACTTAAGTGAATTTTTGTTTTGTATAATATTGTGATATTCAATTTATATAAGTAATAAAAATAATAATAGTTACCAATAAGCTTTTTTTAGACTGATTCTTAATAGCATTCTTGTGGCTAATGAGGTGGTAGATAAGGTGCAGAAACTTAAAAAAGAATCACTGTTGTTTAAGGTATATTTTGAGAAGGTGTATGATTCAGTTGATTGCAAGTATTTAGATGTGATTATAGGGAAGATGAATTTCCTAGTTTTGTGGAGGAAGTGGATTATGAAGTGTCACTACAACTACGACCTTGGTTCCGATGAATGGTTGCCTGATTGATGAATTTTGTTTCGATAAGGGCTTGAGCCGAGGTGATCCCCTTTCTCCTTTTCTTTTTTTGAATTTTGTTGAAGGGTTAAATGTCATGATGAGATCTATAGTTGAGGCATGGTGGGGGCAAGGTCATAGTGCACAAATCTCCCACCTTCAGTTTGCCCATGATACTCTGTTGTTGGGAGAAAAAAGTTGGGCAAATGTTAGAGCATTGAAAGTTGTTCTTAATCTTTTTGAAGTCATTTTAGGGTCGAAAGCAAATTTTCATAAGAGTATATTGGTGGAGGTGAATGTCCCTGATTCTTGGTTCACTGAGGCTTCTTTGGTGTTGAGTTGTGAAATAGGAAGAACTCCTTTCATGTATTTAGACCTTCTGATTGGTTGTGACTTGTGATCCCTGTCGTTTTAGTTTTTGGTCCATGCTGATTGATCGTATTATAAAAGGCTTTCAGGTTGAAAGAGTAGAAACTTGTCTTTAGGGGGTTGCTTGGTGGTCTCTTCAAGTCTATTTTATTTTTTTCTTCAAGGCTCCCTCATGTATCATCTCATCTATTAAATCTATTTTTAAATTTTTTTTGGGGGTTGATACAGACACAATTTTTTTAGACAAGGAGAATAGAGAGTTGATGGTTCGTAGGATTCCTAAATTTAATTTTCCGTTGTTAGGAAAGTGGTGTTGGTGAATGTATGTGGCTCAAGGGAGTTTGTGGTACAAAGTGTTAAGGACGAGGTATGGGTCTGACGATGGTCGCATTAAAGAGGGAGGACAATATGATCAACTTGGTGGAAGCATATGATGGGAGGTCTGTAGAAGTGAGGGGTTGGTAGTGGACATTTTGTTTAACGAAGATTTGGAGAGGATGGTGGGGGATGTAGCTAATACACTACTTTGGCGGGATGCTTGGTTGGAGGGGGTCCATTGCGTGACAAGTTTTGACACCTTTTTGATTCATCAGAGAATCAATTGATGTTAGTTGCTGAGTTGTATACTCTAATTCGAGGGGTAAGGTATATGTTTGGAAATGGTGGCGTCAGTTATTATCTTGGGAGGATAAGAAGTCGAGTGAGTGGTGTGACCTGTTAAATAACACTTTTTCTACAGGTTGGTGTGTATGATAGGTGGCATTGACATTTGGATTCAGATAAATGATACTCTGCTAACGATGTTTATCATATGCTAACCAAGATGAAGCTGGTTCGTCAGGCGGTTTCTAATGATATTATATGCAATAAATCAGTTTCGTTAAAAGTGTCTCTTTTTGCTTAACATTTATTGCGTAATCTAATTCCTACATATGATAATCTTGCTAGGCGAGGAATCTTTTTTTTTTTTGTGTGAGCGCTTGCAGGAAGGAGGAAAGTATTAATCATCTGTTTCTGGGATGTGAATATTTTTTGGAGTATTTGAGGCCTAGTTATGCAATGACTCAGAATTCATTTAATGAGCATGCTATATTTGTCTGACCATCTTGTGCAGTTTGGTAATTAGGTAACATCTTGAACTATTCGTTCTTCATTAAATATGATCTGGATAGTCTGTGTTTGTATTCTTTAGAAGGAAATGAATAGTCGTATTTTTCACTTGTTCGACAAAGTCAAATGTCTATTATTTTGGTGGTTGAAGGCAAAATTTCAAATTTAGTCTTTGATCTTCAACTTTAGTGGCGTAATCCTATTTTATGCATTAGTTTTGTCACTTAGTTTTTCAACTTGTTGATTTTTTGTTTGGTGTTTTGATCCTGAATCGAACTTGTTGGTTTTTTATGTCGGGTAGAAATTTTTGTTTAGTTAATATATTTCATTTTGCCTTCTGTGTGAAACCATATACTATTTATTTTTTGTTTCGAGTATCATACAATTGCAATGGAGATATATTTTGTTATGGTTTGGACTCATGAAAAACAAAGCTTTATGGACGAGATGCAAATAAGATTGGTAAAGGGTCAAGGGTATGTTTGAATTGAGCTTATGAAAAAGAGCTTATGCAAATAATTAAGCTTTTATGTTAATTCATAAGATCTTACTAACGAAAGTTGTATATTCATAAGTTGTTTTTTCATAAAATACCTTAACAAACTTATAAATAATACATTAATGCTTATTTATTAGCATAAGCTCTAAAATAAGCCAACACAAACGGACTCCAAGTGGGGTAAACTACTATGATATCTTTAAGTTTGAACAATAGATCGGACGATGTACAAATGGATGGAGTCACCTAAAGTAATATATTTTTTGATTATGCATTTTTTTTTAGTTTGATATACTTAGAGAGAAGAACTACGTTTGAGAATGAATAAAAACCTTGTTAACATGATAAACTTTTTATTTTTCCTTTTTTTCTTTCTTTTTTACTCTTTTTCTTTTATTGAGGTAGGTTTCTATTTTTCAGTTTTTTGTTTCTCTTTTTTCTTAAATAAATTTCTATCTTAAAAAAAAAAAATCATTTCGATAAAGTAATTTTATGACCAAGTGAATATTTTCCGGTGTCTATTATGGTCCTACCGAATTTAATAAATTAATCTCCACCATTACGTGTAGTGGATACCTATTTTTACAGAAACAAAAAAATTTAAGTGTAAATATAAGAAACATAAATTATATACCCCTTTGTCAAAAAAATAAAATAAATAAATTATATACTCCTTTAGAGTAGTTTTATATATTAAGTAAATTGAAATATAAAGTAAGACAATTATAGTACCACATTCCTTTAAAGTAATTTTTTATTAGGTACATTAAAAAAAATGTGATTAAATATAATAAAAATGTTCTTTATTTGTGTGTGAAACCATTTACTATTTATTTTCCGTTTCTAGTAGTGTACAATTACAATGGATTTATCTTTAGATACAGGTTGGACTCATGAAAGACAAAGCTTCAAATTTGAGAGGTTCCATGTGAATGTACTCGGTGGAGCAATCAACAAAGCAATGTTGATTTTTTTTCTTTTCTTTTTGAGGAACAAAGCAATGTTGATTGTAATTTAGTTTGGGTTTTTATTTACATCCCCATTGAAATAATGATGAAAATAACATGGAAAATGTGGATTCATATGTGGATTCCATTATTCATGTGGGATGATCCACTGCCCTCCACTCCACACGAGAAAAATACACAGAGATTATGGTATACAATCATTTTAATCCTTAAACGTATTTCTTGAATGTATTCAAACTATGGACATGTTTTCAAATGCTACTTTTATTAATAATTTATAATTACTAGATTAAATTGGGAAAAACACATTTAAAGAAGACAAACTAATTATCATCAAAAACTTATTTTTTTAAACAATTAAAAACGTAGTTGATGACCAATATAATTAACAAACAATACATTTAAATATGTTGTGTAATTTTGATAAACTAAAAGACTATAACTTAAACCAAAATTGTTATATACTCCAAAAAATAATATTCTCTGCCGAAGGTAAAAGATAACGAGGTTGGGCAAAAATTCTTGCACCATTTGGTAATATTATTTATTCCTTATGCTTAAAAAACCGTAAAATGATATTTGTATAACTATTTTATGAAAACTCTTTTACAGAATGTTGTGTTTTTACTTTCTCTCACTCTCTTTCTTCATATTAATTTTGTCCAAAAAAGAAATTTAACCAAAAAGTAATCACAAAATAATTGTAACAATAAGATAAATGCTACCGATAAGAGTACTTTTCAACATTCTCTTTAACACTCATTTTTTATTGGATGAAATCAATGTATATCACTTTGTATGAGCTCAATTTTCAAAATGTTGGTCCACAATGATTTAAACCAAAAAAGTGTGAGCATTAAAAAAGGTAATTGTTTAAAAGAGAGTGTTGCTAGAATTACTCAAAGTTTGTAGCATTGGGTCCTATCCCAAAATCAATTCTCCCACTTTTATACAACTCCCCACTCAAAAAAAATTTTTTGCCTACTTAAACCTCCTCTCCACCGCCTCATACACCACTACCATCAAGTATTACCAACTTGTCTTTCTTCTCATCTCTATCTTTTCTAAGTAACAAGGTGATATGATTTTCCAACACTCTTAAACTCAATTCTCATTGTTTTCTCTTTTCAGCTTAGATTATTTTTACTTTCTCTTTCTCTTTTGTAACTAATTAGGTGATCAAAATTGTAGTGATCAAGATGTCTTCTTCTGAAGGAGGGAAAAAGTTGCAAAAAAGCTACTTTGATGTGGTGGGATTATGCTGTTCCTCAGAGGTACCTCTGATTGAAAACATTCTCAAACCTCTTCAAGGTATTAAAGAGGTTTCTGTTATTGTTCCATCAAGAACAGTCATCGTTGTTCATGACACTCTTCTCATTTCTCAACTTCAAATTGGTAATTTACTTACTTTACCCTGTCTCTTCCCTGTTTTCAATTTCACATTCATCATGTTTATGTCACCCAAAACTTGTTTTTATCACATGGTGTTGATTATCAAATTAATGTCAAGTTGGCAACATTTTATATGCGGTGGTTTACATGTTAATATTGGATTGCCATTTTTTGATAATGATTGGACCACATTGCCATGATTCAAGAGAAAGGTGCTAGTGCTGTTACCTAACTCCCACATTGGAAGATTTTTTTATTAACTAAGTTTTTGTTTCGGTGTAAAATGATTTTGTAGATATTCGATGAAGAAAATGGTTAGAAACATTCTCTCAAATATTTATTATTTTATTGGATGAAATTTATACGAGTCTCATCACTTTATGTATAATTCATTTTTAAAGTGAGACCCAATTGAATTTCACTTGATAAAAGAGTGAATATTGAAAAGAGAATGTCAATAGAACTCCTCATCCAATGATATATCGTACATTATTCAATAAATATAATAATAATAAGTTTGATTTTTGAAAACACATGAAATGACGTCACAATGCATTATTCAATGTTTGTTTAAAATAAATTTTTTATTCTGACTTTGCATGTACCAAATAATTATTTTTTTAATTAATTAATTTTAAATAATATATTTTTTCTTCACGTAGTCAACATAATAAGTTTGATCTTTGAAAACACATTAAATGACATGACAATATGTTATTAAATGTACGTTTAAAATATTATTTTATTCTGACTTTGCATACCAAATAAATATTTTTTTTAATTAAATAGTTTTAAAAAATTTATTTTTTCTTCATATAATCAATAAATTATTTTATAAATATCCCTAGTGGTGATGCAAAATATTAGGACAAAAAAAAGCTGGCTTTTGCTTTCTAACACACTTTTTTTTCGAGTAAGCTTTCTAACGCACTTTGTAATCTTTAGTTCTTGGCCCATGAAATAAGAACACCATTTAACCAATTGCTCGATAATCTTTTTTCAAAGAGTTTCCTTTTGCTTGCTAAGTAACGTGTTGATATGTAAAGATGTATTGCAAAAGAAAGGTTTTCATGGGATGATAATGTTCGTTTAAAGTATTAATATTTTAATAAATTTAACTATTGTGTTATTAAATAGATGTTCACGTTAAACTTAGAATGGAAATACTCCCTCCTTTATCTTTACCACTTGCTGGACGAAAGATAGAGATTGATGAAATAATGCATGAGAAAGTGATGTGGAACCACGTTTTATTTCCATTCTCTCATCCTGTATTTTTTTTTACAAGTAAAGAAGAAGATTAATTATATACTATAATTTGCTTGTCAAAATAATATTTTCTATAATTTATATTTTGTTGTATTTTTTCCATTGTGTTATTCTCACTTTATTACTCCCTCACTCCGTCCTTTTTTTTTTACAAACAAACATATTTTTACATATATTAAAACAAGTTGAAAGTGTAATTGATATTTACATTTTGTATGTGCCTATTTTTATTTTTTTAATATTTACTAAACTACTATATATTGACTTTATCTTTCAAAACGACTTTTTTATATTAATTAAAGTTATGTTTGAAAAAAAAAATAGTAAATAGATCTATTAATTTGAGAGATGACTTATAGTTTATAACCATTTTTTCCCAATGAATACTTATAATTAAGGATTATTATCATATAATTTTTTTTTGCTTTCGTATCGGTTTTCAACCTACCAACGGTGGGCGACTAATCCGGCTCGTGCACTGGTCAAGCGTTGTTCCCCATGGGAATCGAACCCGGTATTCCCTGGGTACGTCCTTAGAAGGAGCTCCTTGCGATTGGAGCCAAAGCAACTATGTTATTATCATATAAATTTAATTTAAACTATATTATATCGCTATAATTAATTATAACTATTTACCGTTATATATTTTTTGTGGAGTTCAGATGTCGGTGGTAAGTTACATATATCGCATCATTTGTGCACTATGATTTGAATAAGTCTTTATGTTCCTTGGCTCAACAAAAGTTTGTATATTGCTTTTAATGATTTTTAGCTTTTATATATCTTTACAAGGAACTATGCATTGCAAAGTTAAACATTGCACATAAAAAATTGGTCAAAATAAGTAAAAAGGTATATTGATTGTTTATGTGTTGTTGTGGGGACAGTTAAGGCGTTGAATCAAGCAAGACTAGAGGCAAACATAAGAGTGTATGGAAATGAAAATCACAAAAAGAAATGGCCAAGTGTTTACTCAGTTGCTTCTGGTTTGCTACTATTGCTTTCATTTCTCAAATTTGTGTACCCTCCCTTCAAATATGTTGCTCTTGCTGCTGTTGTTGCCGGCATTTATCCAATCTTCTTGAAAGCTATTGTTTCCATTCGAAATGTTCGAATTGACATTAACATTCTTGTCATCATAGCAGGTATAATTTCATTTGCTTAATACTAGAATTTTTTATTTACGATATATCGTGTACCGTAACGATTTCTTTTTAGCAATTAAGAATTTTAGTACTATTAGTCAAAATTATGCGTCCTTTTCTGTGCATTTTACAAGGGGACAAAGGGCATATTTTGTTCCCAAACTTGTGAAAGGGTATTCTTCTACACTTTGCAATCGTATATTAAGTTGGTTTGCTAGCTGATCAATTTTTAAATGATTAATTTTCTTGAGAGTCAAATAAGAAACGGTCATGACACTGAACTATACCACATTTTGTATATATTTACAAAATCAAGTGTGTGTAATGTAATTTTTTATAGTTTTTTGGTGTTAATCATCCGGTTCTTGGAGGATTGAGATTCTGGTAATCCGAAGTTCAACCGTGAGGAGTATAATTTTCTTTTACAAAGCGCATGCACACACATTTATTAGATAATTTATTATTTATATTATCATTTAAAATATAGATTTTATAAATACTATTAATTTTTTAAAAAAAGAACTTGACATATCTATGCGAAAAAATCATACATAGATTATCAAATTAATTACATTACTTCAAAAAATATACATTACAACTTTTGTTAATATATGTGCAAAATGCTAGACTCTTTTGATAAAATAAGTATTATTTTTTATTTTCAAAAAAATGTTTTTAAGCAAGAACCTTTTACAAAATATGTGCCCATATTTCTCTTGGCATGTGAAAAGGATGATAATATGATGCATATACATACACACTAATTATTGGTGCCTGCCTTGTCCCATAAGGAAATAAAAAACCGTTGCGTTTGCTCATAAAACAACCGTTGCGTATTCTATCCAAAATTTAATGTTTGGTGTGCAATTCACACTCCACACACTATTTTGTGTTGCGTAGGAGGTACCATTCCACCTTTATTTCCCACTTTGGTTCTTATTCCTGTTCATTAACAGTTAGTAAAAAGTAGTAAATTGTGTTTATGAGTCTTACGTGAAAGCGACAAACTTGACCTCCTTATCTTAGGCTACTATATACACATGTGAAGAAACATATAAGAAAGATGCAGTAAACTAACGTCTTCTTGTGATATCTGTCTGTGGCATGGAAAGTGATTAAGTGAGCACCAAACAAATCAAATAAGACAATTAAGTGATTAATTAAACCGTTCACATGTATCTTATTAAGAAATATAGGTAGTATACTTTTTTTTTTAAGTAAAAAAATACTACTATAATTTTTTAATAAATCTATTTTGTATTATCTGATCACTTGTGTACAAATTAGTTCTTTAATTATAGAGAAAATTTTGTTATATTGTTTTCATATTAGTTATTTTGTACTAAAAAATGGAAATTATTAGTTTATTTTCATAAGTTAAAAACAATTTATAAGTTGTCATAGAAAGTTTACCATAAATTGTTTATATAAACTCTCTCAAACATTCAGACAAAACCTGTCAAGCAGTTAAGCTTACACAAGCTATTCATGCACCAATTCAAACATAGCCAAATGATTAATATACCACCTATTTTAATTAGACTATCAAGACTGAGTTTAAAAATCAGACTACCAAGCCTAATTTTTTATACAAATTGTTAACTTTTTGAATAAACTTTTAAATATTTTGTTTTTGACAGTAAACTTTTAAATATTTATATACACTTTTTTTAGGGGTAAAAAAAAAATAGTTTACCGAATATTTTGAACTTCATATGCCTAACTCAAGTTAGGTAACAACTCATTCAAGCGAGTTAGGTCCCTAACTAATTATTGGTCTAGTCACACTCCTAAAGAAAGAGAGAATTACCTATCAGTACCTAATGACACATGTTAAGGAACCCAAAATGAGCAACTTCGCATTGGAAAATATGATAATATAACTTTTAAAAAGTTGACTGCACGACTTTTGATACGTATATTTCTATAAAGAGTTCTTTAACATGTGCCCTTGAAGGCACAAGTTAACATTTGCCTTATTTTTATTGACAAGAATTATTGCATAAATATCTTCTAATCAAAGATATTGTTAAAACATGTACTCATCATCAATTGATTTTATTTTCTTATTTGACAGTTGCTGGGACAATTGCTATGAAGGATTATTTGGAAGCAGGCACCATTGTTTTCCTCTTCTCAATTGCAGAATGGTTGGAGTCAAGTGCTAGCCACAAGGTGTTTGTATATTATTTTTCATGCTTTACACTAGCTAAACTATTATTCCTGAATTATTAATCAAGTGGAAATTCTTCAATCATCAAATTTATGGTCGATGATTGTAACTATTTAAGTATACTAACCAGAAACAATCTAAACTGAAATAACAAAAACAAAAGAAAATCTTATTTTCATGTTACTTGCATAGGAAGAAACAGGGTACTCTTTCTATTCTATCAGTAAATGATGTAAAAGTTGTAACATTGCAAAGTTTATATATTCAGGCAAATGCTGTGATGTCATCGTTGATGAGCATTGCGCCTCAAAAAGCAGTGATAGCTGAAACAGGAGAGGACGTGGATGTTGATGAGGTGAGACTAAACACCATTTTAGCAGTCAAAGCAGGAGAGATTATTCCCATTGATGGAGTCGTCATTGATGGTGACTGCGAAGTAGATGAAAAGACACTGACAGGGGAATCATTCCCTGTAGCCAAACAAAAAGATTCTACAGTATGGGCTGGCACAATCAATTTAAATGGTAAATTTTTAGTCTTCATTGGCACAAGAGAAGATATAAAATAAAATGATTTTATTTCTCAGCTGATTTTCATTATTGGTTAAAGGTTATATCAGTGTAAAGACTACTGCATTAGCTGAAGACTGTGTGGTGGCTAAAATGGCAAAGCTAGTGGAAGATGCTCAAAACAGCAAAACAAGCACTCAGAGATTGATAGACAAGTTTGCTAAGTTTTATACACCAGGTTAGTCAAAAAAATTAGGTATTTGTTTTAAGCGTTCATCCATGATCCTTTTAGTTTTACAAAGCATGTGAACAGATAAAAGGAGTTGAGTTTGAAAGACATGTTGCTATTAATGTTGTTTCTGATTCTCATAGTTCTCGCTGCGGTTAACCGACATAATTTTTTCTGTCAATGCTTTCTTGTCTTCAATCAATTTTGATGGTCTTATTGTTTTGGTGGTAACATTTTCAGCTGTTATTGTCATATCAACTCTAGTAGCAGTGGTTCCAGTTGTGTTAAAAGTACATAATGAGAAATACTGGCTTCACTTTGCACTGGTTGTTTTAGTAAGTGCATGTCCATGTGCACTAATCCTTTCAACACCAGTTGCAACTTTTTGTGCTTATACCAAAGCAGCTACATCTGGTCTTCTCATCAAAGGAGGTCATGCTCTTGAAACACTGGCAGATATTAAGGTCTTGGCCTTTGACAAAACCGGTACCATAACAAAGGGTGAATTTGCGGTCACAAATTTTCAATCACTTTCAGATGACATAGATTTGAACACATTGATTTACTGGTGAGGATGAACCTAGTTTCCTTTCTCTTTGAATATCGATTAAGTAGATAGTTGGATTTTGAGATTAAAAAAATGAGAGATTAACAAATATAACTTTTCAGGGTGTCATGCATTGAGAGCAAGTCAAGCCATCCATTGGCAGAAGCAATTGTTGATCATGGAAGGTCTCTCTCTATTGAGCCAAATCCAGAAAAGGTGACAGAATTTGAAAATTTTCCTGGAGAAGGAATCTGTGGAAAAATTGATGAGAGAGTTCTGTACATTGGAAACAAAAAGATAGCCACAAGAGCAGGGTCTGAAACAGGTGAGAAAGCCCTTGCCTACAGTGACATTACATGTTTGAGGCCAATTGAATTGAAGTGTAACATTGTTTCAATATAATCCTGTCTATTAGCTTATGACCTTTGATCATTGTGTTTTATTTTCTTCCCTTTTTTCTTTTAACTGAGTAAATGTCTGTTCTATTGGTTTTACATAGTGGTTCCGGCCTTAGAAGGTGAAGCTCATGGAGGAAAGACCGTTGGATACATATACTCAGGACCAACCCCAGTTGGAATTTTCTCTCTATCTGATACTTGTCGATCAGGAGTTCAGGAGGCAATAAGGAAGTTGAAGTTATTGGGAATCAAAACCGCTATGCTCACTGGAGATTGTCAATCAGCTGCAATGCAAGCACAAGAGCAGGTATGTGATGTCATATGGTTAAACCCTTGTGAATATAATATGGACTTTTTCACCTAAATTGAGGTTGGGGCCACAGATGTGGTGCTGCGACCTTGATATTACGGAAAAATGCGGCTGATGTGGCTGCAATTGCGGTTGTGATGCCAATGCGAAAACCTCAAACCTTCATATTGCAGTCAGAATTGCAATTGTACACCACAATTTAACTCTATATGTGGCCGTATTCAAATATCATATTCTATATTCTCAAACCCGACGAACTTTTGTGCTGTGAAAGATGAATTGAAATTGCATTCAATGTTGTGTGAGGTCACCATAAAATTCTTTATTCTAATATGTAGATGTAGATATCTGAACGAGTTAAATACTAACGGCAAGACTGATTTCATTTACAGCTAGGTCATGCCCTGGAGTTAGTTCATGCAGAACTTTTGCCAGAGGGCAAGGTAAAAATCATCACAGAATTTAAAAAGGACGGCCCAACGGCCATGCTGGGAGATGGTTTAAATGATGCACCCGCATTAGCTTCAGCTGATATTGGAATCTCGATGGGCATTTCAGGTTCTGCACTTGCAAGTGAAACTGGCGACATAATTCTTATGTCGAATGACCTTAGGAAGATACCAGAAGCCATTAAGCTTGCAAGAAAAGCACGAAGGAAAGTGATAGAGAACATTGCATTGTCGGTCATTACAAAGGTTGCCATTCTCGCTTTAGCCATTGCTGGTCACCCAATTGTGTGGGCAGCAGTTCTTGCTGATGTTGGAACATGTCTGTTGGTCATCTTAAACAGCATGTTACTTCTGCCAAGAGGGCACAAGCATGGAGGAAAAACTTGTAAATCGTCAAATCAACATCATGTCCACAAAAATGGATGTGGCGACACAAACGACGGCTCCTCTCATCATCATCACCATGATCATCACCACCATCAGCATCAACATCAACATCATAGCCATAAGCATTGTTGCTCAGAAAAAGCTCAGCCCCAGAAGTGTGTCTCCCAGTCATGCTCCTCAAAGAATCCATCCTGCACTTCAAATCAAAGTTTAAGTGGAAATGTTAACCCTCTCGAAAACATGGAGAATCACGATCACTGTCATCAAGGAAGTTGCGACAAGAGTCAAGATGGAGTCCAGAAGCATAATATTGAAAACAAGTGTTGTTCAGATTCACATGATTTGAATCTAAATGCAGAAGATATTGGAGCAGATTCGGTAAACAGACATGGCAATTGCCAGGGACATAAGTCCCACGGGACAAAACACTGCCATAACAAAAATATCAACATGGATACTCATGGTCACACTTCACTTGGTTCTCATTGCCATCTTAGTCCCTGTGATAAGAAAGAAACTCAACAAGTCACTAAGCATTGCCATTCGAACCATGGTTGTGAAAATCTGAAAGACCATGGAACCATTCATGACATTCAGCACCAGAAATCAGGTTTTCATTCAGATTTTAAGAAGCACGGGACAGATGAAATATCCATTGACATAATAACCGAGCACGTTGAATCAGCATCGATGCACGGTTGTTCAAGTCTGGCAGAGAAAGAAAAAGATTCTTGTAAAGACTGCTCCAAATTGCCTGTTGTGTGTGGTGGCTGTGAGGGTCCAAATGAGAGGGACGTTAGTTCATGTTGCAAGAATGAGGGCTATTCAAAGGAATCGATGGAATCATCAATTATGCATGCTTGCATTAGTTTTGACAAGAGAGAAGTTGGTGGATGTTGCAAGAGCTACATGAAGGAATGCTGTGGCAGGCATGGACATTCAGGGGCTGGTAGTTTTGTAGGTTTATCAGAAATTGTTACAGAATAGGTGTAACTGACTCCAGGCAGCATAAGCAACAAAATTAGCAATCTTGTTTATGCAAATTAATGTTTACCATATGGAATAACAAATATGGAAAACTTTAAATAAATAATTGCAATTGGTTATATTTAATAGGCTACAACATCTTGATCTTGATACATGGACCAGAATTGATGATAGTTTTTTATGCAGACATTTCTTCTCTGTTTAGTGCATCTTGCCTTTTTTT
>Ga0228711_1000983_pt1 | contig 39669 bp, 48 predicted proteins | sample MedpolnodulmetaG_2_FD_177996 | JGI IMG/M metagenome (GOLD analysis project Ga0228711, IMG submission 177996) | Root nodule microbial communities from Medicago polymorpha collected in Santa Monica, California, United States - brown nodules | ecosystem: Host-associated > Plants > Roots > Nodule...
AAAGGCTAGACATCCGAGCCGTTTCAGCCAAACGGCACCCGGCTTCGTTGTCGAAATTCCGGAAATTCGCGGCGAGCTACAGTAACCTATGTGTCCAGAATGGACCCTGTTCTGTTGGTAGCGGAGGTCCGTTCCGGTCTCTATCACCGACTCGATGACCCGGAGTTGATAGACCTTGGAACGTGGCAAATCGCTTTGGTCCGGGCGATAAACAAATTCATTGAAAAGCCAAGGCGTTTGTCAGCAGACAACGATGCACTCTGCTCGTCAACGCGAACGGCCGATTGACTCTTCCGAGCGTCGCTTGCAGCTTTGCCGCTTCAAAGAACCGCATCCCCGGGGATGAAGGAATTGAAGCGTACGCTCACCCGTGAAGAGCTTCACGATCTTGTCTGGTCTACACCAATCTTGAAACTTGCTGAGGAGTTCGGCCTCTCCGATCGCGGGTTCGCGAAAATCTGCGCAAGACACCTGGTTCCCACACCACCGCGGGGCTATTGGGCAAAAGTGGAGGCCGGGCAACCCGTCAAGAAGACCCCACTCCGGAGCGTCGAGAACAAAGCTCTTCATACGGTGCACATCGGAGCATCGAAGGCTCACCTCAGCGATAGCGTTCTAGCAGCACTGGCGGCGGCAAAGGCCGAAAGAAAACGCCAGGCCGAGGAGCGCAAGCAGCAGATCTCGATAGCGAAAGCTAACGCTCCCACTCTTGAGCCGCTTGTTATCGACCAGCCCATCCAAGATTGTCACAAGTCCGTCGCCCCGATCGTGAAGCAATTGCGAAAAGCGAAGCCGGATGGAGACGGCGTCATCTCAGTCAAAGGCGTTTGCGTTCACGAAAGAACTCGGGAGCGCGCCATCGGTATCCTTCACCACCTCGCAGCCACTACAGAAGCCGACGGCGCAGAGTTGACAGCAAATGAACACGGTCTGCACCTCTCTACGTCGCAGGGAGCTGTGCGGGTCGTTTTGACGGAGGAAAGAAAGCGGCCAAAGCACACCCCAACGGAAAGTGAGCTCGCGGAGTATCAGCGGCGGAAGGCCAAACGAGACAAGGATAGGGCTCGAGGCCATTGGTCGTTCGAGAGATTGGAGACTTGGCCGGAGTTCGACATTGTTTACACGGGAAAACTGACCATCGGCTATGACGGTTATGCAAACGGGCTGAGGAAATCGTGGTCCGATGGGAAGTCCCAGACCGTTGAAAGGTGTGTGGGCGACTTCGTGGCAGGGATGCGCACCATCATCGTCGCGAAGGCTGAACAAAAGCGTGTGGCGGAGGAGAGAGAACGGGCTAGACAGGCAATGTGGCGGCGCCGCGAATTGGCGCGTTTGCGGGGTGAGCGCGAGGACAAGAGGTCAGTGTACTTGGAAGAAATCGCAGCGGCACGCCGCAAAGTTGTCGACCTCCAAACCACGATTGACGCCATCCCTCAGTCCGACAACCTTCCGGCAGACTACGCGCGGATGATCGGATGGGCTAAGGAGCGCTTGGCTGAGCTGGAAGCCCGAACGACGGTTGAGACGATTCAGGCCACCTTGCAAGAAAAGAACCTCTTCCCAGAGCCTGACGAACTGCTCGACCCGCAGGGTGATCCCCCACCTAAGCGGAACTACTGGGACGATTGAAGGTAGTTTAAGAGGGGCGACACGGATGGATTGTTTCGAGCTCGGGTGGCGTGATTGGGAGAGCACACAGTGACCGCAAAAGCCCTCATCAAACAGGCAGAGCTCCGGCGACTTGCAGCGGTGGCCACACATCACGGCATTACCATCGAAGTTGAAACCGAGCACTACAAGCTTCGCATGTATCCAACCTCTCGATCTGATGCCTCTGCCACCGAGGAAGCGACCACTTCTGAGGGCAACCCATTGGACATTCCGTACCATCAGATACCGCCGAGGCCAATACAGCCTAAGTTCGATCACCGTGAAGAGCGAGCGATGGAATACCTCATGACCTTCGGCGCCGAGAAGCCGATCGACTGGTACACGCTGAAGAATTTCGGCAGGCACACGCAACAAAAGCTTCAGAGCCGCGGATACGTTGCGGTGAGTGAAGAGTTAGACCGGCACGGCAATCCGGATCAGATCTGGCTTACCAAAGTCGGGCAAACGGCAATGCGCGACTTGGACGCCCATAGATCGAAATATCTCACATGCTGAGCAGAGATATTGGTCTAGCTTTGCGGAGGATAGAAACTGTGGCGATTGATTGGCTTGCAACATTGGCCGAGCAAGGGGATATCGCGAGAAGAAAAGCTACTGAGGTGGCAACGCTCGTGGTGAAGCCCGATCTCCCTTTGGAGATGGCGAGCCAACTGTACAGGGATGTTGAGAAGGGTGCCCAAGCCTTTGACCGTATCCTGTCTGACATGGAAGATGCGGATGTCAGTGACGAACTGCTAGAGGCTGCCGATACGCTCGCGGAATTGTGGGGCCAGCTTTCCGTCGCATCGGCTAACAAGCTCCGCGAGCTGCAGGGCCTCCCACCGATCACGATGAGCGAGGCCCCGCACTAGGCTCCGTCACCCTGCTGATCGAAGCCTGATCTGTACCAAGGTTCGGCACGGCTGAGGCTGCGACATGCAAAATGACGGGACCTTCTCGCGTTGGCGCTCTCTGCCTCTGAAGCACCGGCAGTGTTCCTCCAAGGTATCATGTTCGCGTGCGCGACGCTGGGGATAGTCAGTCTCGCGCAATTGTAAACGACTACTTCCGTCCAAACAGGACGATCAAAGAGGTAGTTCGGTGACAAAGAAAATCAGTATTTTTAACAACAAAGGCGGCGTTGGCAAAACGACCTATATGTACCATGTGGCTCACCTATTGGCACGGGAGGGGCTGACTGTTTTAATGGTTGACTGTGATAGCCAGTGCAATCTTACATCGTATTGCCTGACTGATGGATTAATCAGAAGAGCCTGGCACGATGAAGGAAACAGTATTTATCAGAATATTCTTCCCGTCTATCGTACTACTGGCGACATACGAGCTCGGATGCCAACTCGCGTCGTACCCGAATACGACCTGTTTCTCGTGCCTGGCGATCTGCGATTGAGCAACTTTGAGGACTTACTCGGAGATACATGGAGTGCTGCCCGAGGCGGCGCCGAGCCAGCATTGCGAGCGCAGTCAGCCATTCACAGATACATTGAATTCGCAGGTGAGCGCGTTGGTGCGGATTTGGTTTTGATCGACCTTGGACCAAACTTGGGCGCATTGAATAGGGCAGTTTTAGCCGCCAGTGACTACTTTGTCATGCCAGTTGCGCCGGACCTATTCTCGATCCAAGGCACCGAAAACTTGGGCAGCAAACTGGCGGCCTGGCGGCGGGAGTGGGATCAGTGCAATGCATCATGGGAAGGTGGCGACCTTTCTATCCCAAAAGGCATGCCATCTTACCTTGGGTACGTTGTCCAGATGCACAATCAGCGCGCCAACGCCGTGAGCAAGATGACTGCAGGGTGGCGGATTTACGGCGGTCGTCTCGATCCAGCGATTCGTCGCAATATCGTTGATCGGTTGACTCCGCTTGAGCAGGTTGTCACCTGGGACGATGGAGTTTATCGCTTGGGACAAATCCCGAATCTGCATAGCCTAATTCCTTACTCTTTAAAGGCTCGCAAGCCCGTTTTTGATTGCACGTATGCAGACGGCCTTCGCGGGGAACATATTGGTCGCGCCGCTGCGTCTTCGGCCCATTTCAGTGAGATTGTCGCAACTTTGCAGGAGGTCGCTACCTGGGAGTAGGTTCCGCTCTTTTTGAACCATTCAATATGGTCGGATGAGGTTATTCTTCCGGCCAAATTGCTCCCACATGCGTTGCCTCTCTGCGACGAGCACCGGCTCCACGACTTTCCGCCTCAGGACCACGGTCGGTGCTTTCGTCACCATTCCTTCGAGCAGATTAGCTCGTAGCCCCGGAACCGGCCGAGATGACGGGCACGGTCGACGGCTCGAAACTGACGATCACGAAGCTGTCGCGCCGCTTGCAGGTGATCTTCTGCCACTACTCGCCGCGGCCCGAGCGGTATGACTTCTCGACGTGCTTGGCGATGATGCCTTCGAGGCCGTGCTCGCAAGCGACGCGAAAGAACTCGTCGCCATCCGCCTGAACCTCATCAGAAAGGCGAATAGCTCCTTCCCGGCCGGCGACGAGCGGCTCGAGCAATCGCCGGCGCTCGCGCAGCGGCAGCCGGCGCAGGTCGTTACCGTCGAGATGGAGCAGATCGAAGGCATAGAAGACGATGGCGCCGGCTTCGACCGCCGACGGCAAGCGGCCGAGCGCCCGCTGCAGCATGCCGAAGTCCGATCGACCCTTGTCGTCGAGAACGACCGCCTCGCCATCAAGGATAGCCGTCTTCACGGCGAGCCGCCGCGCGTCGTCGACAATCGTCGGAAAGCGCTCGGTCCAATCGTACCCGCCGCGCGTGAGTATCCGGACCCGGCCGGGCTCGATGTGCACGGCAATCCGATATCCGTCCCACTTCACCTCAAAGGCCCAGTCTGGCCCTTTCGGCGGCTTGTCGACGAGAGTGGCAAGGCAGGGATCGACGCGCGCCGGCATAGGATCAAGCGGAGGGAGTTCGGGAGACTTCTTCTTCAAGGTTCTTTTTGCCACGACAAATGAGTGTAGCGCTGCGAACACATGGGCAATAGCTGCACAGATGGGTTAGGTCGCATTGACAACGTGACCGTCTATGTAGACCGTGCCTCGACTTCCACCGATCAGGCAGCCCGATAGACATGCAAGTATCAGTTCCCCCAGAGACATTTCCGGAGTTAGGAACAGTATCAAACCCTGCAGTTCTGTATAACGGGAACGATGCCTTCGTTTGCTATGAAGCCTCGGTGCGTGCGGGAGGCGGCAATGTGGTGATCAAATTCAGAGAGGTCATCGACTTCCGAATACAGCCCATGAGCGTCCGCGGCCTAAAAGAGTGCCGGTATCGGGTCAGTCCATGGGCTTTCAACGAAATTGTGGGCGCAGAGGAGACCTCGGAATGGAAGGCCCTTAACCCGAGATTTTGGCTTATATCTTTCAATGACGTGATGATCGAAGTTCTTTTCGAAACTGTCTCTCTGATAAGCCGAGACACGGAAGGCGGTCCGCAATACAGAACGTTGATAAGTGCTCTGTCCGACTGAAGGGCGGCACCTCGCAGAGATGGGCGAAACGCCGCATCTCTAGCAAACCGACTCTTCCGACCGGCGTCGCTTCTTGCTGGCCTTCATCATCTTGCGTGTGTTTCGTTTCGCCTCGGCTCGGGTGCCGGACTTCTGGCTCGTCTTCTTTTTCTTTGCGCATCGAATCGCTCTGCGCTCTTTTCTCGAAGTTTGCCCGAAAGCATCTGGTGCCGTAGAGCCGACCAATCCAGCGAGCAAGTAGATGAACTCTCGTCTACGCATCAGGCGGCTCTTTCAAACACGATGTCGCGCAGCAATGGTAGTCGATGTAACAGGTGCGAGAACCGAGACGGCAATACGATCTTCATAGGAAAACCCCGGCAATAAGCCATCGCTCAGCCGTTACTTCCGCTGAAGATAGTCAATGACCTTCTTTCGGTCCGGCCCGGCTTACGGATGGCCCTCAAGGGCTTTCTGCCGCGTCACCTTCGCTGCTTTCATCAAGTAGGCGACCTCGTGCTCCTGCTCGGACACCAGCTCGCGGTCGCGGCCTTTCTTCTTTGGATTGTCTGCCATCGCGTCATTCGGATGAGGCCGCTGCCGAATTTTCGCGCCCGCGCACAAGCGGCCTACGCCGCGAGAAACGGTTCGCCAGACCATTCAACTTTAACGCCCCGACGATTAAGGACGGCTAGAAGGTTTGCGCGCGCGGCTTCACGGTCATTTCTGAGTTTAACGTCAGCCGGCTCGGAATACCCGAGGTGTGCGTGAGAGATGTGATCGGGCAGCCCGTCATCGATGACACAAAAGGCACCGATGTTCGATGAGCCGAGGGGAATAGCACGGATCTCGGCGCATGGGGCGTGGAGAAAGCCATCATCGGTTCGCGATGAGTCCTTCGCCAAGAGGATGTCAACTGTCTTTGCTTTGGCATCTGGACCGGTTGTGTAGCCTGCGCGACAAACACTCACCGTCCCTGCTTTCAGGCCGGACTTGCTAATTGCCTTAACACTACTGGTAAGGGGCTCAACTAGAGCATAGACGATGGTCTCATCGTCACTCACAATCCCCGGAGAATGCTCGCTTTGCTGCGAACCTTCCCTCTCACACTCACATCTAGACATGCTTAAGAAAGATATTCTCGAAGATCTTCAGGCAAAATGCTTACAGGCGCGTCGATAACTGAACCGCTGACGAAAACGTCACCCTTACGCATCGTATAGCCTAAGCGACCATCCCCTTCTATGCTCACGACAGCGTGCCTGTTTGGGTCAATCCATTCGAAAGCTATTTCGCCCTCGTCAGCCCATACATCGGGGGCCCACGCCAGATCTTTGATCAAGGAATAGAAATGAGCCGCGTCATTGAGAAGTGAATGATCGACACTTCCTACACACTGCTCAATAAATTTCATGCTCTCGGCGTGCTCCTGATCATCGGAACCATCAGCCCAGATACGCGTATGTGCTGGAGCTACCAATTTAATGTCATCAAAGGTCCAAGGAGAATAACTGTCCCTGACCTGAACATCCTGGCGTGCAACTGAGGTTAGACGGAAAAACAACTGGTGATCCGCGTCGGTGTCGTCTCGATGCGATCTCATGACCAACGACTGCCAAGCGCGCGCATGCGACGAAGCATTCCAAACGGAGCCGTCCTCAACAGGCTGCAGTAAGAGGTCCCTAGACCTACGTGCTTCATTGCCGAATACTGAAAGCAAGCTGCTCCGAAAGGTCGGTGTCGGAGCAATTGCCTCCACAAAGCTCGGACCCATCGGCGCGGCTTGCGCTGTTGAAATAGCCATGGTGGTAGCGACAACGATTGCAGCAGAAAATGTGCCGATGCTCTTAATCATGTGGAAGCCTTTGTGCTTTCCGGAATTCCTCGTCTACGACATCCTTAAAAAGCGTAACAGCGTCGCGGTGTAAATCATCTAGGGTTGAAGATAGGAAAGATTCGATGTCTTCGCTAGCGATTTCCCCGCCTCCATTCGAGAATTGCAACTCTGCCGCCGTCATAAGGAGGAGGGAGCGTTTGCCGCTCAGCTCGGTTGGTCCAGTAAGATCCTGGAAATCGGCGTGAACTTGCAACAGCTTTCGTCTATCGTTCGAGATATCTGAAAACTTACCGGTATGGGAGTGCCATAGGTCGGGAGCGTCGAAAACATGTGGCGCCACTAAGCCGGACTCACTTCGCAAGATGTCGCGCGCCGAAGCGTCCAAGGGCTCGCCGTCGAAATAGAACCTATCAAGATACTCCACACGAATTGCTCCAAGCGCTACTCCCTGACAAGCTAGTTGAACTCCAGGTAGCAGCAGACCCATTACGAGCTTCCGCTCAGCATCCCAGTCCTTATATCTCCAGGTATTGTAGGTTAGATGAGCGGGTTGCACTTCCGCTTGATTCGTAAGTACACTTTGAACCTGTCCGTCCCGATCCTTTTCCAACGAGGTTTTCTGGAAGATCATCGCTGAGCCAGAAACAGGCTTGACCTCACCCGGATTCGATAGGTTAACCTGAAATCCTTGGATTGGTCTCTTGTCGATCAACCCAGCCTTGTTCGTCGAACTCTCTAGGGCCGTAAGAATCTTCTTCGAAAGTAAAGTTCCGGTAGGTTCCGCAAATCGAATACTAACGCCCATGGCTTCGATAGCGTTAGCCTCATGGAACATCCTCCACATGTCTTCAACCTCGCGTCACACCTTTGAGCATTCGCAATTCACGGCTCTCGTAGCAGTCAGATCGAAGATTGGGAAGACAGCTATGGCCATATTGTAAGCGTACCGCACCCTCGTCTAGCCCAATCCGCACCTGCACCACCAAACCAGCGCACGAACAATCGCCTCGGACCCATTGCTCGCCCGCGTCACCGCCGCAGTTGAGCGCCGTCGCGCTGGCTTGCCTCGATCCTCTGCAATATCTCACGCATGACGCGGGTATCGGCTGAGAGGGCGTTGAGCGTGGTCTCCACCGCCCGCATTGAGGTAGCCGCCTCGGCCGCCTGCTTCTCCACCGCGGATATCCGGAGCTCGTGATTATCGATCTGCCGGAGGGAGACTTCGGCCGCCGTCAATCGCTTGTCCATCCGATCGAGAGCATTGGCGTGGGAATTCTGGCTGGAACTCAGTCGCTCCCATGAAGCCCCCCACGCCATGACCGACCCGACGAAGCCGACGAGGATCACGACGGTGTTGAGGTTCCATTCCCATTTCCAGGCTGGCGCTCTGACGCTTGTCATTTCATCGTTTCCGTTTGCCAATCCCCTGCCCTCGCATGCAATGCCACGGTGAAAGAGCCGGCCCTCGGAGAGTGAGAGCCGGCCTGTGGTGGTGTCGTTACTGCGTGTTGCGCGGTGCGATGTAGGTCAGCAGCGCCGGCAGCCCGATCGTGAGCGCATAGAGCGCCAGGTAGCCATACCAGGGCGTGCCCTCCGGCATGAAGGGCAGACCGGCCGTTCCGGTCAGGGCGCCACCCGCAGCGGCGGCAATGGCTTTCGAGATGTTCATGAAGGTCTCTCCTTATTCTGCGGCTTTGGCTTCGCGCAGGGCGAGGGTGATTGCCGCATAGGCTTCGGCAGCCTTCACGAGCGCGGTCGCGGCAGTGACGCTGCTGGGGCTCTTGCAGACGACGTCAAGAGCCGACCAGGCCGCAGCCTCGCGGGCAATCGTTCGGGGCTTGATGTTGCCGGTGCTGGCGACGATCAGGAATGCCGAGTGAGCCGTCGCGGCCGCCGAGCAGACCTGCGGCAGATTTTTCTGGATGGCCGAATCTATCGAGCCGGTCGTCGTGCAGGAGGCGAGCGAAAGCGCCGCCACCGATGCAAAGATCAGTGAACGCATGTTTGGTTCCTTTGATGTTGGGAGGGGTTAGAGCTTGGCTTTCGCTTCGGCGCGCAGCTTGTCGCCGCAGGCCTTTGCGCCTTTCACGGAAGGATCAAACGCGAGGCGCGTGAAATCCCATTTTCCGCGTTGCTGAATGCCCAGGTTGTTTTGCACCTCGGCATGAGAGAGGACGGTCGTATCGGTGACCGGGATGGAGTAGCGCCGGCAGAGATCGGCGACGACGGATGTCAGCGCGTCCCAATGCTCGCGGGTCATCGGATATTTGCCGGGGTCAAACGGCGCCTCATTCGCCCCGCCCATGCAGCAGAGCGAGACGCCGATCGAGCCAGAGTTGGCGCCGAGGGTATGGGCAGCATAGCCCTTCTTAGCGGGCGCCTCGTTGAGCTTGATCGACGGAATGCCGCGGACCAGCTTGCCGTCATCTTCGATCAGGATGTGATAGTGCCCGCGGTCGAATTCGCTGGCCTTGTGGGCACCGGCAGTCCAGTGGCAGATGATCCGCTCCATCTTCGCCGCCGGGATCCAGTCGGAAGGGATAAAGCCCCCTACGCCGAGAGCCTGACGAGCAGCGGCGACAGTCGATGCGCTCGTTCCGGCAGGGAATAGAGGCTCAGAAAGCGCACGAAGCGTTTGCAATTCGTCGAGGGCTTTTCCAACTGCCGCGATGGTCTCGCCGCCTGGATCGCCATCCGCCCCAAACTTCGGGAGCGGAAAGCCGAGCGCGATCAACCGCCGCTGCAGATCCTGCACGGTCGTAGTCATAGCGATGTCCTTCGGGGAGTGTTTAGAGGTCGACCGACGCCACCCACATGGCGTCAATCTGCTCGTCGGAGAGGCCGAGCGAGGCGCCTACCGTGGCGATGAGCGGGTGCTCTCGGTTGAAGGTGGTGGCGTATTCCCATTCGATCAGCGCTGTCTCTTTTGCGGAGCCGTTGGGCATGGCTTCAATCGTCGCTGTCACCTGGGCCGGCGTGAGGCCGTTATTGACAAGACCAAGCCGAAATTGCCGGGCGGTAAGCGCCGGCATGTGGAGGGACGGAGTCGGGGGGATTTGCTCCGGCACCCAGTCGCTGCCGGCCCACTTGAAGATATGACCGGCGATGAATTCCGGCGGGGCGATCTCGGTCGCATATGCTGGAATGAGGTAGACGCCAGGCTCCAGCGGGCTTTCGTCAGCCTCTGAAGACCCGGTGTATTCAAATGTGCTCGGGTTATAGTTGTAGACCGTTAAAGGCATGGGGGTTCCTCAGAATTTGATGCAGGCCAGAAGGGCCACGTTGCGAGGACGTGTTTCGGTGCCGCCGGTCGATCCCGAGTTGAATTGCGCAATATCGACCGTATGGCTGTGGGTGTCGGAACTGGTCGTGCCGGAATAGGTGTGGGCGTGGTCACCCGATGAGCCGGTGTTGAATGTTCCCGTAGAGCCCCCGCTCTCCGCGTTGTTGATCGTGCCGCCTGAGAAGCCGCGATCCTGGTATGGGACAGAGTGCACATGCGCGCCGGTCGTGTTCGTTGAACCGGAATAGGTATGCGAGTGAGTGTCCGAGGACGTCGCCGTGCTGGGCGGGTTGACGGTGTGCAGGTGGCTTTCAATATCTTCGGCCTGTTTAGAGCCGAACACGCGGCCGCTATCTACGGTGCCGCCGTCCGCCCAACCGCGGATAAATTCGCCGCGAAGGTCGGGGACGTTAAACGTGGTGGAACCATCACCGGCGCCGTAGGTCGTCCCTATCGCGCCGAACAAATCGGAGTAGGTGGTGCGGGATACGGCGGCGCCGTTGCACCGAAGGAACCCGGCCGGCGTGGCGTTTCGGGCCGTGTGAATGATCGCCCCCGGAGGAAGCGCCATAGAGGCGAGGCTGTCCACTTCCGCCTTGCTATAGACATCAAGGGTGGTGCGTGCCGCGCTGTTTGAAGCGTCGTCTAGCAGCGTCCGGGCAAAGGACGTGAGCGTCGCGACCGCATATGTGTCAGCGGCCGTCGTATAGATCATTCGGTCCGCGGCGGTGGTCAGGCCCGCTATCGAATTAAGCCCGGCATCGTATGCCTGGACGTTGGTGCCGATGGTGAGCCCGAGCGTCGTTCGTGCGGCGGTGGCGTCGGCGTCGTCAATGAGCGACCGGCCAAACGCCGTCAAGGTTGCCACTGCATAGGTGTCGGCCGCGGTGGTGTAGATCATCCGGTCGGCGGCCGTCGTAAGCCCGGCGATCGAGGCGAGTCCCGCGTCATAAGCTTGAACGTTCGTCCCGATAGTCAGACCGAGAGTGGTTCTGGCGGCGGTCGCGTCTGCGTCATCGATCAACGAGCGACCGAATGCCGTAAGTGTGGTAACCGCGTACGTGTCCGAGGCCGTCGTGTAAGGGAGCTTGTCGGCAGACGTAGTCAAAGCGGCGATCGATGTCAGAGCGGCGCTTGCAGCCTGCGCCCCAATCGCCGTGCGCGCACCGCTCGCCGTCGTCGCCCCCGTACCGCCGGCGGTGATCGGCCGCGCGGCGTTTGCATCGGCCGTCAGATCATCCACGAACGCGTTGTAAGGCACGCTCTGAATGGTCGTGTTGGACACGCCTTTCGTGCCGGCAGGAGGGCTGTATACGCCGCCAGTTCTGGGCATTGGCATTCTCCATAGAAAAAGGCCCCGCGAGGGAGCCTTTGCTAGACTTTCTCATATCGGCGTCTATTGACACTAGTCGCCAATAAGTTGTTCAGTGCGCCTCAGGGGAACTGAGGGGGCACATCTTGAATTTTTACTTGGCGGGGCGGCTATCTATTGCCGCAGCGATGACGTTTGTCTTGGCGAGTTGCACCACGACGCAGGCAGATTTTCGCAAAAATCCAGAGGGTGTGAGCAAGTCAGCGCTCTGTCGAACCTTCATAACAAATACAGATCTCGCCTTCACGCAGGAACTTACCAGCGAGCTCGCGCGTCGCCGCATCGACCCAATCGAATGCGTCAACATGGTGCAGCGGGAGAACCAGGCTGCGGCGGCTATCGTGGCCGTTGCATTGGTGGGAACCGCAGTAGCCGTCTGCGCGAAGCATAACTGCGGCGGTGGTTCGTCCTATCCATCGTACACACCGTACCGTGGAAACTGCCAGTACGATTGGCAGCGCGACGCTGCGGGCAACAGATGCGGAAAGCGAAGTGCATATTCTCGCCCGGGTGGGTACTGACGTTGACCAGGAGCCTTCTTCATTTTTGCGAACACTCGTGTATGTTGTGGTCATGAGCGCACGCCCCACTATTGAGCACGACCCACACGAACCGAAGATCGATCGTCGGCCGGAAAGCTTTCGGCTGATGTTCATTGTGGTAGCCATCGCGTGGGGCTGCTTGCTGTACTCTTACAACGTCGATTTTCTCTCGGTTGGCCTAGGGGCTTTTACCGGCATGATCTTCATGCTGTGGGCATCCGTTCGCTTCAAACACCTATGGTAGCCTGCCGAAGCCAGCATTCGCGTTCTGCAGCATGCTCGACAGAATCATAGCCCGAAGCTGATCACGGCTAACCTGCTGTCTCTGGACCTTCGTAAGCGCGGCAAGAGCCGCCTCCGGATTGGTTTCGATTAGTCGACGGCCGACCCTCTCGACTACTCGCGGAGGAAGTCCTTTCCCGGCATTGAAGGCTTGGCGCGCACCAGCAAGGGCTGCCTGCGTGAAATTCCCCTGCAGCAGGTTAGACAAAACGGCGGGGTCGAAATTCGCCATATCGTCAATGTCGCCAAGGTTATCAGCGGTTCGGCTATTTCCGAGAGCCGCGGCATTCGTCTCGAACATGCGATTTTCACGCCCGATCCGGTTCCCGAGCTGCTGAGCGCGGCCGGGGGCGGCGAATGCCTGGAACTCCTGCTCGAACTTCGGAGTGGTGAGCGATCGCGCCCGATTGGTCGCGGGGCCCATCGCATGGCTCTCGATATCGGAGATGATTGGATCCACATATCCGACACGGAAAGCCTGCTGTTGTTCGGGTGTCAGATTGTTGAACCCTTCGATGCTGTCTTCGGCGCGCACCCTGCCAGACTTAGCCGCCTGCCCTGTCTCGATACTGTCGATTACCTGGCTGCGTCTGGCGAAGGTGTCGTTGGCGTTTCGATAGGCCGGCGACGCGTTTTCAAGCGCCCGATCGACCTCCCGCTTCACCTGACTGAGATACTTCGCCCTGTTTCCCGCGCCCTGCCCTTCTGCCTTCGTGATCATGTCATCGAGATCAAGCTTTGCCCGGAACAGCGTGTTGAAATCCGTCACTTGCGAATTTCCGTCCGAGATCATCCGGCGAACTCGGGCAAGCGCGCCCTCGATGGTGTCATAGCCGATGTTGTCGCGAGGGCTTGCCATCTGGTTTACGCCGGGAGATAGCGTCTCATCGATCCGGCTGAGAATAGGCGTCACGTTGACGGCCCCAGCGTTGCTCCGGGCGACGGTGTATAGCTGATCCGCTTCCACGTCGCGGGCGCGAGTTAGCTCGCGGCTCACCTGCCCGGATGTCTGAGGCGCATCGAAACCGTCTGCCAGGGCATTCGCAAGGCGCTGGGGCTGCCCCATTTGCCGCCGAATGAGGAAATCCGTGACTTCCTGCCGTGCATCGTTTGGGGTTCTGGTGACGGGGACAAGCGCACGCTGTCCGGCGTTTCCCATCGCATCCGCGAGCGCGTACATGCCTTGGCCATCGTCGACAGCGCCGCGCATAATGTTCGCGATCTGCTCGGGCGTCTTGCCTGACCGTTTGAGATACGTCCGCATGGCCTTGTCCGTATAAACTTCAGGACGGAACGGGGCCATGAGCGGGGCCGTCGCTCCCTTGAACGCGCCTGCGACAGCCGTGGTAGCGGCTGGGAGAGCAGCTCCGAGGACGCCGCCGGCCACCATCCCTTTACCGGCGCCGAGTACGCGATCATCGATCCCTTCCCCGCTTCCGAACCCCTGAGCGCCGCCCAAGACTGCACCTTCAAGCGCCGAGGCCTTTGTCACGCCAGCCAGACCCTTGCCGGCATTCACGGCATTGGCCGTGGCAGACAGGCCGCTTTTCGCCAGCCCAACCCCGCCGCCGACAGCACCGAGGATTTGACCTGTGAGACGCTCAGCCATTCGCTTCTTGGCGTCGAGCTCGTCCGTCGCTCGCTGCGCATTCAGGTTTCGGTCGTATCGCTCGGAGAGGGAGCCGCCGTCCTGACCCGTTCCGAAGAGCGGATTGAAAAGCGCGTCCCCACCGGCCGCAATTTCATCAGCCAGGCCAAACGACATCGTATCCGCAGCGCCTCGCATGAAGGTATCCGCGCGCCCAAGCCAGTTGTCGCGGGTATCCGCCGGTTGCGGCTCCAGCGGCTGCTGTGTTTGCGGCAGAGTGGACGGTGTCTCCGGTGACGCTGCGCGCATGCGCGAAATCTCAGCCGCGAGCGCCCGCGCGGCTTCGACATCGCCAGCCCGATCGGCATTGATCAGAGCATTCGAAAGTTGATCGAGAGTGGCCATTAGGGCGCTCCGTACTTCTTCAGGAGATCATCTATGTTCTGGCCGGTCGCAGGCGCCCGATCAGGCTTGTAGTAGGTGCCCGCGCAAATCGGTCGCCCGATCATTGTTGAACTGCAGCCGCTTTTCGGCCAGCGCCCGAGCGCGGGAAAACACCTGCTTGCGTACCTCTCGAGGCATGGTTGACGAACCTTGCAGTTCGAGGAGGATGTTTCGTTCGCCCTCTGTCGGGTTACCGCCGAAGATGGTTTTGAGCTGCGTGATGGCCTGACCAATGATGGCGTTGTCCATGTCGGTCGTGGCCTGGGAGCTTTCCGGACTGGAAATCTGATCCGGCACCATCCAGTCGGGCAGATTGTTGCCGATTGACGCCCGCGCGCCCGCAAACCAGCCGCTATTCGCTTTGTCGGAAAGCCCTTCTGCCTGCGATAGAGCATCGAGGGCGCTCTGGTTTGCCGCAACCATCTCGTCGGCTTCGAGAATTGCCTTCTTGTCAGTCGCCGTAAGAGACTGGGAGTCTTCACGCGGGAATTTCCCGGTTAGCACGAACGACTCATAGCGCGGGTCCTCTGGAGATAGCCCCAGCTCTGCTGCGGCAGCCTTACGAGCATCAATCTCGTTACCAACATTGATCGTCTGGCCGGCGCCACCGACAGCGTCAACCTTGCCGCCTCGGGAAACCTGGTAGAGACGCTGATCATTGTCGGGAATGCCGTATTGCTTGCGCTGTTCCGGCGTGAGCGTCCGATATTCGGGCTTGCCCATCTGATCCAGTTCGGCCTGGGTCTTTTTCAGCCCCAGCTGGTAGGACGGATCGCTGCGCTTCTGCTCGGTCTCATACTGCTGGCGCTGCATCCATACCTGCTGCTCGCGTTGTGCGCCTGCCTGCTGCGCCTGCTGCTCGAGCATCATCTTCGCCATGGCTTTGTCTTCCGGGGTCGAGAATGGATGCGTGAGGATCTGGTAGAGGAGCGCCTCGGAGGGGCCGGATTGCTGCGGCGGCTGTTGCTGCCCCATCGCCTGCGCCTGGGCTACCTGATCGGGAGAGGCCGGAGCGCCGCCCATCAGCGCGGGCATGATGCCGCCCTGGGCGTTGGCGAGCTGCTGAGAGCCTTGGAACTGCGAGGGAATGGCAGACTGCTGCTGCGGGGCGTTCTGGATTGGTCCCTGCGGAGGCTGCTGCGCGTTCATGCCGGGGAACTGCGCCCGATACTCCGGCGTCTGCTGGAAGGCGGCTACCTCATCCGACAGGGAAGGCGTGGCCTGCTGCGGCCGCTGGGCTTGCGGCTCCATACGGAAACCTTTGTCGTCGTAGACAGCCGTGGGCGTGTCTATGCGCGCGCCTGGGCCGCTGTAAGGGACGGAAGAAGGTGCGGGACCGCGCAGAGCGGCAAGGCGCGCCCTGTCCTCTGGCGAGTATTGGGATTCGTCGGCGATAACAGCGCCACCTCCGGCAGCCATAGCGTTGACCGCGCCTGTGGCCGTCTGCGGAGGCATGCCGGCTGCAGGGTCAAGGCTGGCTACCTCTGTTGGCTGCTGCGCCTGGGGGCCGAGCGCGCTCATGAACTTGCGCCCATAGGTGCCGACGTCTGTCCCGAGGGAGTCCTTGCGGTTCGTCTTGCCGACGCCACCGGGGCCGGCGAACCATGCTTGCGCGGCGCCTTCCGGCCCGAACTGCTGCACATAGCTGTTGAACTTGCCGTCGAATACGGCGTCCTGAAGCTGAGGGTTGGCCATGAACTCGTCCGGGGAAACCTCACGGCCAAGCACTTCGCGCGACCAGGGGCCGATATTGGCCTCCATGATCTGGTATCGGCCGAGTGCACGGCCCATCTTCGGGTGCGTCGGGCCGACAGCCTTGTAATCGCCGCTCCCGGCGCTCTCGATCGAGGCAATGGCGTCACGATAGGAGCCGGAACCGCCAGACGCACCGCCGCTTGCCGGCTTGATTCCGGGCGACAACATGCTCGAGGCGCTGACATCCGGGGCTTGACCAGTGATCGAATTGAAGAACTGCTGGCGAAGCGCGCCGGCCGAACTCTGGCCTTCGGTTTCCGCCTTATTGGCGCGCCGGTTCATGACGCCCGCAACAATGCCTGAGCCTAGCGCGTTCAGGCCCTCGCCGATATTCTTCGGCGCGGGAGAAGCGCCCATGATCGCCATGGCTAGCTCACGCTTGCGCTTGATGGATTCCGGCGTCTCTTTGGTCGATCCCCCAAACAAGTATGAATAGGCCATTATGCGAACCTCGCGAATTCACCGAACGCCTCGGTAGCGGCCTTGCAATAGACGGCGTGGGCCTGTTCTGCAGAAGGGAAGCAACCCAGATACTTTCTTTCACCGCGAACGGTGATCTGGGCGATGAAGGAGTTCGGAGCGTGCTTGGGGATGCGCACTCCCTTAAATCCAGACCGCGCGCGAACCTTGGTGTTAGACCTGTTCTGCGCTTCCGTCGCCGGTCTCAAATTGCTCAGACGGTTATCGTCTCGAATCGTGTTCCGGTGGTCCAATTTGGCTGTCGGCCACGCACCGAAAGTCATGAACCACGCAAGGCGATGAGCGTAGAAATGCTGGTACTCGACACAGATGACCACATAGCCGCGGTCTGTCTTGCCACCTGCAAGGTCGCCGGCTTTCCGAAACAGGCGCTTGTTCTTCCCGACCCGGATATCGATAAGCCAATAAAAAAGACCCGTTTCCGGGTCGTATTTGAGGATCTTTCTGAAATCTTCCGGTGTCAGCCGACACGCCTTTTCTGCTCGTGTGGCCATCAGTAAAGACCTCCATTGCGGCCGCCAGTGAAGAAATTAGCCAAGCCGGTCATCAGAGACGGCTTTGCGGCGCCCGGAGCGGTCGGGAATGCAGCATTCTGCTTTGCGAAATTGGCAGCTAGGCCGGCGCCGAGCATGCCCATGCCGCCGCCGATCGTTTGGGGGAGAGCTTGCCCCATGATCTGCGCCTGTAGCCGCTTCGCCAATTCCTCGCGCGTGGGTGCTGCGCCATAGCCGGTATAGCCCATCATTTGCGCTTTCCTGCATTGAAGAGGGCGCCGTAGTTGACCTGCCGAAGACCGTCAGGGCGGCGCGATACGACGTCGGGGCGCTTCTTCTCGACTTCCTGAGCGAGGACGCCGATGTGCTTTTTTCCGTCGTCGTACTTGCCGCGATAGGAATATTCGTACAGCCCGTGCCCCTTCAGCTCGCCGACTTTCTTGATGTCCTTCTTGGCGTTCTTGTCCGAGAGGCTAGCAAGCTGGCCGCCGAATCCGAGCATCCCGCCGAAAAGGTTCTGCATGCCGGCTTGCTGCTGATTGTATGCGCCCATCTTGTTCGCATAGTCCTGCTGCACGAGTCCGGCATAGTCGACGGTCGGCATTGGGTTGCTCTGCGTCGGCACGAAGCTGGGGCTGTTGACCTGCGCGCCCGACATGAGGCCGATGATTTCGTTGATCGGCTGGTTGCGCTGGGCGTAAAGCTCGTTCAGATACTGCGCCCGCTGCTGGTTCTGCATGTTGAACTTCGACTGCTGCGAGTTGAAGCTCTGATCCTGCAGGGCGTTGTTGCCGGCCGTCGCCGTGTTCTGGTTCTGGTACTGCTGCTGCAGAGCGTCGTTGCCGAACTGAGCACCGGCCAGCCCTTGGCCAAACTTCTGCTGCTGCGCGGCGTTGTTCGCCTGCTGCTGCGCCTGGTTCTGCCCGAACTGCTGCTGCTGGGCGGAATTGCCCATCTGCATGTTGTTGGCGTTCTGGGCGTATTGCTGCGCCTGCGCCGAGTTGGCGAACTGCCCGGATCCGAGAAGCTGGTTATAGGCCTGCTGCTGGGCTGAGTTCTGGAAGGTTGCCGACTGATTGGCAAGCCCGGCAAGGCGGGATTGCTCCTGCCCAGCGCTCAAGATGGCCCCGAGGCGCGCATCCGTGGAAGACCGGTTCGCCTCGTCGATGGCCCGGTTATAGGCTTCCGAGCCCGGCTGCAGGCCTTGATTGGCCAACCGCGTTTCCAGAGCAGCCCGGTCCCGCTCCATCTGCGGGTTCAGGCGCTGCATCAACGCATCCTCGACCTTCTGCCGGTCGGCGCTGAAATCCGTCTCATAGCTGCGGGTGATATCGCCGGCATTGCCGAGCTGGTTCTGTATCTTGCCGCTGTCGGCAACCTGCTTCTGAATATTGCCGGCGCCAGCGATCGAGGATTGAACGTTGCCGTAATTGCCGAGGCTCGTCTGTAGCTGCGGCCCGCTGCCGAACTGCTGGTATTGCGGCAGTCCGATGGCCCCTGCGTTGCCGCCGGCCGGGGCGCCGGAGATGTCGATCGGCTTGCCGAGCAGATTATTGAGCTTGCCCGACTGATTGTTGGCGAGTGTCGCCATGTTCAGTTCGGCGGCGTCCGTCTGGTTCTTGATGGCCTGCTGCTGCTGGGAAAGCGTCTGCGTCGCGGTCGGGACCTGCAGATCGTATTCCTTGCCGCTAAGCGGGTCTTTCCACTTCTGCGTCGTATAGGTGTAAGTCAGATTGCCATCGGGCGTGACCTGGTTGACGTTGCCCATAACGTTGTTGGCAACGGATGTCCCGATGTTCGTCGCCGTCTGAGCGGAAGCGGTTTCCTGCGGGTCAGGAGCTTCCGGAGCGCTACCGTAAAGGCCCATGTGTCAATCCTTCATCCAGTCTTCGACGGTCTCTCGCGAGCCGGAATGGCAAGTGTGGAAAAAGTCTTCCGTGACGGTCTTGGCGTGGTCGTAGCCGCCAATGATGGCCGCGACGGCGGTGACGATCGAGCCGACCGCCTCGCGCATGACAAAGCCGAACTGCCGCTTCAGCGCGTCGTGCGAGGAGCGCCATTCATCCGAAAGCTGCCATTGCACAATGACGCTGTTGATCAGCGGTGCCAGCGCGGCAGCATGGCGGATGAAGAACGGATTCAGCGGCAGCCGCGTCAGCGTCCGGACCAGGAGCCAGCAGACGTTGCGCTGCCGGCATTCGTCCTCGTCAACGACGTCATCCGCCAGACGGGCAATCTCGGCAATCTCATTTAGGAAATCGGCCGCCGCCTCATCGCCACGTGTCCAGCGCAGCAAGGCAGCGCGGACTTTCTCAGGATCGCTCGGCAGCATCAGGCGCTTGCCTCCCCGTTGGAAACCTGCACTGTGGCAAGGTCGACCTCAATATCGAGCTTGAAGCCTCCGCCCGAGGTGATCACGCAACCCACCGCCAGCATGTCACCGGCGGCACGGACGTTCTGACGGAAGTCGAAGCGCTGGACGGTCGAGGCGCCATCCCAGACGGCTACATCCCAGAGGCCCACATCCCATTCCGAAGAACTGGCGTCCCCCTCGGTTACCGAATTGAACGTGGGCGTTGACCGGTCATAGTCGGCGCGGGCGAACAGCCTGACCTTCGGCTTCGTCTTCGCCCGGAAATACATGTGCGCGAGGGTCGCGGTTGCCCTCTGCCCGAATTGGCCTGCAGGCGAGAACTGAGAGAGATAGGTTGCCGAGAAGGTCAGGCCGTCATCGGTGCCGCCGGCATCTCCTTGCCACATGTAGCCGTCGAGCGAGCCGAAGAAGAGCCCGCCTTGCAGGGTCTCGTAGCAAAGCGCCTGCCAGTTGCTGATCGTCGACCATTTGCCGGTGAGCACGTTCAGGACAAAGGTCGTGTCGGTGATGACGGTGTTTTCCGGGAAGGCCACGAAGACGAGGTTCTGCTCCGGCCACTGCTTCAGCGTCCAGCCGGTTCCGGTGGCGTTCGCGGCCTTGCGCCAGTCGTCCTCTATCGGGCGGGAGACGGAGACGAGCGAAAGCGCCTGCCGGTCGCGCTGGAAAACCTGCGACATCGGCGTGAGCCCGTCCGTGGTGGCAATGAGGATATCGCCCCCTGCCCTGATCCAGGCATTTTTGCCGAGCGGCCGGCCGATCTGATAGACGCCCTTCAGCGCGAAGTCGGAAGCGCTCGATGGATCGGAGCCGGCATAGACCGCGATTTCGCCCTCGGTCGAGACGAAGACGCACATGTCGTTGAGGCCGTCGCCACTCTCCAGCGACCAGGAGAAGCCGGTCAGCAGCGAGCCGCCCTTCTTCATCACGCCGCCAAGCGGGAACACCACGGCTGCGCCACCGATCGCGTTGACCGGCAGGTAATAGGCGTCAAGCGTGCCGTTCTTCAGGAAGAATTCCCGGTTCTTGAAGAGCCAACCATAATTGAGCTGCGGCATCGTCGTGCCATCGGTGAAGGTGATGGCCGGTGTCGTCGTCCAGCTCGTGCCGTTATAAAGCTGCCGGTCGTTGGCACCGTTCAGGCAGACGAGCCAAGACGTGCCGGCATTGGTATGCTGGAAGGCGCACCAGTCGCCGCCGTTCAGGCCCGAAACATCGGCCGCCGTTGTGGTCGGGGGCGCGGCCGGCGAGGTCATATTGAAAATGCCCGTGGCCGTCGCCATGAACAGCTTTTCATTGCTGCCATACTTGTACTTGAACGCGCTCTTTACATCGCCGCCGCCCGCCGCCAGGGCCCTTTTCTGCGATCCGCCGCGGATCTTGCAGCCCATCAGGGTCGGAAAGAAGTTGCGCAGCACGGTTGCCGAGCCGGGTTCTTGCGATGCCATGTCCGCCGTGGTGACAAGGCCTCCCTTTGGTGCAGGGAAGGTCACTGGCTGCGATGACTGCTGACGGCCGATAGAGACCGCCCCGCGATTGGATTGCCCTATGCGGGCCGGTCTGGGCTGAATTCTCATCCTGCCCCCCTGTCGGCATTGATCTCCTGCGCGAGGTCAGCTTCGAACTCTGCGAGGTTGTCCTCGTAGGAAAGGCCCTTTTGCCTCTTCCAGCGCCAGATGATGCCCTTCACGAGAAGACGCTCGGGAAAGAGGGTGGTGTCGTCATCGGCCGAGAACGTCGCCTGCGGGCCGTCCGGATCGTGCAGAACCCAGTTCTTCGAAACATAGTCAATCACCGCGCCAGCAGCGGCCGACGCGGGAGAAATCAGCACTTGGCCGCCCTTGACGAAGAAATAAGGTTGCGCCGAGGGAATGCCGACGATGACCGCCCATTGGCCGCTGTTGGTGACGGGACGCACGAAGGCGCCGGCAGAGGTCCGGACAGAGCCGCCGGGGGTCAGCCGCTGGAAATCATCGGGGAGGTTTTCAGGCGACGCCGTGACCGTGTGGAATTTCAGCGTCTGCTGCCAATCGGCACGGCGCGCAATCTCGTCGCCGGCTTCCTGTGCCATCGCCACCATCGTCTGCGCATTCGGCTCGTCGGAGCCGTAGACGTTGTCGAATTGGGAGAGAGAAACGATGTCGCACGCTTCATTGATCGCTGTCAGCAAGGTCATGGGGTCGGCCCTCCGACAACCAATTGCGCATTGCCCCAGCGGGAGCGCTCGTCCTCGATCTTCAGCCCACTGAGCGCCATCATCATCAGTTGCTGCGCGGCGGTGGCGCCGTCGACATCCTTGCCCCAGATGGCGATTTCGTTGACCACGGCGAAGAGATAGACGTCGGCCGCCTTCTCCAGCAGCCAGTTCGTCGGATTCGACGGCGTCAGAGCCGGGATGCGGCCGTAATAGGTGACGGTAAGGTCCTGGTCGGAGATCGGGCGCGCCTTGATGGTGCTGCCGACGATGGCATAGCCGATCGGCGCCGTGCCGCTCCGGTCCATATAGCTGTTCGTCAACTGCTGCAGCGAAACCGCACGAATGGGAATGCCGGCGGCGTTCTTGACTTCGCGCGCCTCGAGGAAGTCAGCCGGAAGCGTGCCATCGCCGTCGATCAGCGAGATTTCGTCGGTCACTTCCATATCGGCGACGCGAAGCCCGCGGTTCAGCTTCAGCTCGGCAAGCCCGAGAAAGCGCGGAAAGTTGTGCGCGATGTCCTCCCGTCCGGAATACTCGCCGGCATCCACCAGGAGGGACGCATAGTCCGAAATGGTCATAGATGCCCCTCTTTCGTCCGCCAGGCGCGGTTATCGGAACTGTTGAGGAACCGCTTCACATAGCGGTCGTTGCCCTCTGTGTGGGCCTGCACGAGGCCGGAGTCATAGGCGATGTTGAGCGGGATCGAGGCAACGCGGTGCCAATCCCCGGCCCATGCTCGGCTCGCCTCATTGCGAACCGCCTGGTTCTGGTTGACGATGTTCGTGATCGGATAATCGACGCGGAAAACATCCTTCTCCCCGTCGAAATAGTGCCAGACGGAGCGGCCGGTCGTCATGTCGTGGTCAAAGAGCGTCCACTCTCCGTCTCTGATGATCATTCGGCATCTCCGGGCAGCGGGTCGGCGCGTTCGGCTTTGCCGGCGTCGATGAGCTTCTTTGCCTCGGAAACCGACACTTCGAGCACCGTCCCGGCGGGCGTGCGCTTGTTTTCTTCAAACCACACGTCATAGAGCAGCTTGACGGGGGTCTTTTTGGCTTCTGCCATGTTGTTTCTCCTGAAATGGGAAGGGCGAGCCGAAGCCCGCCCCTGTTGATGATGACCGAAGCCGATTAGCTGTCGACGTCGAGCCCGAAGAGGTCGGCAGCGACGCCGAGGCCCTTCTCGTTCTTCACCTTGAGCGTGCCTTCGCCGATAATCACGCCCTTGTCGGCGTCGCCGGTCTTGGCAACCTTCTTGTCCTCCTGGATCTTGTCGAGCCAGAGGAATTCGACCATGTCGGTGTCGAGGAAGAAGGCATTGCGCGCCTGCTGCGCACCCACCGCCTGAACGCGGTTCGGGTGGATCATGACCGTGCCGAACGGGCCTTCGTAGTAATCGGCCGTGGCAACGATGGTGTTGCGCTCACCGCCCTTGGAGACGGCATAGCGGAACGGGGCCACGTTGGCGTCCGACATGAAGGTGACGAACACGCTCTTGACGTAGGGCGATACCGAGACGTGCCGGAAGTTGGCTCCGCTCTGGTAGCCCGACTGCATCACGCTATCCAGGATGGTTTTCGTGAATGCGCGCTGCGTGCCATCGGTCGGGGCAACGGTGAGGCCGGTACCGGAGTCGAAGCCGCCGTTGGCTCCACCGGTGCCGCGGGAGACGTTGGTCTCGATCCAAGTGTTGAGCGAGCCGAATTCGCGTGTCGAGCCTGCCACGGAGGCGTTGGTGTCGACGATGGCGAATTCGACATCCTTGCGGATTTCGACGCCCTTCTTCAGCTTCTGATACTTCCGCTTTTCAGCGTTGCCGGCGTTGCTCACAGTTTCCTGCGTGCGCGAGATGATCCACTCCTTGCGCATGATCTGGGTATAGTTGCCCATGCGATCAGGCGGGGTGATGGCGCCGAAGGTGTATTCGTCACCTTCCGGCTTGATGTTCGCGGCCGGAGCGGCGAGTTCATCCGTTTCCCACTCGGGATGGACGGAAACGCACTTGCCCTTTTCGATGAGCGAGTAGATCGGGGTGTCTTCCGGCGTGATGCGGGACACCACGTCGGAGAGTTCTTCACGGTTGCCGACCGCATTCGTGGTCTGGAAGGTGTTGGCGAGAGCTGCCATGGTTCTGATCCTTTGAAGATGGGTTATTCAAAGTCGATCGACATCGCGTCCTTGATCGACCCGGTTTTTGACAACCTCTTCATCGCATCCTGATTCTTGCGCGCCTGCGGGTTCACCGGCCCGTTCGGCTTGGCCTTCGCCGTCGCCGGCGGGGCGTTTGCCACCTTCGTCATGGCCTTGCTCTTCGCCTGCTCTGCCTGAAGACCGAGCATGGCGTAGTGCATGACCTTGAAGTAACGGTGATCGGTGAAACCCTGCATCTCGTCCTGAGAGAACCCGAAGTCCTGGCCGGCCTTGAAGGCGTCGGTAAAGAACTTCTCTCGGGCTTCCTCCTTGGCGAGGTGCGGGAAGGCTTCGAGCAACCTGGCGTTCTCGGCCGCAAGAGTTTCCTCTGTCGCGGCCTGCTTGAGCTCGCCCGCCACCTGCTTCGGCTCGGCGCTCATGTCGATGAGGCGCTGAACCTGTTCAAGAGCCCCGTCGTAAACGGCCTTCTGGCGCGTGTACTCGTTCGGGTTCTGCATCGCCAAAGTGCGCGATGGCTCCGGTGGTAGCTGCTGGATCAGGAATTCTGCGATGGCGTTCGCCGTGGAGGCGACGCGGGTGGTCATGGCCTCAAGAGATCCGCGCTTGTTGCCGAGCTCCTGAGTTTTCCGGCGGTAGTCACTCTCCCGCAAATAACCCTGCTTCAGCTCCTCGAGAGGAACCTGCTCACCGCCTTTCAGGGTAATGATGGTGTCCTGGGCTTCGTTGGTCTCCGCGCCCTCTTCTTCGGGTTCGGCAGACTCGTCGCTTTCGGCTGCGGGATCGTCGGTCTCTTGGCCATCTTCAGAGGCCTCATCCGTCGCATTCGTCGATTGCTGCTCTTCCTCTTCCGGCTCGTTGGTCTCGGAGGACTCGGCGAAGTCGAGGTTCACAGCGTCATCGAAGCTGAGTGCGGGGCGACCGCTATCACTCTCCCCCACGAAAGGGGAGTTGGTGGCTGCGTCTGTCATGTCTGGCTTTGCCTTTTAGGTTTGGCCGCGGCCCTATGCCGGGGCGCCCTTCCCATCGGCAGAGGATTGTCCCTCGGCGAGGAACTTGATCTTGCCTTTGAGATTTCGGATGGCCCGCACTTCGGCCGCAAAGGCGGCGCGGGCGTCATGATCTGTGTTCTTGGCGTTCACGCAGCCGTTGACGGCCGTCATCTCCAACTCGTCCATCAGCAGATGGAAGAGGGGCATGTCGAGCAGCACGCGGGCGGCGGCGGTCTTGTCTTCCTGCCGCATCAGCCCGGATCTCCGCCAATATTCACGCTCGATACCGGATCACGCGTCAGCATCTGCATGGCGTTGGTCTGGCGCTTGAGCTGTATCTCCTGCTCGATCTGGTAGCGCTTCAGGGCCATTTCCTGCTGGATGCGCTGGGTTTCGAGTTGCGCTTCCTGCTGCATCTTCTCGCGCTGGAGCTGGGCGTCGAGTTGCGCCTTCTGCTGGTCGGCCTGCGCCTTGATCTTGACCTTCTCCATCTCAGGATCGGGCTTGTTCGCCTGCGCCTTCTGCAGTTGGTCGATCTGCTCCGGTGTCGGCTTGGTGAAATACAGGTCCGGAGTGCGCAGACCGGCGGCTTCAACACCGCGCGATACCGAATTCCAGATGTTCTCCGCCGAGACATACGGGTTGTTGACGGGCCCGTAAGCCGCCAGCAGCTTCTCCTGCTGCGCGCCGACGACCTGCATCATCATCATGTCGCGTTCACGCGTGCCGGCGCCGAGCCCGGTGTTCACGGTGACATCCATCTCCGCATTCCACTGGCGCGGATCGAAGGTCACCCACTGGTTTCTCAGCCTCACCGTGCGCGGTTTGTCCTGATGCTTGATGACCAGCCGCAGAAGGCCTTGAAACACGCGCCTGAGGCCCTGTGCGAACGTGCGGACCATCAATTCGGTCTGGCCGACGCCTGCCGCCTCGATCATCGCCGAGGCCTTGGCGGTCATGTTCTGCAGTGCATCCGGCGCCATGCCCGAGGAAGCGTCGGAAATGCCGGTCCGGTCGGTTGCTTCCTGATCGAGATAGGAGAGCATGCCGAAAGACTGCTCTGCAACGAAAGGCACGGTGTTGTAGCCGATCGCCCCGCGGACATCGATACCCTGATTTACCCGGATCGGCTGCCCGAACTTCGGATTAAGCACCGCTTCCGGGTTGGCAATCGTACCTTCCTGCACGATCGGCTGCTGATTGTTCTGCCAATAGAGGTTGTCCAGCGTCTGGCGCATGAGCACGGTCTTAACGCGCTGGATCTCGGCCATGTCGTCGGTAACCGAGTTGCCCTCACGCTGATGCGGCCGGCGTTCAACGATCAGATCGGCGAAGGGGACTTCATCCCATTCCTCATCTTCGAGGAGGTTGATCTCTGCCAGGCCGCCGGCAAAAACCATGCGGCGCAGTTCGGCAATGCCGTCGTCATCCGCATCGATCTTCACATAGAGCTCGTAGTAATCGACCTCCTGCAGCGCCTTGACGATCGAATCGTTCTCGTCGAAGGCATCGCGCCTACGGGTGAATTCCTCTTCCTCCTCCTCGATATCCGAGCCCGAGGCCGGGAAGCTGTCGACCTTCTCTCGATCGTATCCCATCTCGACCAGATCGGAGCGGCGCAGGCGCGTCTTCATGCCCGTTATTGGGCTGTCGTCGATCGAGATTGCATCCGGATGGATCAGGAATTCCTCGAGCGGGACCGCGGCGAGCTTCGTGCAGCCATATTCGGAGACGCGCCGGATCTTCACATTGTAGAGCGTGACCGGCTGCGGCCCCTGCGGCGTGTCGATCTGCTCCTCGTATTGCTCCTGCTCCAATACCTCGACATCATCGTCGGCGACGAGCTGAACCAGCGCCTGTTCCTCAAGGCCGGTATGCTTGGAGACCTGAACCTTCCGCTTCTTGTCGTACCACCAGCGAATGATGCCGTTGCGGAGCTTCAGCGCGTCGTGCGCTGCATCCTGGACGGCGTCATATCCATCGCTCTCCGGGAACACGACGAAGTTGACGTAATCCGTCGCCTGCTCTGCTGCGGCCTCGTCGCCCTCGTTGACCGGCTGGTATTCCACGACCTTGTCGTTACCGAGAATGGTGCGAATGACGGACGGCAGCACCTTCTTGATGGCGGAGCGGACATCGCGCGAGACCACCTTCGACCGATTGGCATCGGCTGGCGTGTCCTTCATGACGCCGTCATAATATTCCATCGCCTTGATGCGGTCGACGGAGAGCTCGTCCCGATAGTTCTCGCAATCCTTGACGAGCTGCGAGACCTGGGCAGCAATTTGCGCGGTGTCCATCGCAGCCATCAAACAACCTTCCGATCCGTGAATTTCCAAGAGCCTCCATTGACCGGCGGCACGTAGCCATCGGTAAATGTCATGAAGGCGTCAGCGCCATGGCTGTGTTCGTCATGCCGTGGATGGCTGCGCCAGACGGCGAGCTTGTCATCCCAATCGCGGCTGTAGTTTTCGAGGTGAAGGATGCCAGCCGAGCATGCGGCCTCGTCGAATACGCAGCCCGGCAGCTTCATGCGGACGCCGTGAATGGCGTTGACCTTGTCGGGATTGCGCTGGACCGTCTTGAACATGAAGCCGAGCTGAGCCGACATGGTCTTGATGGTCTCTGCTTGCCCCGCGGTTGTCGTCTGGCGGCGGTGGTCGATGTCATGGGGTCCATGGTGCACGCCCCATCTCGCGCTTCTCTGCGCTGCCCATTTATCGAGCCAGGCGAAGTAATGGCCTAGGCCCATGCCGCTGTCTTCGAAGTAGCCAACGAAGCGATGTTCGCCGGCAACTTCCTGATGCAGCCAAATCGTCTGTGTGTCGCCGAGGCCGAAGTCCCAGAAGGTATTGACGACGAGGTTCGGGACGTAGGGGAAGGCCCCGACGCGTCCGCGCTGCCTTAGCGCTCGCATCTCCTTGCCGAAATACGCCCCCTCCTTCGCCGCCTGAAACGCCTCGTCTGGTGTCGAAGGGAATTCCTTCCACATATCGTCACCCTGCTCGGCTCTCTTGGACACGTACCACCATTTCTGAGGCTCTGAGAGCTGGATGCCGTGCTCGGCTTCCAGTCCGGCGAAGTAGGCCTCGTCCTCGGATGTGAGGAGAACAGGCTGATCAAGCTGGTATGTGGCGTCCTGCCACCATGCGAAGAAGTGGAACCGGTATTCCATGTCACCGGGATTGCGACCGCAGTCGAGGATTCGGCGAGCCGCCTGTGTTTTCTCGTAGAAGTCGCCACCGCGCCCCTCTGCTGTGCTCTCGATAAAGCCAAGCTGCCGGGCCGCCAGAGTGTTCAGCGACCCGGACTTGATTTCCTTCGCCTTGTCTGGCGCCTTCGCGCAGATCTTCCCGTATTCGGAGATGTGCAGGAAGTTCTTCGTTCCCGATCGCAGCGAGACGCCGACCTCGACGCTTGAACCGTTGCTGAATTCGATCTCGCCCTTGTTATCGGCGGATATCTCGACCACCCGCCTGATCTCATCAGGCAGCCGCTCATAGGCGAACTTGATGCGCTTCAGCAGGTTCTCGGCATTCTTCTTCGTGTCGGCGACAAGGCCGGCCGCGAAGTTGGAATTGAAGATGCAGCAGTCCAAGGCGAGGATCAGAATGAAAGTGCTGAACCCCATCTGCCGCGCCTTGAGCACGATATTCAGGTAATGCAGGTCCTCGAGCAGTTTCTCCTGCGCCATGTTCATATTGAACCGCACAACGTTGCCGTGCTTATCCTCAATGAAATACAGGTTCTGCAGCCGCCAACGCCGATCTGCCCAGAGGTCAACGACCTCATCACTTAGAGCGGGTTCGCCCATCGATCGCCTTCATCAATGCCATGACGCTGTCGCCGGCCTCGACCGTCGTCTTCTGGTCAACGTCGATCCGATCGCCGTATTTCTTCGGCCGCATACGAGCCGCAACCCATTTGCGCGTCTCGATCTGCAGGCGCCGATGCTCGATCATGTCGCCGGTCGTCTCTTCCAGCTTCCCATCAGCGGTGCGCTTGGTCTTCTTGCCAACCTTCGGGGTGTCGGCGAGCTCGATCATCTCATCAACAAGCAGATCCGCCTGGGCCTCGCGCGCACGCGCGTATTGGTCAGCGAACTCGCTGTTTTGAGCCAGCCACTTAAACACCGTGGTTTTGCTCGGCATCGCCTTATGCCGGCAGATAGCCCGGAGACTGAGTCCGTTGGATAAGCGCTCGCAGATCGCGTCTGCCTTGGCTTGGGTGAATGTTGTCGGTCTACCCATGGGAATTCTATTTCTTCTAGCCGGTGGCGACTTGGCATTTGACGATATGAATTTTCTACTTCTCCCGCACCTTCAGCCGTACCGTCGTGTCGTATGTCCTGCCCCCTGCCGTCACCACTCGGTTGACCAGGCTGTAATTCGTCCCGGCCGTGCCGGCGGAGAGCCATATCGTGGTTGCGGTGGTCGTGGCGCTGTCGCTGTCGATCGTGAGACCGTCGCCCTCGTCGATGCTCCATGTGGAGCTTGTGATGGTGTCGGACGCCCCAAGGAGAGCGGACCAGTCGAGGCTGTAGTCTTTCACCTCGTCCGGGTCTTTGATGGCAGGCCACGTCAGCGCCATGTCGAATCCTCTTTACGCTGCCGCGCGCCGGGTTTCGGCTCGGGCTGCTGCTGTCCTGACTTCTGCCTTTATGGCAACGGCGCGGATCTCTGACGCCACTGCCGCCGTCCTGTCTTCTGCGGGCACGCTGGCCGCTCTTTCCTGCGGGCTTGAGACGAGCAGCGGGACGGCTCGGGCGGTGACCGTGTCTCCTGCCTCTGTACTGGCAGCACTGCCCTTGATCCTTGGCCCCGCAATGGTCGAGAGGCTATCGCCCTCTTCGGCTACGCTGGCGCTTGCAACCAGCCTGAGACCCGACGCACTTGCGAGCGTGTCGCCTGCTTCGACGATGTCGGCTATTCCTGTGCGCGAGGCCGAGACGATGGTTGCGGCCGCCGAAAGGCTATCGGCCTCTTCATCCATGGAGGCGGCGCCCTGTATCGAGACGTTGCCAGCGCTTGAGAGCGTATCGCCGATTTCGGTCAGGGAAGCCGCAGCAGCGAGGTTTATCCTTGCCGAGGCCGAGACACTGTCCGAGCCTTCCGTCGCAGCCATTGAGGCGCGTAGGGCGATTGTGGCCGGGGCCGCTACTGTATCCGATGCTTCGGTTACCGAGAGCGTCCCAGCTATGCCAGAGACGACCGACCCGGAGGCCGCCAGCGCGTCGCCCTCTTCGGAGAGGAACGACACACCGCTGATGTGTACCGCGGACGATGCGGCAACTGTGTCCCCCGCTTCCGTGATCGAGGCCGAGCCGGAGATTGCGCCGGCGGCCGCTTCCTTGATTTCCAGCCCGAAGCCGATCGAGTCGGTCGCCGCGGAGACCCACGAAAGCGACGTGCTGGCCGAGCTGTCGTTGTAGCTCGGGACCAGACGCAGGTTTGTTGCGACTTCGCTGTCGAACAGCTCGGTAAAGCCGGTCGGCGAAGTCCACGCGGCGCCAGCATTACCGATGCCGAAGGCCATGATGCGAGAGCCGGAGCTGTAAGTGCCCATGGTGACGGATGGATCACCGGCCGCGTTGATGCCCACCTGATAATTCGAGAAGTCCGTACCGGCCCCGGAGACCTCGATGACGCCCACAGCCGCCTGCGTTCCGCCCGTCGTATTGACGGTCACCGTCATGGCCGATGGGCTGGCGCCGGCGACCTGATAGAACAACCGGCCGGTGACGTTGCCTGCGTCGTTGCCTGTCCCGATCGGCGTCCACGTGCCGCCCAGGCTGTCCGATATCGTCGGGATGGTGGCCGATGAACCGCGACCTGCACAGAAGGCGATTAGCAGGGCATTTGCAGTCGGCGTAAAACTGGCCGTGGTGACCGATGCTGCCGTTGCGCCTATCTGCGGCGTGGCAAGTGCTGGGGTCCCTACTGGCATAGCCTACCCCTGAGAGGCCGTTTAGGCGTTGCCGGCCGTGAGCGTGAAACCGGTGACCGTGAACGCCTGACCAGCGGCAAAGCTGGTGTTGTCGACCGTCATGTCGCCGCCGCCGCCCGTTGCCGTCACCGTGCCCTGTGCATGGCAGGTGGTGCCGTCCGAGGCATAGAGGCGGAAGTGAGCAGCCGTGCCTGCGGCGTCCGCGCTGGTGTCTTCCCAGGTGCCGGACTTCGCCTTGGTGCCGCCGGACGCAGCGGCCATCCAGTCAGCCGGAAGGCTGCAGGTCGCAAGCACTGTGCCGCTGTCAGCCGTCGCGCAGTTGGCCGGCGGGGCGCCGGTGCGGATCTTCAGGACGGCCGAGGCGCCGATCGTTGTCTCGACCGCGTCGAGCTTGGCATTGCGAACCGCTACCGAATACTGAAGCGTCATGTCTCTTGCCTTTCGTTACCGCCTGCGCAACCTTCTCGTGCTGCAGATTTTTCAGGACGGGCATCAGTTAACCTTCGGAAAGGGCCGCCATGTCGTTTATCTCAAAGCTTCGCGAAAAGGTCCGCTCATGGACTGCATCGAATGAGGGTGTCGCTAAGCGTTACCGGGCAGAACGCAAAATGCTCAAAGAGGCCAGGGAAGAGGCAAAGAAGAACGACCTTGCGATTTCTCGAGCGGACCAGATCCTATTGCGCGGGCGCTTGGCCAAGCTGGACGAGCGGCTTGATAAGGCCGAGAAGAAGCGCTGATCACTGGACAGCGTGAGTGGCGACCGGGCAATCATCCCCGTCGTCTTCGTATTCGATATCCATTGTGTTCAACCCAACCTTTACGATTGTTAGCTCCCACACCACCAACTTTGGGCATATCGGGTGATTTCAGGAGGCGCTGATCGACTCAACCACTCCGATATGCTTCCTTCCGGTTGCATTTCTTAATGGGGGCTAACCGTGAAATACTTCAAAGCGATCCTGGCAGTTGCATTCTTCTCGGCGGTGGCGACCGGCGCCTTCGCGCATAGCGGTGGTACTGACGAAAATGGCTGCCACACCAATCACAAAACAGGCGGCTATCACTGCCATTAACGTGAAAGCCCCGCCCAGTGCGGGGCATCGCTTTGCTCCTGGTTCTACGTCCGCCTCATATCGGGCTTTCCATCAGGAGCCATCCACGCGTGCAAACCCGATGTTATTGATTTGCCCCCGTGTTCTGGCTCGATTTGGGCCATGAGTAAATGGGCTCGATCATGCAAGAATGATGCACTCTTGGCTGTTGTCCCGGCAATTTCTTGCAAGGATTGAACAATCCATCGTTGAACCGTTCGTTTAACCCAAGCTTTTTTTGCAGGGTTCCGGCGGTTCCGATTGCTCAGGTACCGCTCCCATTGCCATCCGCGGGCCTTCACCTCGGCATAGCACAACAGCACCTTGCGCCGTTCCTCGTCGCCGATGTGTTCGATCACCCAGGAAAAAGCTTCCTCCATCGCCGTAATGCGCTCCCGGGTGCAGCGAGCTCTGCGCTCCGTCTCCAATCGCTTTGCCTTTTTCCTCTCGTTCCACCGCTTGCCACCGGTCTCGGTTAGGTCTTCACGCTCGAGCACATAGAGCTCCTGGTCGGTATGGAGATACTCCGGCATGGACGATCCGAAGGCCTTCGGCCCTACCCTCACCGGCAGCGCAATGTCTGTCTCCATAGCCTCAATGAGGCGCTCCAGAACAATGGCTTCTCGCTCAGTAATTTTCATGCAGCTTTGTCCTCGTCGATGATGGCTTGCGCCAGAAGGATGGAGATGGCCGTGGCGGTTTTCGCCATGCGCCCGCTTTCGCCCATAATGAGTCGCTGAGCGCGCTGACGGATGTCGGCCAGATCGACACGTCGAAACGCCTCGATCGCAGCGGAAGGCGTTCCCTGGGCGAAATGCGCGCCGATAAAGCACCATGTCGCCCATACGGTGACGTCATCGAAGCAGGTCGGATTGGATGACTGGATGCAGCGCACCACTAACCCCGCCCGATCTGTGTCTTTGCGCATCAGCCGCTTGAGATAGCGGCCGCCGTAAACCGTATTCGCCGGCCGAGGCGTGCGGCTTTCGTGATACGGCCTGATCTTCAAACCGTATCCTTCGCAGAAGCGGTGAAGGTTGATGCCATTCTCCGATCGCTGCACCGCTCACCCCGCCATGATGCCGCGAAACTGTGCGTCCAGGTCTTCGCCCATACTATCTGCGGAGGCTTCAATCGCCTGTTGGCGGCCGATCAAGGAAAGCTCGTCAGCTCGTTCATTGCCGGCGGTGCCATTATGGCCTTTGACCCAGGCGATCGTCACGAGAGCACCGGCACTTTCGAGCGCGGCGTCGATTTCCTTCCACAGCTCTAGGTTCATGACCTTGCTGTTTTCCGGCTTCGCATTGGGACCGCCGCGGCGCCAGCCGTTTGCCTTCCATTTCTTGCGCCAGTCATTGCAGCCGTTCACGACGTACTGGCTATCGCACCAGATGGTGACAGTGGCGCCGTTAGCGGCCGCCCATTCCACCGCGCGAAGCATGCCGGTCAATTCCATCATGTTGTTTGTGGTCTCGACCTCGCCTCCAGCGGCCCAGGTAGTCTCAATGCCGTCCTGGTAGACAGCAAAAGCCCATCCACCTGCGCCGGGGTTGGGATCACAGGCTCCGTCACAAAAGACGTGTGTCCCTTTCGAAAACAGCGCTACATCCAGCGGCTGGTGTTTCTTTGCCGGTCGTCCGGCAGGGCGTTTGAAAAATTTGCGGTAGCTATTCACTGCTGGAGGTCCTTTCGACGACGACGGATCTTGATTGCTAGCTTAAGGATTTCGAGGAGAAGCATTAGGCGGTCCTTCCGTGCGATTTCAGAAATTCAGGCAGCATCCAGTCAGTCCGGCGGCAGGCGTGCATGTCTGCGATGAACTCTGCACTCGTGGGCTCGTTGGTGGTGCGCGGTACCTTCGTATTAATTGAGAACTCGACTTCCTTGCGGAGGTGTTCGGGCCAGAGTTCGTGAACGGGCCGGCCTTCCATAGCCGACTTCACGAAATCATCGACCGGCGGCGCGTGCCGTAGGATTTCCTTCCAGCGCTCAGTGATCGCCTTCGCAGCCTTGCTCCTCGGATGCTGAAGGCTTCGTTCGGTGATTTCCCAACCGAAGATTCGAAAATCGCAAAAATCCAAGTAGAGAAAGGCCTCGGACATGGTCATCATGGGCACTGTCATGCTGCACCTCGGAAATCTGAGCGGACATGCAGCGTCGTTCCATCGAGCGCGAACCAGACTTCGAGCAGACCGTGCCTGATCAATTCCATCGTGCCGTCGAATAGCTGCTGATCTGAGAAGACCTCTCGAGGGGGCTGACTGGGGAGCGAGCGGAACACTGTTGTGAGGAGTTGGCGCCCTTCGGTATGGCCGAGTTCGGCGTACGTCCCGTTTGCCTGCACTTTGGCCCACCGCAGATTATCGCGCGCGGACTGACCTTTTCTGGTTCTACGCTTCATGAATTACCTCCAAAGCCATGGATGGTTGAACGACAAGGCTTCGGAGCTGACCACCAAGTGGCGATCTCTTTCTTCAGTCTCTTTTCTCGGTTTTGTTCTTTTTCTTTTTCTCGTGTCTTCTTCTCTGTCTTGGTCTCTGTCTCTTTATATCCATACGGTCTGGATACGGTATCGATAGGGTATCTGGCGCACATCATTGATACCCTCCATTGCGGAAAGTCGAAGGGCGCCTGGAGAGTGGGTCACTCGCGGCAGCCACTGCGGTTCGCGATTGCCTTGCAGCGTCGGCCAATTCAAAGTCCGCTTCGACCTTCTCCCTCAGATCATCGTTTTCGATCTCAGAGATGAGGCGCATCGTCCCCTGCGCATGTTTGTCGTTCATGGGCGGGCTGTGTTTGAACCAGCGATGGACGTAGATGATCTCGGCGTCAGCATCGAAGCTGACCATGTCTCCGGTCACCAGATGGTCGCGAGCCTGGACATATCGGTTGATGTCCCAGCCGAGATCCGCGCAGGCATAGCCATCAGGAATACGGAAGCAGCCGGCACTGTTCTGGTGCTCGCACGTCAGGAAATAGAGATACAGGAGCTGTGCGTCGCTGCGTTCGAGCTTCCGGAAACGGCTGGAACGCCAGACGTTCGGAGAGACCTTAGTGAAGTCGCGCTTGGTCATTGGGGCGCTTTCTGTCGGCTCTGAAAAGCTTGGCGAACGTGCATCCAAGAAGAGGTGCTTACGGCGCCATCGCTGATCAGTTCCAACTTAGCAACAATGGAAAGCGGTGGCTCAGAAGCCCCGGTTTCATATCGCTGCCACGTTCGAGAAGGGTTCTTTCCTTCAATGCCAAGCATCATCGCGATGCCTGCCATCGAGAGTTTTCGTTGCTGTCTCCAGCGCGAGGGAGTGAGTGTTTGATTTGTCATGGCGAGGGGAATATAGCATTCTGAGCTATATAGATGTCAATGCCGATATAGCATTTTAGGTTATATCATTTTTAACCTGCCTAAGTCATAACGGCTGTATGAAAAAGCTGAAAACCGCACCCACGAACAGAGTGGCCGAGATCCGCAAGCGGATGGGCCTGACGCAATCGCAGCTAGCTGAGAAAGTTGGCGTGCACTGGATTACGATCAGTAAACTGGAACGCGGGCAGATACAGCTAACTGAAGAGTGGCGCGTTCGACTAGGCGAAGCGCTGAGCGTTGATCATGACCTTTTTCTTCCAGCAAACCGCCGACTAACGACTATAGAAGTTGCAGGCGAGATCATGCCTGGCGGCATTGTCCAGATGTACGAGGACGATGATCCGCACACCTTTACGGTACACAATGGGGCCTTCCACGCACTGAACAAGGTCTGGTATTATGTGAACTCGGATGCGCTAGCGCCTATATTCCAGGACGAGGATCTACTTTGCTTTGCGCGCAACGATGACGTCGACCCGATAAAGTATGTCAACCGCTTCTCGATGATCTTGGGTGAGGACGAAACCGGCGCGGACCGACAGGTTTTTGGTTATCCGCACCTAACCTCAAAAGCGGATTACTACACAATTTTGGTGCCTAATGGCCCTCCGGTAATGAACCTCCGAATAGATTTTCTTTTCCCTTTAGTGGCTGTCTTTTATAACCATCCTGACTTAGATGACTATGCCGCAGAGCCGGACTAAGCAAAAAGCGCTATGCCCCTATTGACGCCGATATAGCCTATGATGCTATATAGCTTCATCTAATCCGATGGAGCGAACATGAACGCCATTCTCGGGAGTCAACCGGTCACGATGTCCAGCCGCGAAATCGCGGAGCTGACTGGAAAACGCCACCCAGACGTCAAACGCGATACCGAACGCATGCTGGTCGACCTCGGGGAAGATGTGAGCAACTTTGCGCGCATCTACCTCGACAGCATGAATCGAGAGCAGACCGAGTACCGGCTCGACCGAGAGCTGACTGAAACTCTTTTACTCGGCTACAGCGCGCCCTTACGCCGCAAAGTGATCAAACGCCTTCGGGAGCTCGAGGCTTCGCTGGCGTCTCCTCGCCCCCTCACCACCACCGAAACGCTGATCCAGATGCTCACCCTCCAAGCTGAGGTTGAACGTCGTCAGGCGGAGCAAGCGAAGGCCATCACCGCGATCGATGCTCGGGTCGAGCGGGTAGAGACCGCGCAGACCATTTTGAGCGCCCGACCTGCCAATTCTGAAAGCATTGTCCATGTCCGGCGGCGTATCTGGCAGCTCTACGGCCTGTCGGACGCAACAGTGGACGCGGTTATGCGCCAATCGCCCTACGCTCCGAAGCCCGCCGGCATGGTCCGGAACGAGCACGCCGAGGCCGACGGTGCGACCTATGCCGTTTACTGGAGGAAAGACGTCACCGCGACGTTCGAACGCTTCGTTGCTGAGTGCCGACACTCCGCCGGTAAACTCTACACCCATCCCTACATCGAAGGCCGGTTCAAGCTGATCAAGCACGAATAGGCGCAGGCTTCCCGCAAAACACCTACCTCAATATTGGAGATTGAAATGCCGAACACATCAGTTCAGGCAGCCGCCGAAGGCTTGCCGATCGCCGAAGCCGCTTACCGTGATCCGCTGCTCCCGCGAGGCCGCGTCTCATGTGACATAGACATGGCCGAGCTTCGCGAGATGGGCATGAAGGAGCTCCGGGACCTGCGAAAAGTTCTTTATACGGTGGCGGAGGTCGTTTCGGGCTTCTGTTGCCAGCCTCGGTTTTTGACCGAAGACGGCAAAAGCTACAACGCCGCGGGGAGTGTCCTCGAGGACATATGCGACTTTCTTGGCAGTTATGAGCAAGCCGCCGTCAATATCTCGGTGGCCGCCAAGCCGGCGACCAGCAGCGAAGTGGAATGGCGTGGCTGGACGATCTTGAGCTTCGAAGCGGACTGCGCCGAAGACCTTGCGCCGTTCGCGGTGAAGGCCGCCGAATTTGTTAGAGATGAAGCCGAGTCCAGATTGCGAGAAGCGCTGCGACCGGCGGTGACGGACCGCGCAACGGAGCGTTCGGTGAAGGAGGCGGCTCAATGAGGCAGGTAACCAGACGTACAATCCTCGGCGCCATGGCAACGGCTGCCGCTCCGATCAAGCTTGCTTCGGCTTCGATGGCTACTCCGTCCACGTTGGACGAGCGCATCACGGCTGCGAAGGAGGAGCTTATCTCCTGCCTGACTGAGCGTTACGGCTCTCCGGAGGTAATCGACTACGGCCGCTTTATCAGCGTCTTCGTGCCGGCGCCGCCGGAGCCGGTGGAGTACTCTGGCCCAGGCTTCTACAAAGTCGAAGGCAAGAGGCCGGACGGCCGCACATGGTGCACGACCCTCTGGCTGGAGCGCGTTCAGTACAAGACGGTGCCTGGCTTTTACTACAGAGCGGAAACCTGGTGGAAAGGGCGGCTGGAATCCACGATCAAGCTGAAACCGAAGGCGATCCGGATCATTCGCAAGGACGACAGTTACGGCGGGCGGCTGTCATGACCGACAATCATCCCCGTTATCCACAGGACAGCCCTTTGATTGCTTTCGTGAGGGCGCTCGCGATTCGGCAGGCTCGGCTTGACGCTCGGCCGCCCCTGCCCGCTAATGAGAACGAAAAAGGCATGGAACCCGCGAGAAAACAATGAAGCGAGCCGCAATCTACGCACGGTACTCCACCGATCTTCAGAATGATCAGTCGGTGGAGGATCAATTCAGATTGTGCAAGGCCCACGCCGAACGGCTGGGCCTTAATGTCGTGGGGGAATTTTCCGACCGTGCCAAGTCAGGCGCATCGATGTTTGGACGGCCTGGTCTCGCGAACCTGATCCAGGCGGCCGACCGCGCAGAGTTCGACGTTCTTGTGTCAGAAGCGCCAGACCGCATTTCCCGCGATATTGCCGACCTCGCCCACATCCACAAGACGCTGAAGTTTCGCGGAATCGAGATGAACTGCGTCAACGGCGGCGCTATGGATACCGTCCAGATCGGCATGTATGGCGTGATCGGGCAGATGCAGCGCGAGGAAGGCGCCAAGAAGGTCAGGCGCGGCATGGTGGGGGTGGTGCGCTCCGGGCGCAATCCTGGTGGCAAGGCGTACGGCTACCGGCCGATATTTGGCCGGAAGGGCGAGCTAGAAATCGTTGAAGACGAGGCCGCGACGGTGCGGAGAATCTACGAACTGTACGCCGGCGGCATGGCACCAAGATCGATCGCCGCCATCCTGAATGAAGAAAACGTGCCTGCACCGCGGGGAGAGCGCTGGAATGCCTCCACGATTAACGGCAGTGGCCAGCGAGGCAACGGCATACTTCGCAATCCGATTTACGCCGGCCGGATTGTTTGGAACCGGATACAGATGGTCAAAGACCCTTCGACGGGACGACGAATCTCTCGAGTAAACCCCGAAAGCGAGCGTGAGGAGGTCGCGGCCCCGCACTTGCAGATCGTGGATAGCGGACTTTTTGATATTGTCCAGCACCGCAAGGAAGCCACGGGTGGCGCTGACCGTGCCAAAGGCCCACGCTCTAAGCGGATACTTTCGGGCCTGTTGCGCTGCGGCGCATGTGGCGGAGGAATGGCGCTTGTTGGCCCAGACCGAAGCGGAAATCGCATTCAGTGCAGTACCTTCCGAGAATCCGGGACCTGTAAGAACAGCCGACGCTACTATGTCGAGCGCATCGAAACCGAAGTCGTTGACGGCCTGCGACGTCAATTCGCTGATACAAGCATCATTGAGGCTTATGTCGAGGCTTATCAGGCCGAGCAGAAGCGACTGCGCGGTGATGCGCAAAGAGCACGCGCAAACGCACAACGCGCGCTGCAGGACGCTAAGGACGGCATCACCAAGATCGTTGAGAAAATTTCCAAGGGTCTCATCGAGGACGACGAGGCCGCTGCTCTCCTGGCGCCACTGCGGGCGGAGCGCGACCGGCAGAAAGCTATCCTTGAGACCACCGAAGATCCGCCGAATGTAATCGAGATCCAGCCGAAAGCCGTGAAGCGCTTTCGGGAAAACATCGAGAGCCTGGCTCAGATCGTACGTGAAAAGGGCGGCGAGGCGTCACCCGAAATAGCGGCGCCGTTTCGGCAGCTCGTGGCTGCCGTGGTCATCAATCCAACGGAAAAGGGACAGCCGTACGAAATCAATATCAAAGGCTATCTGTCGAGTCTCATCGACTCCGACTTGTCGGTGATTAAGATGGTAGCGGAGGAGGGATTCGAACCCCCGACACAAGGATTATGATTCCTCTGCTCTAACCTACTGAGCTACTCCGCCGCCGGCGCCATGGAAGCTTCTGAGCGAAGCCCGTCTCGGCTGGTCGGGCG
>Ga0228711_1000986_pt1 | contig 39647 bp, 17 predicted proteins | sample MedpolnodulmetaG_2_FD_177996 | JGI IMG/M metagenome (GOLD analysis project Ga0228711, IMG submission 177996) | Root nodule microbial communities from Medicago polymorpha collected in Santa Monica, California, United States - brown nodules | ecosystem: Host-associated > Plants > Roots > Nodule...
GTTTTTTTTTTTTTTTTTTTTTTTTTTTTTTTTTTTTTTTTTTTTTTTATTTTTTTTTTTTTTTTTTTATATAAATTTAAAGACAAATTTGAGTTGATATTTTTTTTATATACAATCATTTGAGTCTTTCAAATGAATGGAGTTTTATCTCCTTCCTAACAATTGTTTATAAGATCAATGAAATATTATTATCAGGTATATTTTTGGCGACACACAAAATGATGATTTTATAGTCAAGTCATGCCAATTTTTTTTATTTATCAATTTTATTTAACTACTATTGAGGGCAAAATAGTATTTTCCTTGTGTTTAAGAAAAAACATGAGAAAAGCAATTTTCAAAATAGAAAGAAAGAAGAAGAAAGTATTTGAAATACCTTACTTTCTTCCGTTCGAATTAGTATCATTCTTTTTACTCGTTTCTAAAACCCTTTCTATAAATACAATCATAACTGAGAAAGGGTTGTTGTGAATATTTTGGTTTTTGTTAAGTTACGATGATAACCGAAGCGTTGGATTTGCTTCGTTCCAATCTCTCTAGGGTTCGGATCCCTGAACCTACCAATCGCATTTTCAAGCACGAATGTTGCGTTTCTTACGACACTCCGGTAATCATTTTCATCAACTCATTCTTTTTACTGTTGTTGACGTGTTTTCTGTGTCAGGGTCGTATCTGTGTTGTCCGACACGACACCGACACTTGTAATTACACTGAATTATGTGATTTTTTCAAATTATTAGCTGTGTTGGCGTGTTAGTCCGTGTCCGTATCCGTGGCTCATAGATGTCCAAAATGTTGGTTTGTAGTCTAGTTATTATGTGTGAATAGTATCATGTTATTGTTATCTCTCCTCATTTATGGTTGGCTATTATTAGGAATTTCTGGTTTTGGGGTTCCTTTGATTCTCCCTTATTTTTCACAATGTATGATTATTTTTGATGAATTTCAGAGGTCAGAAGGTGGGTTGTTCATTGATTTGAACACTTTTCTTGCTTTCGGAAAGGATTACGTTGGTTGGAATTATGACAAGACTGGAAATCCTGTCTATTTGCATATAAAGCAGACAATGAAGTTGGTTCCAGAAGATAGGCCTTCTAAGAAACCAACACTGTTGGCTGTAGGTATGTGAATCAGGTCATTTTTGGACCATACTGTGGCCACATTGAAATTATAATGTGCTTTGTGATACTATAGAAGAAAAATGGTGTTTATTGATAGAAAGACAGAAGTACACTCCAGGTTTTTGAGAGATCTGATTCTCGCCCACAACTGTTAGGTTATAGGATAAGGAGGAGATTGTTAGGATTTGAGATAATGGGGTAGTTAGGATTATCTTGTATAAATTGGGAGCTTTTTCGAGTTAGAGAAATGGTTATCGGCTCCTCCTCAAGGTCTCAGGTTCGATTCTCTCTGGTGCCAATTTGAGGGGGTTAGTTTAGCTTTTTCAAAAAATAAAAAGAAATGGTTATCGAGTACTTGAATAGCTTAGTGAATAAAGTAGTGACTATTGTAAAATTGGAAACCCTTGTTAGATTTCCGAGACCCTTTTATTTGAATTCAATTCCTTGACTCCAAACAAAAACCCTAAACAAAACGAAAGATGCCCTCTATAATCTCTTGTTGTTATTTATAGCATATCACCTCATACTTTCTAATTAACTTTGACATTTTCTTGAACAGCTTGTACTCTCTAATTTCCTTGATACATCTTGCTGAATGTTGAACAGCACCTGAATTTCTCAACATGCACTCCCCCACACCTCCAAGATTGGAGCTCTAACACCAATTGATAGATTCTTGATCAGATTATTGAAGATACGGAATATTAACTGATAGTAAACTAAAGTACACCGCAGGAATTTGAAAGACCTGGTTCTCTCACTCTAACCCTTTACAAAACCACAGGATACTCTCCATAGCTATGTTGTCAATGCAGAAATGTGGCTCGGCTCGGCCAACCCAAAAATTGGCGCGGCACAGGAGCCGGGCGCGTAGCGGGCGCTATTTTGGTGGTGCGGCCACTAATAAATTTAATACTAAAAACCATACTATTCAAAAAGAAATACTAAAATACCTTAAACATTACTCAAAATTTCATGAAGTATTCATATATGAAATAAAAGGGATAGCAAAATCGAAAATCTCTAATTCCAATTATAAACATGAAAATTGCTAATTCCAATACTAGTACAAGTTATTGTTTTACTATTGTTAGGTCTGTATTGACCACTTGCCACTTCTGACATGCGCCGACGTGGCTGGGGTGGTGGTCCTGATTTTTCCGCTATAGCGGCCGGCTCGGTTGCTTTTGACAACAGAGCTCCATAGTCTCTCCTTGCTGTTATTTACAGCATATCGCCTCACACTTTCTAACTAATTTTCACTAACCCACTAACTAAACTTGTGGGGTTACCTAGCAGTTATTGTGTTCTTTTTCAGTCACTGTTCATCTGTTCTATAATTACATAACATTCTGTTTGCGATTGAGATTATTCTTCTTACCAAATATTTTGAGATTTTGACAATCAGATGTTTCGTGTAGGTCTTGATGGGGGATTTGAGAACGATGAGCCTGAATATGAAGAAACTCATAGTATAGTTATACTACCTGAATATGTGTCTCATTCATTCCCTTCTGTTGAATTGCCAGAGAAGGTGCCTAACTGCTCTCTTGTAGTTTTATCTGAATATCCCCCTTTTATTAATTAAAGAGACGTTGTAAGCTGCAAAGGAGTTAAGTTTTTTTTTTTATCTCATTTATTCAAAATAATTTAGGTAAGGCTGGCAGTTGATGCAATCTTACTAGCCGATGGTGCTGAACGTAAGGAGCAACTTGCAGCTTGGGCGGCTGATGAGAAACAAGTTAGTGCCTATGCAGTGAGTTTACAACAGATTGACAATGGCGTTGTTATTCCTCCATCTGGGTGGAAATGTGCCAAGTGTGATAAGAAAGACAATCTTTGGCTAAATCTAATTGATGGAATGATTCTTTGTGGGAGGAAAAACTGGGATGGAAGTGGTGGAAATAACCATGCTATTGAGCATTATGAACAAACAAAACACCCTCTTGCTGTAAAGCTTGGCACTATTACTGCTGATCTAGAAGCAGCAGGTGATGCCCCCTTGCGTTATATTGTTTTGGCTTTTATATGTTCCTCACTATGTACTAATTATCCTTATTGTATTATGGCAGCTCAGATGTTTACTCCTATCCAGAGGATGATAGTGTCTTGGATCCACATTTAGCAAAACATTTGGCCTTTTTTGGCATTGACTTTTCATCGCTTCAAAAGGTTCACTATTTACTTTGAATGATACTATTTCCCTTTAGAGTACTTGGTCACTCATGGCTTTTATGGGACCTGCACTTGTTGACTTTATGCCTGCTAAAACTTAAAACTCAATTATATTTCTTATTTATGATATCGCTTTCCTTCATGGGACACTGCCCTTGAGCTTTTACTTTTGCAATAGCAAACTTTTTTTATATATATTTTAATGATTAATGGTTTATTTGAATTTTTTTATTGTTTTTTCCTTAGTATTTGGCTGTGATGAGATCCATGAATTCATATTGTTGGGATTAAATACTTTTTTTTCTTCAGCATCTATTGATAATGTTGAGATTAGAAGGGTAGCATTTCTCAACGATCTATGGCTTGCTACTTGTGTTGGATAAAACCATTATTTTGTTTTCTGATAATTATAAAATTGAGTATTTGGATTTTTGCATATGCATTTCAATTTATTGTGATATATGGTATCATACTCAATCAACAAAATTAAATTAACATCTATCAAGAGCTTAAGATGTTATGTCGGCCATATTATTTTGTTTAGATTTGATACTCAATTTGATAGATGCTAAACTAAACTAGCTTCTCAGGATTCAGTTGAAGTTTTGACCACTAACTTTTGTCTTTCTACTCTGCTAGGCGTTGTATTAAACTGCCATACCATAAATTATATATCAAGTGACATGTTTTTAAGTGACACATGTTATTGTATGCAGACTGAAATGACGACCGCTGAAAGAGAGCTTGACCAAAATACAAATTTTGATTGGAATCGAATTCAAGAAAGTGGACAAGAAGTTGATCCAATTTTTGGACCTGGTTATACAGGATTGGTCAACATTGGAAATAGGTGAGAGTTGGCCCCTACCATATGTTGGTTTTTATGAATTATTTATTTTTATGCTTCTTATTTATTCATTTTGTTTCCTTTTAGTTGTTATATAGCAGCAACTATGCAAGTTGTGTTTTCAACAAGATCATTCATATCACGGTTAGTAATGTCTTCTATTCTCTTGTGAATAGCTCAATCCAGTTTGCATTCAGCTCAATTCTGTTATAATTTCTTTCTTAGGTACTACTTGAACCAAAGTCTAAAGAAGGCATTTGAGTTGTCTCCTGCTGATCCAACTGTAGACCTGAATATGCAGTTGTAAGTGTGCTTGTTTGGATTATCTAAGTTTGTGTGTAGGAAAGCTTGTAATTTGTTGATATTCAAATAAATAGTATATAATCATATATACGTTGTAAATGTGTTCTAGCTTACTCTCTTAGCTACTTCGCATAGAATATTATGTAGAATATCCTTGTAATTAAGTGTATAATCTCCTATATAATAGACCTTCCATAGTGCTATTCAGTAACACGGTTTTCAGCATATGTTTCTCTTTTCTCTTACTCAACACGGTATCAGAGCAAAGTAAACGTGCTAAGCATCTAGCTTGTTTTAAGTGATTATATTATCACTGTTAGCTATTTGTATCTCTATTCTCATAGTCATGTTTATACATACAATCAAAATGGTGTATGTCATGGCATACTTTAATCTTTTGATAATTTTTTTATTTTGGTAATCTAATTATCTAACCATTTGATTGGAAGTTCTTGAGAATATACAATTCGGAAACTAACTGATTATTTCATCGAAACACTTTATTTTAACATATAATATACGATTGAACTTATAGTTAAAACGTCCAGTCATGTGTGTGTGCAGTATAGGAGAACAATCTGTTTCCCATATAAAAGAAAACATTTGTTAGTGAAGATGATGTTCTTCAAGGCATAGATCATTTTTCTTCGTTATAATGTAAATAAGCATCCATTTGTTGACAGGACAAAATTGGCGCATGGTCTACTTTCTGGGAAATACTCTGTTCCGGCATTCAAGGTATATATGTCTCCATAGCGTAGTAAATTCATCTGAAAATTTATATTGTGCCTTTGCAAAATTTAATGTTACCTTTGTCTGGCATCCAGAATGATGAAAAAGAAAATTTGGCTACATCAACTACAACTGCTGTAAGATTTCTGGCTCTTTGATGACTGTTGAATTTGTATATATTGATTAAGCTCATCTGGAAGAAACATGTTTCTTATGCATTTTATTTGCCCGACTTATCTGTCCGTGCATCCATTATCCTTCAAACATTAGAAACAAGAAGGAATACGGCCAAATATGTTCAAAGCTGTAATTGCTGCCAGCCATCCTGAATTTTCATCTATTCGGCAACAGGTATTGTGTCTTTATTTTTTGGGGAATGCTTTCATTTCTTGACTCAAATTATCTCCCTACATTTGGTACCCTATGATTTGTTGGTATTCTATGATACGAGTTAAAAAATGTAACCATTAATTTACAAGCTTTAACCGATGACTGGGGCTATTAAAAGTGTATAGGCTATTCAAATTGTCTGACTTATTGTTGCAAGTTGTGACTGCTTTGGTGCTATTACAAAAATTTCTGGCTGCTGACCATTAGATGTAGAATTTACACCGACATTTCCTGTGCTTGCTGCATTTTTAACTTAACTAGTTAATTGGCAGAGAAACATGTTAAGTTCTCTGTTCCCGCCTCATTTTCTAATTGCATATCATCTGTCATAATCAAACACGCCTACATGTATATTTAAAAGTTTACATGTGAATCATAAAATGCTGTTTTTAAAATCAAGTAGTCAACTTCGCTACCATTTTATTTTCATGTCTTCCCTTTAATTCATTCTCTATCTTATTTTATATTGCCCCACTGTATAGTATGGATGATTAAAATTTGTAACTTTACTATAGTTGCATTCATATTTCATAATCCTCTTAATTTTCAACATTAGAAGTCTATAATGAAGGCCTATGATGTAGAAATATATATTTGGATTCTTCAAAAGCTTCTGCTGTCCTTACTTTAGTAAGTAGCATATTTTTCTAGTTAAAGTCATGTTACCCTACAAATCTTTTAACTGTTCGATTCCAAATTGATGTTAGGATGCTTTAGAATTTTTCCTACATTTTCTTGATCGAGTTGAACGGGCTAATGATGGGAAAACTGAGCTGGATCCTGCAAGGAGTTTCAAGTTTGGTATTCAAGATAGAATTTCATGTTCATCTGGGAAAGTTACATACAATAGAAGGAATGACTATATTCTTTCTCTCAATATCCCATTGCATGAAGCAACAAACAAAGGTGAGTTTTTAACAAACCAGCCTTGACTTAACTGAAAAATGAGATGCATTTGGGATCTTTAACTTAATATTTGCATTATTTGAGAAACCTCAGAAGAATTAGAATCCTTTCACAAACTCAAAGCAGAGAAACTTGCAGAAGGAAAGGAACTGTAAGTTCAGATGCTCAGAAATCTCATTACTTCCTTCATATGCTTTTTAGACCCTGCTAATCATATTTGTTATGATAGATCTAGCGATGAGATTGTGCGTCCAAGGGTGCCTTTAGAAGCTTGCCTTGCAAACTTCTCTGCTCCGGAGGATATACACGACTTTTACAGCACTGCTTTGAAAAGAAAGACAACAGCCCTGAAGTAAGCATTCTAGAGTTTCTTACTATATTAAATTACAAAACCTTGTTTGTTGATTTATTGTCGGCAGATTTTACATAGGCTATATCACATTTTTTCTTTACTTTTGTGAGAAATATGTCAGTTAATATCTACAATGTATAGATACACGTGTCAGCAAAGCATCTATGCTTTGCTTTATTTAAATGAATAAATAAGCAAATTCTGATACTTGATTATACACCGGCGACACGACGTTGGCATGCTCTCATAGAGACCAGTGTCGAACACTGAAACTAGCTAGGTTGCATAGAAAATGGCATTGCAAGTTGGGGTGTTCACATCCAAACCAGCCCAAAGAAATCAAATACTGAAACAAACCCAATTTTTACTAGTTATTTTCGACCTCTTTGTGAAACTGATTTGATGGGATCTCAATATACTAAACCTAACCACATATATAAATTTTCATGTTTAATTTATTATTAGTATGAGATACAATGTTAATATATATTTTATTGGTTTTTTGTAATTTATTGTTTACTATTTTATATGTTACAAATATAATGGATACTTCTTACTTCATAATGTTACTTTTTAATATATCATATGTTATAAATGTTCATATAATATAGTTTCTAATATGTTATTTGACGTAATATAAATATGTAACTATGTGTCGGTCAAAACCGAATTATCTACCAATATATACTGAAACACAATCACCCCTAGTTGCAAGCAGAAAGTTGGTGACATACATAAAAATATAAGAAAAAGCTGTTCACCAAAAAATATTAAAATAGGCAAAATGAGAAGAAAATAGACTTTCAGACTTGGAGAGGGAGAGGCACATTTAAGATGCAGCAAGTTGAAAAGATGATTTGTTGGAAATAAGATTAAGGTTATTATTTTGAAAATGAAATTTTTGACCTATCATATATAGTTTGGAGAAAATTTTATTGTATCATTAATATTTCAATTTCTTTTATATATGTACCCTTAACGTATCATATCCTAAATTTTTTAATGAATGACTTATCGCCATATTGTATTAGATACCCGTATTGTAATTGTGCATCTAGATTAATATCATTGATGCGGAAGCAAATATTGTTCTTAGTTCTTACTATTTCAGCACTAAAAATCATCTTGCTGCTGAAGCAATAGTTTATTCTGTAGGACTGCAGGTTTGACCTCATTTCCTGATTACCTGGTGTTACATATGCGAAGATTCGTTATGGAGGCAGGATGGGTACCTAAAAAGCTTGGTATGCTTTTTCTTAATTTTCCTATTTATGAAATAATGTACTATTTTTCAAATAGTTTTCCGATCTGTATATGTTGCTGTTATGGTTAACAAATTGAGATTCAAATTGTGAACCCGAAGACTTTTTTTCTGAATCGTGAATCCAATCTTATTTATGAATTGTATGATACATTGCCAGTAAAAATATGTAAGTTTAAGTAAAAACAAATGACATAACAAAATTATAAGCCAATGTATCGTATATGAACCTCAATAATTGAAGATTCAAGTCATATGTCTAAAGAGAAGTAGTTGGCCACACTAAATTTAAGTCGTAATTCATCAGAATAATTTGAGATTCATCATAGTGAATTGAGATTCATCATAATAAGTTGGGATTCAAGATGAGATACAGCGGACAGTTTGTTATAGATTCAAATCAAAGTGATTTTAATATAAATAATTTAGAGATTATTCTTTAGAGATTTTTAAGAAAAGCGTAAACTATTTTGTGATTGTTTAAAATTGTTAGATGTGTCTAAAACATGTTTAGTTTTCTTTTATTAAAAATGATTTTCTTAGAAAGAGATAGTGCATTTCTCTCTTCTGTTGCAAATGATTTTCTGCAAAAGCTAATCAAAATAGCCTTTTCATTGTCAACATAAAAATCATTTTGTTATCACAAACGTTTTTTGAAGAAAACTTGGGGAAACAAGCATGTATTGTATTAATAAATGGGCCCAAACACTAGAGTTTTGTATTAATTGGATTCAATTTAGTATCAAATCGAGATATGACTTACATGTATTGTAAGATACTGATAAGCATAGCTGTCAGAATATGAGAAAATATCTTAGATATGACTCAATTTAGTATCTTAGTATGCTTTCTTATAATTTGGGTAGAGGTTAGGACCGGACCTCTGGACTGGTACCGAGGTGACGCGATAGCCGGTGCTCCAATGAATCTTGTATAGACTGTGATATCATTTTTTACAATTTTGGTCGAGTCTAACTCAGCCTTAAGAAAATGGCTTGTGCTGTGAGAGATGCCTCTTACTTATAAACACTTTTTCAGGCTACACATCATCCAATGTGGAACTGTCAACAAGCTTTAGTTCGATGTGGAGTATTAGAATATAAGAACATATCTTTGGATATTACACTAGAATATCTTAGTTTATTTCCTAGCATCAATTTATAATCTTAGAATTAATTTATATATTACTTATTATTATTTGTTTCTTGTTTGCTATTTATTTAGAATTGTGTCTATATATCCCTATAAATAGAGATTATGTATTCCTATAAATTGGGATTAATGTTTAGTCGTCAAATTACTATCAAAGTATTATCAAGTTATTACAATAAGATTCAACCTTTTATTATTTCTCGCCCTTTAAAACTTCAACAGTAGCTAAGCATTTTTTTCCTTCTTTCAGATGTGTATATTGATGTTCCTGATATCATAGATATCAGTCATATGCGCAGCAAAGGTCGCCAGGATGGTGAAGAACTGCTACCTGATGGGGGTATGTGTGAGAAGTTTTTTGTTAAGGCGATATCTTACAGTGTTTCTGATAGAAACAAACCATAGGTAAAACTGAACGTATAGATATAGATGATAAACTCCCCACTCACATAAAAGTAATATGTATTTCCCAATCAAATGAAAGTGAAGTATTCTTTAACTATAAAAGATTAAGATGAACTGGACAGAGCTCCTTACCAAAGGGAAAAAGAAAACGATAAATCTATTGGAGAAGGAATGTGCTCCTCGCTCAGACTTTCGCAACTCAATATTCTTCTCTGCTCCTTCTTACTAATTCCCTCTATCACACGGGCCATCGGTTTCTATTAGAGAAAAAAATTGTAGTTTATTTCCTGAAAGTTTAACTTGTGTCAAAACTAAATTCTGTTTACCTATATTTTTATGCCTATGGTCCCAACACTAACCAAGTTTATTAATTTGTCGACCTGCACTAGTAATATCATTTTCTGTTGCTTACAATTTAACATATATTTGGGGTGCCTTCATAGTTTAGATTCCTTGCACTATTGTGATGCCTTTGCATACAATTTTGTCCAAAAAAAATATTTTCATAAATTGGTAATATATTTTATTCGTCTAAATACAATTTTAACTACTCTCCTTTTTTATTCTTGTTCAACTGAACTTGCTAATTTCTTATATTAATAAAGATAGAATTAAAGTATAGTTGGTCTGTCACTAATGGCTATCTCCCATGAAGGAATCGAATTTTAAAATGAACATATTGTGATCAATCCGTTCATGCAAAATAACCTTTAACCAACAAATTTTTCTTCTCATCAATTTGCAACTTGTATTGTCATATGAAGTCCTGTTTCTTTCAGCTAAACAATGTAATAATCATTTAACTGAATTATGTATTTGAAGATTATTTACTCTCTTGGTATTTATAATTTGTGACTTGCAGCACCAGATGAGGAAGACTCACAAAAACCTTCGGCCAATGAAGAAATCGTCTCTCTACTTATTTCCATGGGCTTTAATCATCTCCGTTGTCAGAAAGCTGCTATAAATACATCAAATGTTGGAGTGGAAGCGGCATTGACTTGGTTAGAGTCTCACGAGAATGATCCAGGTATCTGAAATAGGGTTCTCTTATTATGTAAAGCAAACTTGTTAGAAAGGTACCTCCTAATGCAGGTCATAATGCTGATTAATTTGTTTTTACGTAGATATTGACATTCCTATTTCTGAAGGCCATGGTTCTGAACCTTTGACAACTCTTGACCAATCAAAAGTTGATCAGCTAATTACGTTCGGATTTCAAGAAGATATTGCTCGAAAAGCTCTGAAAGCATCAGTAATTTTTCTTTTTATATTTCCCCTGTGGGCTTTTGTTTCATGATATAAACTCATATCTTCTTGGAAATGGTATTCCAAAAAATAGAATTACCAGCAATGTTATTTCTACTAACGTGTTTGGTTTGTAGGAATATTTTTAGACGTGATTCAACTAATAATTTATAAAATAGAAGTATATGGTGTAAAACTAGGTGGGAGTGAGAAGTTATAGTTGGTTAAGTTTGTACATTGGAAGAAAATAAGGGGAAATCATTGGTGAAATTTTTGGGAATCAACATTACACAAGAATTTTTAAAAATTTGAACGAAGCATGGGAATCTTGCATTCTCTACCTCACTTTCTTGAATAAGTTGTGCAGGAATGTTTTTGATGGTCTAAGTGGAAATTATTGTTCTGTAGGGAGGTGACATTGAGAAAGCGACAGATTGGATATTGAGCAATCCTGAGGCATCAGTCTCCAGTATGGATACTGTCACATCAGACACTGCATCCATTTCCGGTGACACTGGCCTGCCTGATGGAGGAGGGAGTAAGTTGCTTTTATTCTTCTGGTGTACCTTACTGTTAACTATAGTGATCCTTAATCAGAAAAAGAAAATATGTCATTTATCAATTACTTTGATTATTTAAGTCTACTCCCCCTTTCACCACACACCTGCCAATATGATGTCATGTTTGTGTTGATCCTTACATGACTGGTAAATGATAACATTTTCTTTTTGATTAAATTCAATATATCTGCCGACATGACCCATATGATGCCTCTTATTTAAAACTGGTAGGGGATGTTTTTAGTACTTGGTAGCGTGGAACTACATGTGTCATACTGTCTGTAAACTTTCTTTTTTCATTCATTTTTTTTCCTAAATATATACTTTCGAGGATGGCATGATCTCAATGTGCATCTTTAAACGATGTTTATGCACGAAAGGTTTACAACATTTATGCATTCGGTTATACTTCTATGACAACTTCTCAGGGTGAAATATGTGGACATTCTTGTGTTTTTGAAAAAAAGTTTGAATACATTATTTTTAAAACGAGGTTAAATTACAACTTCTAAAAGAAACAAGTTATGTATTTCTCAGAAATATTTTGAATCAAAACAACTGATAACTTACTGATTTGTGTGCACTTTCATACAACACATCAGAGTCAAGTCCCCCCATTTTAACTTTGCCAGATTGAATAAAAAGAAAATATCAAAGTTGCTCTATCATGCTCATATCTGCCAGGACAATGCTTGAGGGAAAAGATGTTAAATAGTTTTGACTTATTAATTTTAATGTTTCGACAATATGATTTTATTATTATTTTTTAACACAGGATATCGACTTATTGGAGTTGTTAGCCACAGTGGAACCTCTACGCTGTGTGGTCACTATGTTGCTCACGTTTTTAAAGATGGTAGATGGGCAATTTTCAATGACAACAAGGTTGGGGCTTCTGTTAATCCTCCTAAGGAAATGGGTTATCTTTATTTCTTCGAGAGGCTTCATGATTGAGCGAAGATAGAGAGTTAAACGTTGACTAAGGTGAACATTCTCAAATGTGAAATGGAACATGATGTTTTAGAAGGGCACAGCCATGTGATTCATGTATGCCAAATTGCAACCTTTGTCATTCATCCTGTGTTAAATGGTCTTCTAATGGCCTGAGTCATTTTATTTTTCTAAGTTCACATGCACTGCAGCGTTCTGGAACTTAAACATTTCATTCATCCTGTAGAAATTACATGTTTAGGACTTCAAATCACAATGGAAGCGACAAATTAACAGTTCTAGTGAGAAATTTTTTAATGTTTCAAATTGGTTTGTCTTTCTTTTTTGGGTTGTCTTCTCATTCTCTTAACATGTTGTATACATAACTGATAAAGCAAACATTGTTTAGACATTATCGATAAAGAGACAGTATAGTATTTCACCAATAAACAATTTGAGTAGTTTGTCACGTAGGTAACTCGGTTGATGAGCTAATATATTTCAAAGGAAACCCAAGATTCAAATCCTAAAAACTATCATAACTACTAACTTTTTAATATTTTTTTATAAAAATAAAAATTTGGTTAAATTATACTTTTGGTCGTTTTTCGTTTGACTATAGCATCTATTTTTTTCTGTTTTATTGGTTAAATTATAATTTTGGTCGTTTTTCGTTTAACTATAGCACCTATTTTTTTTCTGTTTTATTTTAGTCTCTTATGATAGACAATTTAGTTTCATGTTGTTTTCGTTTCATATTGATCGCTTAATTTACAAATATTGAATACCTTGATCCTTCAAGTTACAAAATTTATACACTTTAGTCATTCTTGTTAGGGACCAAAATGTCTTAATTAATATTTGGAAGGGTCAAAGTGTTAACTTTTCTAAAGAAAACTTAAAAAGGCCAAATTGTATAATGTTTGTAACTTAAGTGTCTAAAATGAAACAAAATAAACTTTGGTTTTCTAAAAATAATTTAAGGGATCCAAAGCATAATTTAGCCTAAAAATTTAATTTGAACGGTTTATCTTCGATTTTTCCCTAATTTTATTTGGTGGTGTCTAGGGTTCGAACCCCAAACCTTACCTATATTATGCATTATCTTTACCAACTGAGCTAAGTTCACGGGGATCAATTTTCCCCTACTTTAATATCAGTAGACTTACAACTAAATATTTTAAAAAATGTTGAGAATTTAAGTACTTCATGGAGTTCACGGATGAAACAATGGGAACCCAGATATATACTTTGATTATATTTGGAATTTAGAAGAATTATATGATGAATGAGGAATTACCACATATTGTATCAGTGTAAAAAGAGGAATGCCTTGATATGCTGTTAACTCCTTATATACACGTTCTGAGCTTATCTCAGTTGATAGGGACAATGTATAATATATGCAAGGTTTGGGGTTGAACCCCGACCACCACCAAAAAACTTCTTATATACACGTTGTTAATACAGTGGTATTTTGATGACAAATTGTCTCAAAAAAAAATCTCATTTTTTTTATATAATACTTCATTTTAGTTTTAAAACTGCTATAAATACAATACAATGAAGTTATTTGTCAAGTAACATTTATATCTTTGTTCTTTGTTCCTTTCTATAAGATTTCTTAATTGTTTCTTTTTTAAAAATAAAAAATAAAAAATTTCTTAATTGTTTTATGCCTTTTTATTGTGAGAAGAACTTGTTGGAACAAAATACGTTTAACAAACATTACCCTTAGAGTGGGGGAGATTGTTAGAACAAACAATGTTTAACATATGTCACCCTTAAGATTTTGATGATAACAAGGTATTAAAAATTGTCAATTGGATATGCTAATATTTGTTCAAGTGTACAGGACCATAGACAAAATTTTGTATCTTTAAAGGGTTCTGGAATAACAAAAGAGAGCAAAAGAATCAACAAAAAGGAAGTTTGAAGCGTCTAAAGAATAGTGCTCCTGAAGTGATAACGTCATCAGAAGCGCCTCATCAGAAGCAACCTCACCAGAAGCTGAAGTTCATCAGGAGCTGAAGAACTTAAAGCTTCAAGAGCTGGAATCTCTTTTAATCTTGCCTAAGAGTTGCTAAAGACGTAAAGGAGTGCAACAACGGTCTTAAGATGAAATTTGAAAGCTCAGTATGCTTATTCTCCCAAGAGCGTTGAAAAAGGACAATTGTACGAAGTGTACAACCACCTTCTCCACTACTTTGGTCGTGCTTTGCAACAAGATAAGGATAATAGCTCTGCCTGCAGAAATGTTCCTTCATACAAGGAAAGGATTTGAAATTGATCCTTCATAGGACATTAACCATATCAGGCAAAAGATCATTGGTGATCAACAAGCTTCAAACGACTCTTTGTGTGTGTACTGGCAATTCTCCAACGTCTCTTTCACACCTCTATATAAAGGAGTGAAGACCTGCTAGTTGGAAGACAGAATACAATACAGCAGACAATCAAGCAATACACACGCATACAAAAGCTAGAATTTCTAAACATTTCAAAGTTCATACTCTGTTTTGTTTGCATTTCAAAGTTACTTAGAATTTCTTAGCAAAATCCATTTTTTAGAAATTCTATAGTCTCAAGAGTCTAAAGAGTCCGTATTTGATTTGTATTGAGAACACCACTGATTGTATATCAAGTGTTCAAACTCAAACATTTTATGTGTAAATCTGTTTGTTTGTAAGTCTCTTGCTTGTGTGCTTGAGCATTAGGAAGTCTCTTGCTTGTGTGCTTGAGCATAGGAAATCTCTTGCTTGTGTGCTTGAGTAATTTGAAGTCTCATACTAGTTGTAGTATTGAGCATTTGTAATTTGAGATTACATTTTAGTGAACTTTCCTTGGAAGTGCAAGGGGGACATGACTACTTCCGGTTTGTGGAAGGAACTGTATAATTGTTTTGTGTCTTTCTTCTCTCTCTGATTTTATCCGCTGCATTTAGTTCTGAACATCACATCAGAAGTTGTATCTGCTTCTGAACTGTAACTTCAGTAGGAGTAAGAAAAAGAATATTTAAAAATTTCTTCACTATTAAATGAATTAACTATTTTCAATATATTTAGCATCAGGCTTACAACGACCCGCCATGGATAACTCGCGACGCTTTTTCAAATTGAACAAAAAATTTTGAATGTAGAGAACGAAGAGCTCCTGCAGGAGCAAACTCTAGCTGCAGTTTGGGAGTCATGCCTCCTATCGAGGGTATTTTTTTTTTGAGAAATGATACTTGAACAACTATTTTTTGACAACTTTTGTGATAATTTTCTCTTTCATAATTACATTATGTTTTTACTTTCTCTCTCTATTGTTTTGGTTTTTATGTCAATACCTCGTTTTCTTTGTAAAGTTTTGGTTGTCTTAAAATTTGTTGTATAAATATATATGTTCAAATAACAAAACTCTTTTTTTTGGATAAATATTAAAATTGATTTTTTTTTTATTTCTTATAAAAAAAGAGAATAGAGAGTATATTCAGTTGGACTGTTATTCAACGTGGGGCCACCAAAATCATAGAGTAGTTGAGCAATTTGTCTGATTAAATGGGTGAAGTTGAATTGTCACTGGACCTTGTTGTGTAACAGTCTAAATAAATAATAAAATCATAATCAATAACAAATGAAAACAGAACCAATGATCAATCTCATGTCTTTAAGCTGAACCATAACCATAGAAGAAAGAGAACCATATTATTGCCTAAAATCTAAGGCCAAAGTCTAAAAGTCCATCACGAGATAAGGTATGATTGTTTGCTTCTTCAGCAGTCACAATTAGGCTTAAATCTATCATTTAAATTTTATATCTATATATGTGATTAGTATAAAGTTCATACTGTGGGGCTGAAATTTGAGTGATAATTATTGCAGTTTGTTCATATGTGTTACAAACACTAATATATATGCTTCTTTATTGTCCACAACTATATTCATGTTATAATTTTATGACTAACTATTCACATGATTCTATTGTCAGAATAGCTTTGGTTCGATGGCGGATGTTGCTATTTCGATCGTGGCTACTGTGGTTGAACGTTTGGCGGGACCAGCAATACGTGAAGGAAAATGTGTTCTTTGCGTTAATAAGTTCATTGGCGATCTTGAGAATGAAAAGAAGGAGCTGATATTCGAAAGGGATAACTTGTTGGATCGTGTTGTACAAGCCAAACATAGAGCCGAAGAAATTGAGATGCCGGTGGGAAAATGGATAGATGATGTGAATAATATACTGGAAGAGGTGGAAGATTTGGAACAAAGGATGAGAGAAAATAGTAGTTGCTTTCAAGGGCGGTGTCCAACTTGGAAAAGATATCGATTATGCAAGCAAATGGTAAAGAAGATAGAGGCGATACGAAAATTCAAAGGCACAAGCAATATTACGCCTTTTTCTCACCGTGCTCCTCTTCCTGGCATACAGTTGCAATCATCAGAGGATTTTACTTATTTTGAATCAACAAAACTGGCTAGCAGTCAACTATTGGAGGCACTTCGAGACGAGGACATCTACATGATAGGAGTGTATGGAATGGGCGGAACTGGGAAAACAACTCTTGTAACTGAAGTTGGTAAGAAGGTTGAAGCATCAAATATTTTTGACAAGACTATATTAATTACAGTGTCTCAAAATCCTAATATTAGAGATATTCAAGGAAAAATAGCTGATGTTTTAAACTTGAAATTAGAGGAAGAAAGCGATGAGGGAAGAGCACAACGTTTGTGGTTGAGTTTGAAAGAAAAGAAGCGAATTCTCGTAATAGTAGATGATTTATGGAGAGAGTTTGATTTGAACGATGTAGGGATTCGCTTAGACAATGATAACAAGGGTGCATGGAAGATCCTTCTAACCACTCGTAATCAACATGTATGTGATTTGATGCACTGTCAAAAGAAGATTCATCTAGGACTCTTGGGTGAAGATGAGTCTTGGTCTTTGTTCCGAAAACATGCACATATTGATGAAAATTTCTCCAAGTCATTAGATGGTGTGCCACAAAAAGTATGCATGGAATGTAAAGGACTACCGATAGCAATTAAAGCGGTTGGATCTTCTTTAAAAGGAAAATCCAATGCTGAATGGAAGGTTGCATTTCACAGATTGAGAAACGCAGAGACCATCGATGATAAGGAGGAAGGAGTGGGAGTTGCTTTAAGTTGTCTTAAATTAAGCTATGATTATTTATCAAACAAAGAAAAACTTGTCTTCTTAATGTGTTCTATGTTTCCTGAAGATTATAAAATCTCAGTAGAAGACATGATCCGATATGCGGTAGGGCTTGGACTAGGAGAAGGATTTTCGATAGAGTCGGCAAGAGATGAGATCGAAGCAATGATAAACAGACTTTTGGAATCATGTTTGTTGATGCATACTGGGGAAAGCAAAGAGTACGTGAAGATGCATGACACAGTTCGTGACACAGCCTTATGGATTGCAAAGAGATCAGACAATAAGAAAATCGTGGTAAATGTTGACAAACCAATTAGTACTTTGGAAATGGATGATATTATAAGAGATTGTTTTGCTCTATCCTCATGGTATTTGGAGCAAGATAACAAATTCCATCAATTGCATGCTCCAAACCTAGAAATTCTACTGCTACATTCTAAGAGGTGGAGGTGGAAGTGCTTTGATTTATCGCGTGCAACCTTTGAAGGAATAAAGGGGCTGAAGGTTTTTTCTCTAATTAATAATGCCTATGGTAACCCTCCATTATACTTGCCTTCTTCAACCCATTCATTGACAAATCTTCGAACTCTACGCTTGAATGGATTTAAGCACTTAGGTAACACTTCTTTCATAGGAAGCCTAACAAGAGTTGAGGTTCTTGACTTGCAACATTGTATCCTCGAAGAACTTCCTAATGAAATAGGAAAGCTCGAACGACTGAAGCTTCTAGATTTGTCATTTTGTGTCTTTCTTCAAGAAAACTATAATGGAGCAATAGGGAAATGTTCACAATTGGAAGAGTTATATGCTTCTAAATGCATGCCAAAAGAGTACATTTACCAGTGTGTTACGGACATTATTACTCTCCCAATGCTGCAAAGATTTGTTATATGTACCGACCTTAATAGAGATTTTGCAAAAACCTCGAGACATTTAGAAGTAATGGATTTTAATATCTCCAACTTGAAGAATTCTAAAAAGAATCTTCTTCAAATGGCCGAAACAATTCATTTGATACATCTTCATGGAGGATGTAAAAATATCATGCCAGACATGATTGAAGTTATGAGAGGTGTGAGTTTTTTTACATCTCTCTGTCTTGAGGGTTGTCCAGAGATAGAATACATCATCAATACAGCCTGTGATTCTGAGGTCGAGTTTTTGGTTCCTAAGTTGGTTGAATTAGTACTGCTGGAATTGGAAAACTTGGAAGAGCTGTGTCGTGGTCCACCTAAACAAGTTCTAAGCTTCTTTGAGAGATTAGAAAAACTTGAAATACAACAGTGCTTGAAGTTACACAACATATTTCCACAGGAATGTAACTTACAAAACCTTAAAATCCTCAAAATAACAAACAGCATGTTCGGTGAAGCTCTCTTCTCGATTTCTGTTGCTCAAAGTCTACCACAACTAGAAGTGCTAGAAGTAGCACAGTGTGATGAATTGAAGCTTATAATTGCCACCGGAAGCGAGCATGGTTCTAATTCAGGCAATGAAATATTTCAGACTGATCTAAAGGGTTCACATTTTGTGATGTCTAGATTGAAGAAACTTCAAATTTCTAATTGTAGGAAGTTAGAGTCAATATTACCAATATGTTGTGTTGAAGGACTGGCACCGCTGGAAGAGATACAAATAATTCAAGCTCCTCAGTTGAAACTTGTATTTGGAGAATGTGATCACCAAAATCATTTGTCTCACCAATACTGGAACAAGAACTTGCAGCCTCATTTGAAACGTCTCAAACTTACAGATCTTGATAATCTCATTGGGATATGCCCTGAAAAAAATTGTGAAAATTGGCCGTCTTCGACAGTGCTAATTGTGGAGAAATGTCCAAAGTTGAATGCATCATGGATCGCTATATTGGCCGGCTCTGAGGATAGAGAAGTATACACCCTTTTTTATATTTTTGTTTGATCTGTTCCAATATGCATATGATGCTTAATTAATTTGTCCAAATTCCTTTTTCAGAAAATTTTCAAGGTAGCGAAAATGACCTTAAGAGGTTTTTCTGAATTGAGCCTCATATCAAGAGTAGGTCCTTCTCCAAGACATATTTTGAGTCTCCATTGTCTTCAAAGTTTAGCAGTGAGCAGTTGTAAAAACTTGAGATCTCTATTCTCAATGGAGATACATAGAAGCTTACCAGAGTTGACATCGTTTCGAGTATACAACTGCCACGAATTAGAACAAATCATTGAAGAAAATGAAGAGCTTGTGTCCAATACTGAAGTGTGTTTTCCAAAGCTAACAGATATAAGGGTTGTAAATTGCAAAAAAATGAAAAGCCTTTTCTCTGTTGCTATGATTAGAATGCTTCCTAAGTTAAGCACTCTAGAAATATCCGAGGTCACTCAACTAGAAGAAGTTTTTAAGGGAGAGAATACTATCAATGATGTTGAAATTGGGCTTGTAAACTTGTCGTCAATACAACTGCATAAGCTGCCGTGTTTTGTTGATATCTGCAAAGTTTTTAAGCTACGGACTTCGAAAATTAAACACGTTGACATAGTTGAATGTCCTAAAATTGCTCCAAGTTTGAGAGAAATTCAGGTGATCACTCCTCTTCTGTAGAAAACAAACACTATTGAGTACTAACACAAATTCTATATAGTTTTTATTAGCACATTTCAATAAAGTCATTCAAATAAATTATCTGTTCATAGTAATGTTAAATTAATTTCTCTCATGGCTAAACTTTTGAATTTGATTGTGATGAAGGTGCAGCTAGAAGAATCAGGAGACAGAAGCAGAAAATGATTGAAGGCTTGATCATTATTCTCCCATTTGTGAGATATCTAGAGGTACAGAAAATCTAATATTTTCTAATAAGTTTATAATCAGTATATAAACTTGTGACTAAACTTTGACATGCTAATTGAGATCAACATTATTCCAATCCTTATATGCCAACTTTACAAGCCTTCCACATAAAACCCTATTATGTGATTGTGATTTGCACGTTAAGAAGAGTAACTCTTTTTCACTGTTTAGTTGCAAATTTCATTCTTTAACCACATGTCGATCTGAATAATAGTCTATTCTATATATCACATCTCTTTCAAACGAAAATTTGAAATTGCGATTTCCGAATTTCATGAAACTGGTACAGTAATATTTAAGATTATAAAAGTAAGAGAGAGAGAGAGAGAAAGATGAACTGAAACTATGACTGTTGTATTTTGCAAAATATGATTAATAAACCAGCAGTTCAGTAAGTGTCACTCACTGATTCGGTTAAAGTTAGCTGAAACATTGAAATAGTTTAGAAGGGTCTAAATTGACTAGAGTGGTTAAGAGATGAAATGCTTCAAATAACAGGAAAAACACAATCATATCACCTTGTCATTTATCTTGATTCAATATCTGAATTTTGAGTCTTTGCATATAAAATTTGAAAAAAAAAACACAAAAAAGCTGCAAGAAATAAGATAATCTTACCTCTATAAAAGATGAATCTGATGTTTTGGTCTGTATTCTTTGATCACAAGGAAAATTGAATAAGATACATTGTGAAACCTGATCTACATGTTTGGTTGGAGAAATCTGAGCTGCAGGAATAGCTTCACATAATCCATTCAGTAGTTGTATCGTATATCAGATCACTTGCCTCTTTTTCATTTTTGTTTTGTCTTTACTTGTTCTATTGTCCTTTGCTAGAAGTAATTTTGTAGAATAATGATACAATGCTCACTTTTCTTCGTGCAGTTTATCAAATAAAGAGATGATACATACACTCTCCTCCTGCTTTCACAAGTTCAGGGTTTCATTTCCAGTTTTCTTCACAAACTCCCTTCTCTTCGTTGTAATGTTCAGCTTTGGTGAATGATTTTGTACAACATTCTGCTGAGTTATTGGATGGTGATATGCCATGTTTATGGAAGTGGTGTGTGGATGGAGCATTTGATGAATATTGCTGGCGAGGACGAAGTTTATCATTAAAATGTATCATTTTAGTAATATCACTATGTTGCATTCTACCTCTATTGTGTAATTCTATTCAATAACCGCGATTTTCGACGTTATCTTTCTTAATTTGTAATAAATAGAAACTTCAGTTGATATTTGGAGATTGGGAATAATAATTCTTGTAATTCTTGAAATGGCAACATTAAAGTTACCTACATACAGAAGTGATATGTAGGGGAATCATATAATCCTAATTTCCTTGCCAAAAGTAATCTAAAACATTGTAAAATGTCCTTTCTTCATGCCATCATATGCTAAATTCACCATGTTGTACTTGAAGACGTGTTTTCCGAATCGATTTTGAAGCAAAAAGTTATCCAAACAAATGATAAAAATAACATACAATTCAATTCGGTTTCTTCCTTTAAGTACATATGATTTGATCCAATCAAGTGTAGTTTGAATTACACAACATTCTCAAATATATAAGACAGTTGATGTTCTAGCATTCAATATGTCTTAGAAACACAAGTAAATGACTAAAAAACCCAGCGGCAGTTAACTGCAGCCAGTTAACTACTGTTGTGGGTATTTTAGTATTTTACTTATGTTTTTAGAAAGTTTATGATTTTTTTTTTTTTTAAGAAACTAAAATGAATTAAAATACTGAAAGCCTGAAGATTTCAGTACAAGCAGTGCCAAAGCCCCAGTTGAGAAAGTCAATTACATGAATGTGGAAACAGTCAAAACGGGAACAAAAACTTCCGTGTTACATAAAAATTCCCAAACAAGGTAAAGGGTTCAACCACCATGAATGGTAGGAAAACACAAAGCTAAGGCGGTTCGCTTTCATCCACCAGTATGATTGAAGCTTAACCTTATCTAAAAGTTGATGAAAAGAGGCTTCTTTTTGGTGAAATATTCGAGCGTTCCTTTCAGGCCAGATCACCCACACACCCACACACAAGATAGCCAAATAAGATTCAAGAAAGTTTATGATGTTAAAACAACAATTGTCAAAATATAATAACACAGTTGTTACCGAAAAAATATATATATTTATAAATACAATTTTTATAAATCCAAATAACAAATACTTATTGACCTCATGTTCAAAAAAAAAAATACTTATTGACCTGATTTCCTGATTATTATTCTATATCATGGGTAAACAACAGAACCATAAAATTCTATCAAAAAAGAAAACAGGACCAAAAATTATTCAAAACCTTCACAATGCCGGGCCCCAGCTTGTAATAAGAAACACAATAAGGGCTGCACAAAAATGGCATTGGTAAATTGAAGCACATCTGCAACAATAGCAAAATAATCTACAACAAATTTTTCTGCACCAAAATTTAGTGCAACAAAAGGGCCACATTTTAATTACGGGGCCACTGGTCCTTCAATGGCATAAGATAGAGACTCTTCTGCCAAGTCAGCTTTAAACAGTAGTGTCTGCAAAGCGTGCAGCATATCATAATCCGGATCAAGTCTCCGTTGCCACCCCTAAATGCAAAAGAAATTCAAAGTGTTAGTTCACATTAATTGGTTAAGCAAGAAAATAATCATTTAAGTCGGAGCTCACTACTTCATGTATAACCAATTAACCATCCTATACATATATGGTGCTTAAAATTTAAGCCTTGCATTGTAACACCCTGAAGTTCCTGACAGGATCTTGGTTTCATACATTAATTAAATAAATATAAATGAAATATCATTAAAATTTTAACGGACTAAACGGGAATCGCAATCATCCAATTGTGGTCTAAAAGCTCAAGAGATCTCAGACTGAATTCTAGCAGACCGTGAGCTCACACTTTTTTACAAATTTGATGAATTTAATGAACCGATACATTTTGATTAGTGAATAAATTGCCAGTTATTCAAATTATTTAATCCGGATAAGACTTTTAAAGAGTCCCACATCGAATAAGAGATGGCCTGCCAATGTGTTTATAAGTAGGGGCAATCCTCACCTCACAAGCCGGTTTTGTGGGGTTGCGTTAAGCCCAACCACGATTTCTAAGAAAGACATTTATTGTGTTTGGTTTAGCATTGAAATGTGTTTCAATATGCATTGAATGTTTTAACCGAACAAACAGTCATAGATTCAATGAGCATCTCATAACCTCATTCCAAATACAGAAATGGAGTCCCTGTAGCCCAATAGTAACTACAATGTAGGCTCACATAGGATGTAGGCTTCACTAATAGTCGATAAAAAGTGAATCTAGTGGAAGGTAGTATAAATCTTATATTAAATGCAGCAAAGGAAAGCTAGAAAATTTATAAAAACCATCAAAAACTAAATTGATCTACAGTAATATTTTTTCAATCTAGTCCAATGGCATTAATGATCTGAATGGCTTATTGTTATCATATATAGAGGGATACGGTTTGGTTATTACTTATTGTTGTTGTAAACAACTATAAACCCATAAATCAAATAACTACATATAATGCTGCTTTTGTTCTCAAGCATAGAAGTATAATGGAATAGAAATTAAGTGTTAGGCTTCTTCAATAAAGAAATTAAGTTTTAGGCCCCTCATATTCTACGAAAAAACAAAGCTTTCTAACCATGTCATATAAAGGTGAGACAAATAAGCTGCATCTTCGAGGCTATATGAGGACTATCAACAAATAACTCAACTAATCAGAACACGATAAAGACATGAGGCACAATAATGGTGTCCACAGTCCAGCGTAGATAGGTGGTAATGAAAAGTTGTGCATTTTGGGAAGAAAAAAAAAATATGAACTCTCAACCAACCATAAGAAATGCACAGAAGCTAAATAATCACTCAATGTGTCAATATTCACTTCATTTATAAGGATGTGAAGAATGGTTTGTTAAAACTTAAAAGTGTTATTCAGATGCAGAACTTACCTCCAGAACTAATGTAGTCACTATCACAGCGCAAATATTCCCATCTATATTGACTTTACACTGCCTAACATGCTCGAGCAAATGTTGCATACGATCACCTGAGTGGACAGCTTCACCTTCTGCAGACCTCCATAACTTAAATGATTTATCCACCTCCTGTTAAATGCTAAAAAATTCAGGAAAAAAGTATAGGCTGATGCTGAAACAATTATGCACATTGGTATGTTAATAATACATTTTCAACTGTATATTGGTATCGAGATGCAGGAGACTTAGACTTCAGTAAAATTAAAATAAAAAATAATCAGTCTTTCACCATGCTGTGTCAAAGATGATGCATAATACATTATGTGCACACAGCTACTAATGTTAGACTCACTTTCTGACATAGACTACGAGCATCCAACTAACATGATTGTTTTATTCAAAAATACACGTCTAGCCATCAAACAAGAGTTCTTATGCTATCTAAAGATGTTGAAAACTATTGATCCAGACTTTGTACTTTATCAAAATGATAGGATCCTTTTCGAGCAAGGATAATGCTCCAGAGGAATTAAGGATGGGAAGGGAATCAAAGATAATACAATGGGTCAATTCCTCATTAGATCATGTCATTCCATCTATTCCTACATATATTGTGAAATTGGTTCTCTAATGTGACACATCCTCTGTCAAGTTAATGACCTAAAGCCACAACTGGTGATTAGAGGTCCAATGAATAGCCGCGCTTCACATATAGGATCGTATAAATTTTTAAGTAAAGCATAGAATTAGTCAAAAATATGAATGCAATACAATATTAAGCATGCTATGTGCTAATAAGTTATCAATATTTTAATACAAATCATACATAGAAAACAAAGCAGTAGTTCTTTACCTCGATGAAAGATTTTGGGTCAGGGCAATTCTGTTGTTTTGATAATCTAAGGGTGCACTCGGCAACACCGCGGCCATCTTGAAGTGCAACAGCCTTAAAAAATTCCAGTAAACATTCTCGTTCCCTCTTTGAAAGTTCAGTAGTCATGCCTACATCAAGGAAAACGACATGGGGTTTTGACTTAAAGAGCTGTACAGCAGGTGGTGATTTCCTTTTCGCCATACGAACAAGAATATTTCCAGGATGCATGTCTGCATGAATAAAGTTATCCACCTGGAAGAAGAGATGTATATATAAGTTTACACAATCAAATTATTTCACTCAAATATCTAATTATCCACAAGATATCACCTAAGTGATTACGACTTGTAATTAATGGAGAAGAGAGAATCATTATCGATCTATGTTGTCAATCTTAGAAAGCAGCATGGAGTGGCCAACCTCAAATCTAGGATGGCAGCAAAGGGCATAAGAGGATCGTAACTAAAAATTCAAAATATTTCGTGTTTTATTCAACAAACTTTGGGCTCAAGACAAGACTACATGGTTAGGGGAAAAATAATGAAGCCTTTTGGGCTTAAAGGACACAACTAAAAGAAAGCAGAGAATGACACTGATGCGCATCTCTATCCTTCTCCTTTACTCCTTTTATCTTCTTTATTCTTCCCTTTTCCTTTTGTGGTGATCGGAAAAAACCAGATCATGACTAAAATCTCTTTAGTCACTAGGGTGAAAGGGGCATTTCAAACCCTAGCCCCTTTTGTGGCGGCAATAGGCCACAGAGCACAATTCTTGCAGCCAGAGCCATTCCAGCAAAATGCAATACACCAGTGTTTAGCGTCACAGAGAACACCTCTGATGCTCCGCGATTATGTGACCGCGCTGTTATTGACAACATAGTTCTGGACATCTATGAGGCTTTATCACACACGCATATTGGTTAAAAAATATTAACAAAAATCATAATGAAGATGATGAATCCTCTCTCACAAAATCCTTGAAAAATTTACCATTCTTATAAATTTAACTCTTGTCTTGAACTAACCAAGGAAAGGCATAATGATATATTACAATGAGGAGTTTTGGAATGTTAAGAAAATTGGTTTTTGTTAAGTTTATTTTCATTCTTTCTATTCTATCTTTCCTTAATTCAGATAAGCAAATCCAAATAATATAAAACAAAGAAGACAGTGATTTATAACCAGTAACAGAAAAGTGATTGATGGACGAAGATGATTTTGAAGTAACAGGCCTAGAATTTTTCCCATTTATTGCAAAACAATCTCTTTGTGCATGTGCACATGCAATCTTTATCAACTGGGTTCAATGTTGCATGCAATTAAATCATATCATCATTTAATACTTTCATGAGCTAGCTAAATAAAACTAACAGAATCTGATAAACACAAATCTACAACCATGTTAAGAAAAAGAAAATAAGACAAATCACATGAGAATTCATAATATTTTACCAAAAGCATCTTTAAAAGAGCATGTGTTCCAATATGAGCGAGAGAACTTTTGATATGCTCATGTCCTTCAAGATCTTCAACAAAATGTAAAACACTTTCACCTTGTTCATAAGTTTCCACCAAAACAGAAGGGTGCACGAGAGGGTACAGAGGTATTGGGAATGAAACATCTTTCGATCTCCGGAAATTGTAGATAAAGCGATTAAGATGTGCCGCTTCCCTTGAAAGATCAACTTGAGACATCATAAAAACAGCAAATTGTTGTATGCTCTCATCTAATCTCAACCACTTCAAATTAGGAATGATACTCGTTATCTTGGAAACAAGATTTATAATGAAAAAATCCCTTCTAATTGCTTCGGTAACCCCCGGATGTCGAACTTTCACTGCTACAACAACAGGTTTTATTTGCTGACCAGGGTACTTGTACTTTAGTGTAGCTCGATGAACTTGAGCTATGCTACCCGAAGCTACTGGTTCTTCCTCAAACTTTTCAAATATTTCATTTAACTTGCGACCAAACGCGGTTTCAATACATTTTCTGCTATAACTAAAACTATGTGATGGTGCTTTGGTTTGAAATTCTGCTAGTTCATCACAAAGATCCCGAGGAAAGAGATCGGGTCTGGTTGCAGCCCATTGACCCCATTTAATGAATGCTGGGCCGGCCTTTGCAAGTGTATGATGAACAACACGAATCCATGTTTTTCTAAATTGAATACCAAAATAGTGAACTAAAGGAGCCATAGCTATGCAAGGGGAGAACAAAACTAGTAAATACAAAGCCCTGAGAAACAAGGCAAACATCTCAAGGGCATCCAAGAGAACTGAGGTTAAATATACACGTCCATCTTGTGCGTGTAAGTACAATAAATCCCTTGTCGGGAATGCTTCCGCTTCTGCTAATTTACCTTGTGTCCAGGCGCTTAGTATGACAGCAATCATACCATGAATAACAAAATTTGATTTAACCATAGCTAGACTCACAGCACGGGCAATTTGACCTACTGGAGGTAGAGCTGGCCCTTTATGGAAACGCATCATGTTCCAAAGAACTTGACCATGCTGGTATTTTGCATTATTTGAAGGGAGGGTATACAAGTTCCTCGCACTGCCATTCATCAACAACTTAACCTTTGTTTTATATAACATAAATGGAGTTTGTCCTTTCTGTACGACTGCATAGTATGAGAAAAATTTGTAGGTTGAGTAAGGGATCCCGATTGGATGGAATCCTTCCAAGTTGCCATTGTTCTGTTTCCGGTGAAAAGAATGCACAAACCTTCTAACATTTCCACTAGCAAGAAGCCTGCATATTTTATTGAATGTTTAATCTTCATATGCTGAAACTCAAAGTCTCAAACGAAGTTAAGATGCAAAATAGACATACAAATATCCTAGAATAATGCAATAGCTGAAAAGCTCTCCGCAAATACAAAATTAATCATTTTAAAAATAAAAATAAAAATGGGGAGGGTAAACTATTTTTACTCAAAGTGGCACTAATGATCATTTTACAACTGTCCTCAAGGGGATTTAAAATTTGTTCCTTGAGGTTACAAGGCCAAGCGCTTACTACTGAGCTCACACCTCATGGACAAACACAAATTGATCGTAAGTGGCCGCTCAGCAAACAACTTAATTAAGCATTTTTTCAAGAAACTCTTATCACATAAGAGATCATGTCGTAAGAGCTAACATTCAACAATCTATTTCCATTTAAAAGTGCACGCCGAAAAATTCTTTACATTCTAGACATTTATTCACTGTATAGATAGAATATATGTTTGGATATAAATTGTACATTGCGTTAAAATAAGATGAAAAACAGCTTATGGGCATTTCATAAGCTATATTTATATGTTCTTCCAAATACTTGCATAAAAATCTATGTCATAAGTCAAAATATGGGCATGTTTCAATGGACTTATTTGAGCTTATCTCTTGATAATTGTGAGACTGTTTGGGAAGCTAATAGAAACAGCTTATGACATGTCCATAAGCTGTTTTCAGCTTATTTTCATAACCTCTACATAAGATAGATTATGAAAACAGTTTATAGCTAATATGATATTTTACCTTTACTTTCTCTTTAGTTATAGAAATAGCTTATACATAAGCACTTATAAAATAAGTCCTTATACTATAAGCACATAATTAAGTTGTTATCCAAGCAGAGCTATAAATAAGTTCTACAAAACATCTCCCTGATAGTAAAAAGTCATACAAACAAAGCTCCTACAAAACCATAGGTTTTGAAATTTATAAAAAGAAAAAGCTAAGACAGTTTATATTTCAATGTAAAATCGTTTTTTTTACCGGAATTGGAAATTTCCACGGCAAAGTTTGTCTCTTGCTCTAGAATCTTTCCATTTAGGTCTATGCAAACATGTTTTTAAGAACTGTATACCTTACAAGCTATAACACTACAAAAACAAAGTTAAGCATAGCACTACTAGGATTGAAGAACCCTAAAAATTGAATGGAAAATTTTGAAATATAAACAACAAACTTATACCAATTAACATTGAATATAAGTGATCAAAACAATATAAACAAATGACATTACTAAGATTATTTATACGACAAAACAAAATCATGCATTACTATGATTAATTTGTAGTTATGATAATGATTACATATTAGATATACATGCAGAAAATTCAGATAAAATTGAAAAGAAAAAACAAGAACCTTGACATGATGACGTGGGTTTTATGACAATGAGTTCCAATGTTGAACAGAACATCCTCGTTCTGTGTCGGTCAGGAGGATCAGGTCGTACAAGGTAGCGTTGACAACATGTTGTCCTGTGTCTGAGGCACCGCAGTTGGTGGGAGAATTCTCTAGTGGTCAATGTTTGTTTCAAATTGGGTATGGGTCTATCTATCCTTCAATTCATCGAATAACTTGCTACCTACACCCTATTTTTTTTTCCCTACACCTACTCAATATGTGATTTCATGAAAATACCCGTATTCCATCACGGTGCCATTTAGCTTGGACCCATTGAGGTATTGGTCCATGGTGGACCAATTTTTTCTAGATTTCTGCTCTCCCCCAACACAGAACATTCGCGCCCTACAGTGTTATCTAAAATGCATCTGCGTTAGTTAACTAACGCAAGTGTAAAATTATGTGTTAGTTAACTAATGTTGCGCTACTTAAGTAACGCACGTATAAAGAATTGCGTGAGTTAACTCACGCCCAATCTGTGCAAAAAATCAGAAGAGGCAGAAACCTCTATTTTTCCTAATTTTTCAATCCTTCTTTCATACATTCATTCAGGCATACATTCATTCAGTCAATTGCATACATTTTTCATCATTCATTCAAGCATTCATTCAATCAAGCATTAAACTCATAATTATATTACGAAAAATAATGGAATAAACAACGGAATAAAATAACAAATAATGTCATAAAAAATGCAAAAAAGCGTAAGTGTAATAGGATTACAACCAAATCCAACAAAATGTCATAAAAAAACTACACAAGTCATACTAGTCCATCACATGGACTCCTACTCCTCCTCCGCGGAGCCGACATCTGCTCTTGCATGCTCCGCTCAGACTGTATGCCCTACGTCAAGCGCATAACCTCATCTGGATTACGAAACACATCAGGATGCCCCATTGCACCGTCCACTCTGGCCCTGATGCCCCATTGCTCAACAATAACCTCCTCATAAGGAGGGAGAGGACGAGAAGGGGCATCAGTTGCGTAGTCAGGAATGGCCGCAGGGGGGTTCACAATAGGATGTGATACTCTAACGAACCATCTCATGCACCCCTTAGTATGAGTCCACGGCTGGTTATCCGGAACCGGATGACCCCTCTGCTGATGCCTGAGGACATCTAGAGCAAACTCCGTGAAGGCCTGGGCCACGTCATCTGCCGCAAGAAGCTCAATGTCTGTAGGAGCCCTGGGAGCAGTCTGGACATACCCGTACTACCTAAGAACCCACTCTGGCAAGTGACGGACCATCATGTCACTGCTGGCCATGATCCATCCGGAGTACCAGCATATGTCCTGAAAGGGCGTGATGTGTTGCCGTCTCTCGTACGGCCTCCATGTGACATGAGAATGGTCCAACGAATCAATGGCAGCTCGGTAGTGTCCAGGATTAGAAAATCCCCTGGGAGGTTTCCATTAACTGACAAGCGGGGGAACAGTAGGGTCATAGTCCTCATCTTCAATCCTCGGAATGATGTTCGTGAAGTGTGTCAAAGTCCCCCTGCAAACACAAAGAAATATATTTATATCAGCACAAATATTATACAAACAACTATACATTTACGATCCAATAAGTAAAAAAGAAGAAAAACAAATATTACCACAAGCAAGGTCATGTAATCACCACAGGAAGCCACAGATGAGTCAGAGGTAAGAGATAGCTGCTCATATAGGAAAGCAAGTCTCATCCCACCCCATGACCAGTTGTCCAACTCGTCCATATCTTGTAGCGCAAGCAGCCACAACAGATTAATGTTTTTGCTGTTCTTGCCAGAAAAAATGGTCCATCCAAGCAAGAGCAACAGAAACGCCTTAATACAGGCCAACCTAACATGAGCTCGCTCGTCTTGCTCCTCCTGTGTGTCAATCTCAAGCAGCTGATTACACATATTCAAGAGCTCCTCGTAGCGCCTCTTCAGTACACCAAAACTGACGTGAGCAGCACCCTGTTTTGTCATCTCCTTAGCGGCAGCCTCCACTGTAAAAACTAGGTCCACCTGCATCATCTCTAGCCTCTCCTCGCGAGTTAACTCTCTATAAGGAAGGAGCCTCCCAGTGATGGGGATGCCTAGGAGACACGCCACATCATCTAGTGTGATGGTCATCTCCCCAACAGGTAGATGGAAGTTGTTGGTCTCCTCATGTCATCTTTCTGACATCGCACAAACGAACCCGTGAGAGATGTTCTCGTACCCACTAGTCAGGAGGGGAGTAAGACCGGACATATTCACTTCATCCCAAAACCATTGGTTTTGTTCACACGGCTGAGGGATTGTCAGGTTTTTAAGGCTCAGCTTCTTCCCGTGCGAGATACCTTTCACCCTATGTTTTTTTCGAAACTGAAATACAAAAACAAAAAACAACAAACAACACTGTTAAATAAATAATAAGTAAAATAAACATTAAATATATTATAACATAAATTTTAATTCTAACATTCAATAAGTAAAATAATAATTAGAATAAGTTGTATAAATAGTAAAAGAAATAAAATAAACATTAAAATATACTTAAATCGGCATTGACCCAAATCCTGCATGCCACATGTCCACCAAAATGAGGTAAAAGCATGAGCTCATAAGGTCCCCCTGCATAGCCGTCCGGTCCGGCCTCGTACACCACCCTCGACACCCCCTGAAAACGACCACACCATCATGCTGCTGAGGCTGCTCAATATCATCCTGCTGCTGAGGCTCTTGAATATCAGGTTGCTCCTGCTCAATATGAGGCTGCTCATGATGATCCTCATACTGATGCTGCTGATACACATCAAACTGATACTGGTGAGACTGAGGCTCCTCAAAATGATGCGCCTGATCCTATGCCTGCTCATACACCTGATAATCCTGCTGATAATGTGTCGGGTCCACCGTCTGGGATGGACCCGTCTGTGACGTTGATCCCCCAGCAGCATCAACTCTACCAAGTCTCGTTCCCCCACCTCTCCCTCGACCAGCCATAGGAAGGCGTAATGCTTGTTTCTCCCTCCGTAAACTACCAGTAGGGGCAGGCCTCCCTGCCCTAAATCTGTCACTCCTATCCTGAGGCGGCTCAGGCGGTCTCTGAGACGTATTCCTCCGAGACATATATGCACAACATTTCAAAAAGCAAAATATCAATGACACATTTTCACACGGACATTGTGTCATTTCTAATAATTCAACAACAACACTAATATTTCAACAGTGTCAATTCAATCCGTAAACTACCACATTGTAGTCAAACTAACTATAATCAACATTAACAAACATATTTCTAACCAATTTCATCATTAACATTGAAAAAATCAAAAGAAAATTCATTGAGACATTTTAACAAACACCTAGAGTCCATATTTCAATCAACTTCAAATCAAACAATTTCAAAACCCTAGAACTACCACATTTCACTCTAAACAACATCTAATATACTATTCTTAACTTAATTATCACTAACAATCATAAAAGCTAACATGCAAGCAAAATTTATATAAACCTAAAAATGTTAAATTTCTTATTAAATTCGAAAATTTCAACCAAAAAAATACAATGAAGTAGGATAATTATCACTCACTTGATATTGTGGGAGAAATTGGCATTGAATGGCGCAAGAATGGTGAAAATCGCACTTGGAGGGGAAAATTTCGTGTTTGGAGAAGTTGGAAAAATGAGGCATTGTGTCTCTGTTTTGCTGATAAATGACTTAAGTCACGCTGCGTGAGTTATGTCACGCTGCGTGAGTTAACTCACGCAGCGCTACTTAAGTCACGCAGCGTGACTTAACTAGCACAGGGGCATTATGGTATTTTCAGTTGGGTGGGAGCAAATTGTGTTGGGGGCAGAGCAGAAATCTTTTTTTTCCTACCATTGGATTAGATTATCCCACAAAATTTTATCATGCTCGATCAAATCTAACTCATCAACCCTCTCTCATTGCACTCTCTTCTTCCTTTGTCCACATCGGTCATAGCTAAGGTGAATCAGTTTTTTTCATTCCTGAACTTTTGGCTATTGATTCATAAAGCGTTAGTGAAGCTTCACTAACTAGCTTTCTTCTACTTTCAACAATTTTCTACTTCACACCAATTTTAATCTCTCTAAAAAAACAAATTCACTGAGCAAAATGAAAAGTCAGCTTCACCCAAAAAAGTAAATTTGTAAACAGTTATGTAGAAGAATCTTGCTTCAATTGCATGTAAAGTTCTCCATTAATTTTCTATCTTCCGCTATTAATAATTTTTAGGTTTTTTTTTATACCTCTGATATTTTTCTGGTTCACCGAAACTTTTTTTTTAATAAATAAAACATTTGATTATTTCGTTATTTTTGATCCATAGAACCTTGGACTTGATATCTAGCTTTCAAGGATTTCACAAGCTTACATAATGTTATCTTATTCAAGAAATTAATGTTAAGATGGATGACCGAATATATCAAAATTACTCTTAAAAAGAAATTATACCATTTTTCTTCCAATTATTATTATTATTATTTTTGGATTGAGTTTTTGTTAACAATGAACTATTGTTCTGAGAGAAAATGAGAAGAAAGATTGTAGTTGTATTTCGGGAAATACTTGGGTGCCATAGTTGGATTTGGAAGAGAGAGAGAGAAGAGAGAAGGCACAATGAGAGAGATAAAGAACTTTCAAAAAAAAAAGGTAAAGAGATAAAGTTGGAGTTAAATTTGGTATGAGTGGACCATGGTAAGATCTTGTAGAAAATCTAATCTAACGGTGAAGAAAATTGGTCCATGATGAACCAATATTTTCTAAGGGTCCATTCTATACTGAACCTTCCATCACAATTTGAAAATAAAAAACCTATCCTCAAATTAAGAGAACTGGATCCCTTACTGGTAGCAATTGTTGTCTCATGTTATTGTAGGTAGATGTGTTAAAATGAATCAATGTTTTGTTTTTGAGAGGAAGTGAGACTTCATAAATCTTATTATAATTCCTTATAAAAAAATCTTAGTAGAATTTTAAGGTATGTGAGTCAAGCGGACCGCCCTAGTTGGTATCAAACATTTTACGACTAGGCTAAAAAGCTTTGGAAAAAAAAATATATGAGCTAATCTATTTTGACAGCTTTACCTGTAGGGAACCCAAGTCTAAAATAAAACCTACAAATCTCCTGTGTCTAGTGTTCTTTTCTAATTCATCCTAGTGACTTCAATGTACCATCATCATTGGTTGCTTGAGCAAGGTGCTCACAACTTTCAATTTTTTTATCTCTGTATGTATCAATTAAAAGTTTGATTCATATAAGAAAAATGGTGACATTTATTTATAGATGATAATTGTGTGCTACTAACATAATTAGTTAGTTAACAGGTCTAACTAACCACAAACAGAAAAAACAAAAAAATCACACTACGTTAATCATGATCGGCCCAATAAATTTTTATTTGTAAGTAAAGTCTAAAACAAATTTTAAGAGTTCCTTCAACAAAAAAAAAACAAATTTTAAGAGTACTGCTCTTCTTCCATCTATTTTTGCTTATTTCCATCAAAATAGTCGATCGTGAGTTAACTCATGCAGGTATATTCTTAGCGTGAGTTAAGTCACGCAGGTGTATTTCTCGGCGAATATGAGCAAAAACAAATGGAAAAAGATTAATTCTCAAATTTTAATGTATGAGGTCTTTGAAGTCAATATATGTGGCATTTTTGTTTTTAAAATCTAATAAAAATTGTTTTTTTTGTTGGTAGGGCTTTAGCATTCTTATCCTTGGATTGACCATGATTTTAATAAAGGGATAAGTTCCTAGGCCAATCAACTCTGCAATTTTTCACCTTGGTACAATAACAATTCCTTTTACAGAACTACGTAAAAAAACAGTTATAGATCATCCTTAGCATAAGGCTTAATCCCCTTTCAAACTAATTAGCTCCAAACAATGATAAAATTTGCAACTAGGGAGAGATTTTGTGATCATATCAGAAGCATTATGATCAGCTGGCTCTTTCTCGTACAAAATGCAGCTTTCTGTCAATGTGTTTCATTCTTGGTTCCACCATAAACCAACACTCTTCCAAGGTATCCTTCGATATATATTAGAATCCATTTAAAATCCTTCCAATATGATCTTCCATGGTTTGACATGAATCTAGTGACCAAACTTACTACATAAGCAATGTCTAGACGAGTACACACAATTGCACTCACAAAGGTTCCAACAACACTTTCATAAGGGATGTTGTTCATATAGATCCTTTTCTTTTCTAACTTAGGAGAGTAACTAACACTAAGCTTAAATTGTTGAGACATAGGTGTGATCACAAGTTTTGCATTTGACATTCTAAACCTATGAATGACTCTTTTGAGATACACTTCTTTAGACAATAACAACTTCCTTCTTTTGTCTCTCTTATTTTCAATTCCTAAAATCCTTTTTGTAGTCTCTAAATCTTTCATTTCAAACTCCCAATTAAGTTCAACATTTACTTGTTAACAAAATGTCATCAACATACAACGGTAGAGTTATAAATTAATTTCTAGGGACAAATTTGAAATACACACAATGATCAAACTTAATTCTTTGAAATCCATGAAATTATCAAACCTCGTGTTCCATTGTCTAGGTGATTGTTTTAGGTCATAAAGGGGTTTATTTAGCTTGCACACGTAATCTTCATTTCCCTTGACTTCAAAATCTTCAGGTTGAGTAAAATTCTATTAATCTAATATTGAATTATTGGAAAATGATTAAAAGTGTAATTCATCTGTCTAGTTTTTCAAAACTAATTATGTTTAGGCTTAATTGCAGTTTTAGCCCCATAACTTTTTCAAAGTTGCGATTTTGGCCCTCTAAGAAAAAAACTACAAAACCTCCCCCTAAGTTTTGCAACTGTAGCAGTTTTGGCCCCCCAAGGCAAAAAAAAAATAAAAAATTAACACGTGGCACCTCACTTAGGGTGCCACGTCAGCGTAGACCGAGTCAATATTAGCCTTGGAGGCCAAAATTGCCACATGTGCAAAACTTAGGGGGCGATTTTGTAGTTTTTTTCTTAGGGGGCCAAAATCGCAACTTTGAGAAAGTTAGGGGGCTAAAACTGCAATTAAGCCTTATGTTTACACATATTAATAATTTTTTTTTTATCTCTTTGAAGATAAACTTTTAACATAGCTCCATATACTTTTTTTGTAAGAGCATTTATACGTAGACAATTCATATTTCCAACCACTCACTCAACAACTCATTTTCATTCTATCTCTTTATTTTTATCACATCAACAATTTACCACATCTATCACATTATTTCTCTATTTCTATATCTCTCTCATGGTCTAGATCTGTGGTTTGAACCACATTTAAGAGATCTATATTAAACACGCATTTAAAAATTATCTTTTAAAATATATGGCACACATACAATGATAGGGGACGGGTGTTAATCAAAATTGAATTGGGCTCACTAACAGCCCATCTACCCATTACATAAACAACACCATTAGTAAGTCTAAAACCCATGACAAAAAAAGAGTCTAAAAGTTCAATAAAAAAAAATGTCAAAAACATGTTCACTTAAAAACGAAGGGTGTGTTTGTTTCATGACTTGAAATTATATTCTTAGAATGATATTCTCAAGAGTATAATTCTCACCTCCTACTCATGTGTTTCACAAGAATGTTTTTTAAATTTGTTTAATTTGAAGGTTTTTTTATAGTTAGTCAATATTTATTTATATTGAATGTTTTTTTTTTAAAGAAGGCTAAGTAACTAACCAAAATAGGAATTGAACATAAGACCTTGAAAATAACACACTTTAATATTTCAATATAACACTACTTGATTATCCCAAATGGGTTATTCCCAAGAGAATGGTAGATTCTCACTCTTAACCAAGAGAATAAAATGTCGTTAAAAAAAGGGAATAAAATATGAAGAAACCACCTGTAAATAACATTTATTGAAATAATTTTTTAAAACTTGATATAAACTTGAAAATATTGTATTTTCAAACTCACATATATAACATTATAAACCTTGAAACAAACACAGCCAAAGTCTTTAGTTGGCCGTTTCTATCATCCATAAAACATTATTTTTTTAGGGGATTCATATAACACTTGAGATTTGTATCTAAAAAGAAAAATAGGTGTTATATTGACACACAAATTTAACATTAAATTTCTCTTTGTCCAAAAATAAACCATATTCATGAGTCAATTTTTGGCTTGCATCGATTTTAATTACAATTTGTGTTCAAATAATGACGTTTAAAATTGTGAATAATTCTATTAAGCATATGATTTATGAGTTGCGACATCATGTTAATTATTAATCATCTGGTCGACGTCACTACCTTTTTTTTTGCGGTGTTCAAGATTCGAACCAATGGTGGAACCACGTTTATCACTTTGTGGGCTTGTGCCCCCACAAAGTTTTCCATAGCATCATGGTTTGGTTTCATGCATATTACAATTTACATTACATATGTATACACTATTACAAATATTGTTTACTTATTTATTTAGTTATTATATTTACTCAAAAAAAGACTTTATCAACCTTCCTACAAATGTTATGGAACGTACTAAACCAAAATGTCTGGCTCTGTAGCTCTCAACGTCTTCTTTTTATGTTTTTTTTAATAACTAATATATGATAATAATGTAATTATATATTATGGAAAACTTTAAGAGGTTTCGAATCAAAATAGGTTATCAATCTTTCTATTAAAATTACAAAAACAAACTTTGTTTTTTGTTAGTCATTTTAATTTTTTAAATGTGTCTTTAGTTAATTAATTTAATCTTTAAATATACTTTTTACTAATTAATTTGGTCTATACAATGAATAACAAAACAACCATTTGAAGATGTGTTCATAGTTTTGATAAATTTTAAATATTTTAGTGAAAACACAAAACATTTAGAGACCAAAATGTCTACTATAAATCAGTATCGACATCTAAATTAGTATTGTACATCGCGTCTAAATTGTTTAAAATGACACTGCTACAAAGTAGAATAGGGTTTCTAAATTATTTAAAATGACTCTGCTACAAATTTATATGTACATTGCCCCCACTATTCAAAATTTCTGCTCCGCCACTGGTTCGAACCTCGGACCTTTCATATATTATGCATTGTCCTTACTAACTGAGCTAAGCTCACGTGGACTTCGACTCTCACTAACTAACTCATATTTAAATTGGGTTAACATTTTGTAAAAAAATAAATAAATTAAATTGGGTTAACATGTAAAAAATGAGGACATGTGTACACGGAAGAAAGAAGCACCATATTTTTATGTTGCGGTTGCAAAGGAAGCTTCCAATTTCATGTGGGAATAACAACTTCTCTGTCTTCTTTTCTCTATATTTAGCAAAAACGTGTTTTGTCTCATTTAAGCAATGCCTTGGAGATGAAGCAATTTAATTTGCCACAAGAAAAAATAAGTGTCACTGTCAACTAAGGACTTTAATAGATTCCATATACGCGCTACGTAAGAGATGATGGGGTTAGTTAATAATTGGAGGCTGTTTAATTGAAATTCGATTAAATTGGATTGGATGCTTGAAAGCCATTGAAATTGAACAATAAAAAAATGGATGCTTGAGATTTTTAGGATTTTCTAGAGTTACTAACCATAGGGAATTCATCTTTAGTGGAGTTGTTGAAAAGATAAGCTTCGAGTTAAAAACACCACGAAAACTCAAAACACTTATAAGCAAGTACACCTAAATTTATCTATAATAATGTCATGCACTATTAGCACTAAGCAAGTAGTAATTGAGCTCATAAAAAAGTTAGTAATTATACGGTTTAAACAACTTGTTTGGGTTTGATTTTCATTTTACAAAATTCAGTTTAGAGAAGAGAATTCACCTTATATGATCTAAAGATTATTGTATGTTGGAGATTAGTTACTGTCAATGACGGTAAAAAATTTCTTAATTTGATTTTCTCTAATTGAATTTTAAAACAGAAAGAAAAACTGCTTTAATGATATTAAACTACAAATAATTTTAGAGTTTTTTTTACGGATAATTAAATTCAAAGATAAGAAAATAAAAAATTGCTTTATAATTTTTTTTAAATAGTAGTATTATTTTTAAAGCGCGTTGCATTGAGTTGGAGTGACATGAACAAAAATTTCTAGATGGACTGCGATGTTACCACTTACTATATGAGTGTCTGTTAAAAAAAAATAAAAATGAGTGGAAGCAATGCTTACTTAAATATTGTCTAACTGTGTTTTTGGGTTCAGTAAAAGAAGCG
>Ga0228711_1000988_pt1 | contig 39638 bp, 14 predicted proteins | sample MedpolnodulmetaG_2_FD_177996 | JGI IMG/M metagenome (GOLD analysis project Ga0228711, IMG submission 177996) | Root nodule microbial communities from Medicago polymorpha collected in Santa Monica, California, United States - brown nodules | ecosystem: Host-associated > Plants > Roots > Nodule...
CTTTGATACAATTACATAATACATAATTTGATACATTTTATTGGAATAAAGTAAATATGCTTCTTTGAGGTAAAAATATACCAACTTAGGGGTAACAAAGGATCAAGGTCGGTGGCAAAAGAGACCAACCTTCTTGGGGCAAAAAGACATCATCCCTTCGGAGTAAGTGTAAATGTGGTTCTTTTTATACCCGAAGAAAGAGTCCTTTTACCCACAGTAAAAAGATTATCGGGATTAAAAGAAGCAAATTTATATTTACCCCGAGGATTGACCTCTTTGTGCCTCAAGCTGGTTGGCCTATTTTACCCCCTTCCTTGACCCTTTTTTTTACCACTATGTTGCCCCCAAAAAAGCTAAAAAAAACTAAAACTATGAAGGTGAAAGAGTGAGGAGAAGAATGAGAGAATGTGACGAAATGGTGAAGGTTTAAGAGGGTATTTATAGGGAAAATGGTTGCATAGGTTTTATATGCACTAAATGCAGTCGAAAAACAGTAAAAAAAAACGTGCAAAACTCAATAAAACCATTGCTGAATAACTGACCAAAGTCTAAAAAACATGTTCTTGAGTTGTGACCACCGGCCAAACCGGCGTGAGTTAACTCACGCTAGTGTTAACCTTGGCGTGAGTTAAGTCACACTACTGTGGCCGGTTGTCACACACTTTTGTTAATTTTTGCATTTGTCTTATAATTGGGTATTTAATTAATAAATTTCAATAAAGTAAATAAATAAATTAGAATAAATTCAGCGTTAATTCGAATAAAAATTGTGTATTCAATGAATTCGAATAAAAGTTACATTATATTACATTTGGGAATTCAGCGTAAATTTGAATAAAAATTGTGTATTGAATAAATTCGAATAAAAGTTACATTACATTACATTCGGAAATGTTCCTTCCAACTACAACAATTATCTTACCACTGAATGGGATAAATTCAAACTAGCTAAACAACAGCTCTCAAGCATTCATCCGGAAGTTCTATTGTTTCATTTAAAAGATTAAATTCTTGTTAGTTTGGTTTAGATGATGGTATTCAAGTGCCAAAAGAATGAGGTCCAGTCCTTGACACTTCAATACCTTCATCTAAACCAAACTAACAAGAATTTAATCTTTTGAATGAAACAATAACACTTCCGGGTGAATGTTTGGGAACTGTCGTTTAACAAGTTTGAATTACCTCATCCAGAGGAAGATAATTGTTGTAGTTGGAAGGTGCATTCCCTACCTAATCACGATTTTCTGGCGGAATCAGACTATTGATTATATCTTCAGTTGATCTCAGCAACGTTACCCACATATCGATCCACTGGAACATGTTGTGCTCCCGAAACATGCTCTTCACGTTTTCGTCGTTCGTTAATTCCACCCAAGTGAGCGATACTCTTCCCTCGTCGAGCATTGGACGTTTATATCAAACGTATGTCACCCTAAGACACTCTTAACGTTACACTAAGACACCGAACCTTCAACCTCTGAAGTTCTCCGCCGTTGAGTTATGCATGAACGTCGATCCATCCGGCCATTATTGCTTCAAATCTACATAATAAGAAATTATAAACAACCAATGAAAAACTCATTCAAACATTTCATCAAACACTTGGAGTGTAAATTATTCATAAACCATAAAAATGATAACTACAACATAAACATGCAAACATCTAAACAATTAAGCAATATAAGTCATTTGCATGTAACATTGTATCATATCTTGCAAAAAAAATCAAAATTTAAACAAACCCTAAATCTAAAAAAATCTAATCTAAGTGTAAAAAATCTAACATAATCATGCAAACATCTAAACATCATAACAATTAAGCACTATAAGTCATATGCATGTAACATTCTATAATTTCTTGCAAAAAAAAATCAAAATTTTAACAAAACACTAAACCTAAAAAAATCAAGTTTAAGTGAAAAAATATATCATACCAACATAATTTAAGTGAAAACTTACTTGTTCTTGTTGTTGGAGTGTTGTTTGATTTGAAGTTGAAGGAATTTTAAATTGGGGTAATTTGAGAGAGATTTGATTGGAAATGAGGAAATGAGGTTCTGGCTGGGCTAATAACAGCACGTAGCGTGAGTTAACTCACGCAGCGTGACTTAACTCACGCAGCGCATGTTAACTAATGCAGGGACAATTTGGACATTTACTTTGGAAACGAGCAAAACAGTTTGGGTGAAGAGCAGAATTCTTATGAAAAAACCTGAGTGCTCTATTTGCCCCAAATATGAAACTGGAGCTTAGAAATTTTTAGTGTATGATTTGGAAACCGCTTGTGTATTGAAAAAGTGAACAAACAGACAGAAAGAAACTTGAGTGCTCTGTTTGGATTTTTGAAAATAATATAGTTAATATAAGATACTAAAGTCAAGGCTGCAAATAGGCAAGTAGAAAAACATGTTGAGGGGTAAACATAATATCATAAATTATTAATTGCAAATATTTATATTTGTTTATTTTATCTTCTATATTGTTTCTTATAAACATTTTCTTTGTTGAATTGAAATTACTAAACTGAAATTGATAGTAGTAGTGAAAGTAATTAAATCATGATATTGAAATTGAAATTGAATTAAGATAGTGAGACTAGTAGTGATAAGAAATTGAAATTGATTTTTATTTTTAGGGTTTGGTTAATAAAACTGATTTTAAATTGTTTGAAGTTTAAATTGAATTAAGATGTATTATTTTGTTTGTTGATTTTATAAAAGTGGTAATTTATTGCTCTCAATGTACTTTCTATGAATTCCTCTTACATATCTTCATTTATATTAATACTGTAGTAATCTAATATTTTGTGTGTTGTATAATTGATTTGGAATGAAGAATTTTTTTTTTTTGGTTACATACCTAGAGACAAAGTTAGTAGTAGTGAGAGTAACAAAGTCATCGACTTTGCTCCACTGATATTGAAAGTCCAGGTCCGCCCCTGAGCATGACGAAGATCTATATTTTCTATCTATCTATTTTATTAAATGAACATCTTTACCATAAAGTTCAGCGGAGAGAATTTTTACAACAAGATGAAGATCTACATTTTCTATCTATCTATTTTATTAAATGAACATCTTTAGTGTAAAGTTCAGCGGATAGATTTTTGACAGCATGATGAAGATCTTCAGAAAACATTTCTCATCGTATTTCTTCAATGTGTTCCTTCGGTGCAGACAAAAATAAATTTGTGTTAAGAAGAGAAAAAAAAACAACATAATTCAACAAAATAACAGATCACATATCATATAAACTAGTGCCTTCATCTGGCCCTCCAGCAGAGCCCTAATCTCTTCGTAGTTCCTAGGCCGGATCAAACTTTTCTGAATTTGTTCAACTGATCAGACCAACGAAGTGTACAACTCAACTAATCTTTTAGTAATGTACTGACCAAAGATCGAGAACATGGATCTCATGTCGTCATCGTTCTTGAGCTTCATTCGGCTGAACCGCAGAGTTCTGACTGAGTCGGTCGACGAACATCGATACTCAACACCGTCCACCCTCCTTGTGTCTTTGTGGTTGAGTTGACGGTTGATTTGATTCAACTGATCCTTGTTGTAGTAAACTGCAGCTAGCTTGATGTTCGGATCAATGACATAAATTTTCATGTTTTTTTGTGTGGTTTACTGCTAGTGGAAACAGACACACTTATTTATAGAGGTTTTTGGCGTCGTGGACTATGAAATGTTTTTTAAAAAGTTAACATATTAACATGATAAATGATTATATAATAATTCAATCAAACTTAATTTATTTTAGGAAAACATGTTATATAATTCGTAATTTTAAAAAGAAAATTAAACCCTCTTCTCCCTTTCCCTCTTAAACCCTTAATCCAAACACACCCTTAGTGGGATAAGACTCGGTTGTTCTTGTTACTTATTAGTAAAATATTAAAGAGTTATGCTAACAAATAGCATTTGTTAAGGATTCAAGAATAAAAACAATTGATAAATCTTATGTAAAAAATTTTTTTTTTTAATATTTCAATGTGTTGATCAAAAACTTTATTTTTTTTAAAGGAACAAAAACTTTATTGAAACCAGCGAAAAGGACGGGTTGAAATTTATGATTCTCTAATCCTTAATGATTTTTTTAATTAATTGAAAAATAGATAAGGATTAAAAAAATTATTTATTTTTATATAGAAAAGGGATAAAATAAAAATTGTAGCTCATGTGCTAATGACAAAATAATAAGAAAATGAAAATTTTCTCTCTCTAACTCACTACAACAGAATTAGAGAGAGGGGTTATAAAGCAACACTAGCTACTACTTTCACTCTGCATTCATAATCATTTTCACTCTTCCCCACTTTCAATCGAAACGAAAAATGAATGATTCCATCCCAACCCCTTCTCCAATCCTGTCTCTTTTCTTAATCAATTTCCACACTATTATGGTATCTGGGTTTTCGGTGTGATCATGTGTGTTCTGTTTAAGGCAATTGAGATTATTGATAAGTTGATATTTGCATGGGGAAATCTGTTGGCAGTTTTCTTTGTTGCTAAAGAGTTCTTTATGTCATTGATCCAGTTCTTAAGGCCTGCGACTTCTGCTGATGGTGATAATGATGGTTATCTTTCTGCTACTTCTGCTTTTGATAGTGATGGTGTTTCTGCTAGATTGATACTGTTGGTGTTGGTGATTGGGCTTTTGCTGAAATTGATGTTGTTGTTGTTGGTGATAGTAATTCTGCTGCTTTTGATAGTTTTTAGGATGGTTGTGACACTGACCTTTTTAATACATTGTTTGGTGGTTTGGCTTCTGCGATTTTGATATTTATAATTATATACATAAAATAAAACTCTATTATATATGCATTCAATGTTAAATGTAACTTTGGCCGTACTGCAGAAATGTCACATATGTTCATACATTGTTGTAATTCAAGTATTGTTTTGAAGTTTTGATCAAAGTTCAGTAAACATTTGCATACCTCTTTCATAAGTGTGATGTGACAATGGTCTAGTTGAAAAGATTTACTTTCTCTTATATCGCTTCTCTAATTTTGACAATATGTTTTCCAAGTTCTATTACAACATATTCGTCTTCCGGAGGAAAGAAACAACTGTTGTCCATCAAAGATAGAAGGAGAAAAATGTGTAATTATTAACTTTGTAACTAAATATCTGTCTCTAAATTATTGTAAAACAACTTAAATAAAGTATTGTTCATGAGAAAGAAACAATTGTCTAAAAACTATTGTAAAACAAATTAAATAGTTAATTTTCTAAGTCAAATTGTTTGAACGTATTAAACATCATTGTTTTTTTTGTGTGTTGATTATGTTTTAATATAACGTATGAACATTTCACTTATTTATCATTGAATTTCAAGAGTTTGATATAATATGATTACTAAGATTGATAAAGAATATTTTGTATGTATTATGTTTATGGGAGATACCACTCAGGCTAGCCCTAACTTTGATGAAATAACAATATAATAAGATTAAAATGTGTTTTACTCTCTAAGATGCTTGAATTAGATTGAATAACAATATATCAATGATTGATGTAATGATGTGTTTATTAAGTTTATTTCAATTTGTTTCATTAAAATATTTGATTAATGTTTGATATAATAATGTGTTTGTTAAGTTTATTTTAATTTGTTTAATTAAATATTTGATTATATATAGCAAGCTATCTTTAATTGTAATGATTATATTTTAATATAATGTATGAATATTTCACCGTGATAATTATGTTTTGATATAATCTGCATATTAAGCTTTTTGTTACAAAATTGTATGACAATATGACTATTAACATAATATATTTTTGATTAAGTGCAAGCTATTTTAGTGTTGATTATGTTTTAATATAACGTATGAATATTTCACTCATTTATCATTGAATTTGAAGAGTTTGATATAATATGATTATTAAGATTGATGAAGAATTATTTGTATGTATTATGTTTATGGGAGATCCTACTGAGGCTAACCCTAACTTTGATGATAACTTATGAGTAAACAATATAATAAGATTAAAATGTGTTTTACTGTCACGGATGCTTGAAATAGATTAAATTATAATATGCTAAAGAATTGAAGTACACTACAATTGGAAGAAAAAAAAGATAGTGTTGTGAAATGGTTACATATTGCGATATTACATAGACAATGACTGTGTTCAAAATGTATTATTAATATTTGGCAAATATATTGTTTTAAAAATATATGATAACATTCATTTTTCATATGTTTGTCTAGTAACAAACATGAGAAAATTGAAATAGTGACAAACTTGATTCAAACTTATCTACAATCATTGTTAGTAAGTGTTAAGAGTCTTACATCGGATAATAGTTGTTAGTCAAGTAAGGCAAACAGAAAAAAACAAAAAAAAATAAAAATAAAAATTTTCTAAAAACAAAAAACAGGGGTTTGTTTTCTCATTCGATCTTCTCATAGTTACTGTTAGTTACACACTTTCTTCTCATTCTTGTTCATTCTCATTTTTGCCATTTCAATTTTCTCTGTTATTTTGGACGAAAATAACGGAATGGTTGCGATTTCATCACCGATGGTTCAGTCTTTGACTGTGGTGGCTTGACCAAGGACCATTTGTGAATGCGTCGCTTTACGTTGGCAATCTAAAAGGGAGTGTGAATGAATGGCAGTTATTTTTATCTATTCAGCCAAGTCACTCAGTTTTTTTATCTAGGCAATCCTCTCTTGGTTACACTTATGTCAACTTCATTGATGCTTAAGATGCATCCAATATTAAGAAACTTCTCAACTTTACTCATCTAAACGAGGAACCTATTTGTATCATATTTTCTCAATGCGATCCAAGTGTTCGGAAAAGTGGATCAGACAATGTGTTCATTAAGAACCTAGACACATCGATTGTTAAGAAAATTAATGAAGTCTTAAATTACTGAAGACTTGTTATTATAATATAGAAATGATAAACGTCTTAAAGTCTCAACTAATATTCAACAATGTAAGATGTTTTAAGAATTAGTAGTAGTGTTTTGTCAAAAAAATAAATAATTAGTGGTAGTGAAGATAGATTAAATTTTAAATTGAAACATAGTGATTTGTTCTCTCAATTCTTTCTATTGTTGCTATTATATTCTTGTTCATGTTTGTAACTGTAATCAAGCTATATGTTTTGTTCTATAACAAATTGAAATCAATAGTTATGGTTTGACGTGAAAAGAATTTTATTGATGATGTTGCACGGATGAACTTTAAATGATCATTCAATAGAATTGTTTGACGATATTAACATTGATATATTGTTGATTAAGTGCAATAACTATTGTTTCGATTAAGTTTTGATATTGAAATCAATATTAACATTAAAATACAAATATAATATAAATTGTTTATTTAAAAAAAATATATAATATGAATTGTTATTCCTATTTAAAGTTGTTTTCAAAAGTATGTAGGTATTTACTTTAGTCATAGCTCATTGTTTAGATTTGTCATCATTTTTCGACAAATAATAGATCTCGTTTTCTTTGCATAGTTGGTGACACATGAACCTTTTTCCCATTCATCACTTTTTTTACTCTAAAATGTTTATGATATTTCATTCATTGCAATTGTTTGTGTACAATTAGTTATGTACTTGTTAGAAATGTGGCTAGTGTTACAATTCATCACATCTTGTATATATTGTTATGTTTTTCCATTACTTTCCAATAATTTTTTTATGATTATCATTACAAAATAAAGTAGAGTATAAAGAGTAATATTATTATATTACATCATAATATTATTATATCACTTTATTTTATGTCATTTTTAAATATCTCCAATTAATATTATGATGAAATTTGATGATAAAATATTTTTTTCCATTTTTTTTTATGTTCTCTCACATGTTTCAAACATCACTTAAACTTTTTTCTTTCCCATTTTCATATTGAAAATTCCTCCCATCTCCTTTTTATTCACGAGTCTTGACTCCAATATTCTCTTATATCAATGAAGACAATCTAATTCCATTCTAAAATTGTTTAGTAAGTTCTACAACGTCATTTCACTTTAAAATATCATACTATTGTTTTTTCGGACAGTGAATGTTAACTCTAGGCCTCTTCTGAAAAATTAATAGGAAGTTTTTTTCATACCAAAAGAAGCTTAATTCATATCATTAATCAAAATTAGTTTGGAAATAATCTAAATAATACGATGATTAGTTCAAGAAATGTTTGTCCTCGCAATAGATCAATCACCTTTGTTTACAATCTAACAAACTTTACTTCACAATTAGAAAATTAAGACAAATTAGTAATAATGATGGAAACTTTATAACTAATTTTGGAAACACCTTCTTTGCGAGAGTAAATATTTAATAAGAATTTGAGAATCATTTTCAAACACCACATGGTCTCAACCTTTGTTAATGACCTTATTAATTGCATCCAATAGTGTACAAGTTTCCTCGTCAACTATTGGCATCGTGGTAGATCTCTAATTTGTTTGAGATAGAATAAAAACATTGTCATTGTTCTACACATAACATCCCTATGAAGTGATACCTACGTCAAGATGAAAACCCTTATCGACGTTGCCTTTAAGCCAACTGTAAGGAGGTCTCTCCAACCAGGAGCCAGTAGGTTACCTATCAACATTTCTGCTATGTCAACATTGATAAACCTCCAACCAATATTGTCATAAATTAATAGGTAACTTATCAACCTGAGCCGAAGATTGTTTGTTGTTATTCCACACCATATCAGTACAGTTTTTTTCTCCAAATACACCAAAAAAGCATAACAAGCTCCTCACAATCATATTTTGATCCCCATGCACACAAATATAGACACCAACTTCGTCAAATCGTTAAGCCAAATAGCCTTGTTATGAAACAATCTGCCCAAACCTGCAACCTACCAGGATTCACAAGAGTGTTCACATTGAAATAAAAATAGAGTTCATCTTCGACCACAATAGTACAAATGAGACAAATCGATTCACATTACACATATCATTATGTGTGAGTTCCTCACAACCAATTTAAATCAATCACATATACTCTAACGATTTTCTATTTTAGAATTCTTTATTTGACGTAATGAATTATAATGGATAACTTATCTAAAATTTTCTAAAGACAAACTATGTCAAACAACCTAATTGATAAAATTAAATAAGTAAAGAATTAAAAAATTGAAACTCAACTCATACGTCTCACAAAAACTTAACATATTTTTTTTTCTAGTGGTGGCCAAGGTTTGAAGCCAGATCTTACATATTTTATGCAATTGTCCATACCAACTGAGTTAAGATCACGAGGATAAAAACTTAACATATTCTTAAGCACCATTCTTACCACAAACAAACAAAAAATATAAAAAAGACAAGGACCAACTTGGGAATGTAAAAAACGGAAAAAGAGTGCAAAACGCTGCGTTTAATTGGCGTCTTCTTCAATCATCGTCACGTTTCTTTTCATTCATTCTTCGCCTTTTTAGGGTTTTTTCTTCACTCTCTCTCTCTCTGCAACTTCGATCTCTCTCTAATTTCTGGTGAGCTCTCTCTCTCTCTCTCTTTCCGCTTTTCGTGAATTTGTTATTCGCTTTGATTCGTTGATTTTTGAATCTGGATTGCTTCGTTAATGAATTTCTGAATTTATCGTGCAAAGATTTGATTTTTATGATTTGATTTTTTTTTTTCGATTTGAATTCGTTCAATTCTAGCTTCTGAAGTTTTTTACTCAATTATTATTAATTGAAATGTGTTTATTGTTAATTGTGTTATTGTAGATGGAAAAAAATCACTGAATTTTGTTAAGGTTAGTGTAGAAAATTGAAAGAAATTGAGGTAATTGTATGAGATGATGGTTTTTGAGAAGTAAAAGAATATGGTGATTGAGGAGGGTTCATGTTATTGAGTGAAAATTTGTTGCAAGTGTAGTGGAAGGGAAAAAATATGGTTTTTTTTTTATTTTTATCTAAGGTGAAGGTTTTTGAGAAGAGGGGAGTATGGTGTGGTTAAAGGTGGATTAATGGTCAAAACCTTCGAGGGTTTTTGGGGGGTATTATTGCGAGAGGTGCTAATGATTTGTATCTATAACTGAAGAAAGGCGCCAAAGATGTACCAGTTTGTTTCATAATTTTTTTAACGGTTGGCGGGGCTGTTTTACCTTATTAGAATAAAAAATGAGCAAATTAGGACGTGGTTATAAGGAATACCTTGCTTGAACTAGTAACGCTTGCCAAAGGTCCCACAGACATGCACCTACCCTAAAGGGACAATAGCTCGGTGCGTTACCTTCATGCGTTAGAATTGCTCTTTGGTGTATTTGATGTGTCGGTTTCCTCGTTTCTGTTAGCTCTTCCATTGTATTCTATTGGTAGGTAGAATTTTGTACACCAACTAAACGTGGATTTAAAGTCAAAACCCTAGTGGGTTTTTGTGGTATTTATGCGAGAGATGCTGATAATTTGTATATCGAATTGAAGAAAAGTGCCAAAGACCTTACAGTTTGTTTGTTTTTTTAACGGTCAGCTGGATTGTTTTACCTTATTAGAATCAAAACTAGCAAATTAGAATGGTGGTCCTTTATCAGGTGCCAATTAAGAAAATTATGCCTTGCTTGAACTAGTAACGCTTGCCAAAGGTCCCATGGGCATGCACCTAACTTAAAGGGACAACGCCTCGACGTGTTACCTTGGTGCTTTAGATTCGCTCTTTGGCGTATATGATGCGTGTATTTCTTCTTTTTTGTTAACTCTTCTATTGTGTTTACAATTTTGTATAAAGTTAAAATATTGAATAAAGTAAATCATTAAATGTGTTTTAAAACACGATTAGAGCTCATCACTTATTAGAGGAAAATTATGCTGTCGACACCAATCAGATTTGTTGCCATCTTTTAATCACTTTGCATATGATCCTTTCATTTATGTATTAGATTTCATATCCAATGATGGCTCCAATCTGTATTTTACGCGTGTATCCATTTTCATATGCTTCTGAGTCTGAGTTTCATATTGTTTCTTTCTGAATTTTCCTCTAGATTTTGACAATGGATGGATCAGCTGGACCTGGTGGTGGAAATGTGAATGCATTTCTACGGAACTATAAAATGGGGAAAACACTTGGAATTGGCTCCTTTGGCAAAGTGAAAATTGCGGAGCATGTATTGACTGGGCACAAAGTTGCCATTAAGATTCTCAATCGCCGGAAGATAAAAAATATGGAAATGGAAGAAAAGGGTATGGATCCCTTGCATAACTATGACTCATACTCTATAAAATTGCAGGACTTGATTTTAATTGTTTATAGTTTTTTCCATTATTTTTCTGTAATTTTTTATTTTTAGGTTCAAAAACATATTGTGTGTGTTTTTGGAGATTGATAATTGATTTTCTTACGCTGTAGTTTTCAAATTCTGTGTTTTTGCTTCAGCCAAGTCTTAATTGATTAAATATGCTTACAATAATTTTTTTCTTCAATCTGTTGTAGTGCGAAGAGAAATTAAGATTTTAAGATTGTTCATGCACCATCACATCATACGCCTTTATGAGGTTGTGGAAACCCCAACAGACATTTATGTTGTGATGGAGTATGTGAAATCCGGAGAGCTCTTTGATTACATTGTAGAAAAGGGCAGGCTACAAGAAGATGAAGCCCGCAGTTTTTTCCAGCAGGTATATATACTTTTTTTGCGTACTTGAGAAGCTTATACTTGTCATGGCGTATTTAATCAAACTTCTACTTTGAATGCAGATAATCTCTGGTGTGGAGTACTGTCACAGGAATATGGTAGTTCATAGAGACTTGAAGCCTGAGAATTTACTTTTGGACTCAAAATGGAGTGTCAAAATTGCTGATTTTGGCCTGAGCAACATCATGCGTGATGGTCACTTTCTTAAGACAAGTTGTGGAAGCCCTAACTATGCAGCTCCCGAGGTTTGTACGTCTACGGATTTTAAATTTTAATTCAACAAGTTACTATTGTTGATGTTCATTTTGATAATCTACATTTTCTTCCTCCTATGATTCTCAGTTCTTGGTCAAACTGTTATTTTTTGTAGGTTATCTCTGGGAAATTATATGCTGGACCTGAAGTAGATGTTTGGAGCTGTGGTGTAATTTTATATGCACTTCTCTGTGGCACTCTACCTTTTGATGATGAAAATATTCCCAACCTCTTCAAAAAAATAAAGGTATAATTTCTTTTTGTTTTTCCTCTGTTTTGTGAGTTTGCAAGGACCAGTAGATTTTATTACCCACCACTGCCATGTCATATTGATTGGATTTTGGGTTTGGGCTTAACTCATCCCCTGTTGCATAGATAAGTCTGTTTTGAGAAACAACACGAGGTTAAACATTGAATCAGTATATTACTAGTACATTATTAACTGTTGTTAGAACAAATAATCCTCAATGAGCCAAGTCTATCACATATTAACAACAACACCAACGAAAACAATAATTGTATTAAACTAATTGAGATCAGTTGCCACAGATGAAGATGGACAAAAGGAAAACATGTGGGAGTTAAAGAACCATCAGTGCCATGGTTAATAAAATAATCATCAAATTTGCGAATTATCTTAGAGATGATAGAACTGTACGATGCCACAAATCGACTCTACACATCAAAAGATTTGTTGTTTTTTTTTTATTTGACAAAAAATAGTCGGTTGTTTTTTGTTCCTTTGTTTGGTAAAGAACCATCAAGTGCCATGGTTAGTAAAATAATTTTCAAACTGTATACACAATTTCACGTTGTATAAATTTTTCTGACAGGCACATTGTATAAATTTTATTTCTCATCAAATTAAATTACTTAATTTATTAGTATAATTTTTTCTATTAATTATTTCCTTGTAAGGGATATTTGTTTTTTAAGATATCTTTATATAAATATATTGATTCTTTATGTAGTCACATTGATAATATTTTTATTTGTATAAAAATATCATCTTCTATTATGGAATAGTTATCAACTAATTGTTGTATTTTTAGACATGTTTATATAAATATATATTTTTTTCTTTCTGTATTCACATTAATAATATTTTACGTTACGTTTATAAAAATAGAATCTCCTATTATGGAATACTTATCAACTTATTGTTGTCAATAACATACAAATTTAGTAAATAACATGCATTTTCATAATTTCATACATAATTACTAAAATTATTTGCATTTAATATGAATTGTATTTTCAAATTAGGTCGTACATGCTTTCCAATATTGTAAAAAGAAGTGGGCCCCATCAGCTTTACTTCTCTCTTCTCTATTTCTCTTCTAACTGAGAAAAGAGAAAATCACTATTTCTCTTCTTTCACTCTCTTCTCTATTTCTCTCTTACAGTCATATCAAAGACACCCTTATTGACTCGCATGTTTGAGGAGGTTTGAAAATAACCACCCTAGGCTGTTTATTTTCTTGAGGCATTCCTAAAATGACAACAGTTATCATTTTACAAAACCCCAATTACAATAGTTTAGTGTCTTACAAAAGCCCATGATGCAACAGCTGTGTCATTGATAAGGCTCCACAGTACACCTTTTTTCTATCCTCATGAATTAGACAATAAACATTAACCTCCAAATTGCAGCACTCAACTCCAGAGATACATCTAAAATCCCACCATATACCCATCTGCAAGGGAGGTGAGTCATGGTATATTGAGTCTCAACCCCATAACAAAATCAGAACTAGAAAACACAGACAGATCCATTGTTGCCAGTTTGCAATGAGCCCAAGAGGTCATTGAGGTGAAAGAACCCAACTTTGTTAGGTAAAAAACTTTACCAAGCTGAATCCATCTCCCACTAGAGGAACCCACTCCCACCATTCTTCAGTCTTTAGTAATTTTGAACCTTTTGATTTGTCAATATCTCCATCAATTTTGAACTTGTTATACTCTGCCGAGTTCTGAAATTATCTTATCATCTATGAATTTCTCCATCAATTTTGAATACTTATGCTATGTTTGCATCAGTCTTGCCTTGCCTTGCCTTGTCCAGTCCAGTCTAGTGTTTGTTTACAAAGTATTTTAATTTATTATTTGGTTTTCTTCATTTCTGAGTTAGAAGATTGATTTTTTTATATGCATTTTTTTTCTTTCAATTTTGGTTTTCTTTATTACTGATGAAAGGGGAGTCTTCATCATCCTCTCTGCTCTTATGATAAAAGGAGACATGCTCCACACAGAAGAAAAATTGGGGAAATATGCCAAAGTTTTTGCCAGTTTCTTTCTTGAACCTATCAAGATTGTGGAACTTATACCATTCTACTCATCTATCTATGTGGAACTTATACCATTCTTCTCATCCATCGATTTCGCACTAATTTCATTACACAATCTCACGATTCTTTTCTGTCCGAGCTCTGATGCATGATCTATATTGCTGTAGATATTTCATTATGTAACATAGTTCAGTTTTATGTTTTAAAGTGCACCATTAATAATAACTTTGAATTAACCCATTGGATGGCTTTTTTTAAGAACCCCATCACACAAATCAGGTTTATTATTTATCTCTTCAATGATGCTCTTTAGAAATAGTTTTTATTTTGCTTCTGAAGTAGTCCTCTTCTCATTTGTTATAGGGTGGGATATATACTCTTCCTAGTCATCTATCTCCTGGTGCCAGAGATTTGATACCAAGGCTGCTTGTGGTGGATCCCATGAAAAGGATGACCATACCTGAGATACGCCAACACCCATGGTTCCAACTTCATCTGCCTCGATATTTGGCTGTGCCACCACCAGATACACTACAACAGGCCAAAAAGGTTTGTGTTTTTTTTTATGGGTTCTGCTTTCTTTTTGCATTTCTGTGGCACACTAGAATTGCAATTGGTTTTGCTTGTTTTTGAAGCTCATAATTACATGTGTTGCATACAATATGGTGCTTGTGTTAATGAGTCCTAAATTTTTTCAACCAATGTCGTGATTTTGCAGATTGACGAGGAGATTCTTCAGGAGGTGGTTAATAGGGGATTTGCTAGGGAACCATTGGTTGAGTCCCTTAAGAACAGGGTACAAAATGAGGTTTGTCCCATTCATTTTCACATAGACACATACTTACGTGCCTGCCAGATTGCTTCTTATTACTTGCATCAATTTATTTCAGGGTACTGTGACTTACTATTTGTTATTGGACAACCGTTATCGTGTCTCCACTGGCTATCTCGGAGCTGAGTTTCAAGAGACAATGGTCAGTTTGTTTTCTCTTCAATTACTTAACAATTTCATTAGTTGTCTGTATTCAGTCATTTGTCTTATTCCTTATAGTTGATACGACGCATGTTTAACTTACTTTTAAATTATATCCCTGTGTGAAATATGCAGTAGTCTCAAAATTGCTTGTATACTCTAAATAATATCCCCACATGTAAATTGTGCGTGTAAAACTTATATTTAGCTTGATCATAGTTGTTTATGTAGTTTTTTACCATGGAAATTTTAGGTTTCCTATTCTTGATATTTTATTTCGTTCTCCATATCTTTTTAGAACAGGATTATGCAAAGGTCTATAATTTTGGTTTTATGATATGACTGCTCAGGATTCTGGTTTGAACCGTATCCACTCCGGTGAAGTTGCTTCTCCAGTCGTTGGACACCGCTTTCCAGGATATATGGATTACCAAGGAGTAGGAATGAGGCAACAGTTCCCTGCTGAGAGAAAATGGGCCCTTGGGCTTCAGGTGCAGCATTTACTTGTTTGGTTTTTTTATGTCGAAACCGAATTCTGTAACCGTTTATTTTGCTTGGCATCTTTAATTCACTCCACCATCACGAGCAACAATTCGTGGCTTTTAATGAAATAATTATTGGATGTTTGTGATTGTTTCAACTGTTTCTGTGCCACTTTAGAGAGTGAATTATCAAATTTATTGATTGAAGGTGTTACTTATGTGCTTCCTTTTTTTCACATTGGGTGTAAACACATGACATTATTGGTATTAATCTGCTGTCATTAACAATAGTTGTTATCTGAAATTTTTTATGTTTTGATGTACCTGTTTTAATAGTTACCTGTAACTGATGTCTTTAAGCTGTTGGTTCTTTTTGTTGATATGTGACAGTCTCGAGCCCAGCCTCGTGAAATAATGACCGAGGTCCTTAAAGCTCTGCAAGAACTGAATGTCTGTTGGAAAAAAATTGGACCCTATAACATGAAGTGCAGATGGGCCGTCGGCATCCCTGGTCATCATGGAGGAAATGACAGCATTATTGAGAACGAAGTTGTTCCTAAGACAACTGTAGTCAAGTTTGAACTGCAGGTAGTTATCCCGATAAACCCTAATCTATGTTGCATTTCGATTTAAACGAATTGTTTAATTACTGGTGTGGTATTAACTTTTTCATTGTCATTCATTGATTTACATGAACATCAAGAACCCTTTGCTAAACATTAGTAGTTTGAACCCCAAGTTGAAGGGTCTTAAAAAAAAAAATTCTTCCTCCAACCTCCTATTTTATAGTACTAGACAATTTGATTGACATGCTTAAGTCATTGTTGGCTGTTGCTATATTTTGGTTCTTTTGGCATGCAATCAAATAATTTCTTATAGAAATATTGTGTTTTGGAATCTATTAGAAAAGAGGCCAACTCGCATTTAACCAGGATTGAATTAGTTGTCCATGTAGCACCGGTACTTTATATTGATAGTGTGTCTGGTGTCCAACGAACTAGTTGTCTACGTAGCACCGGTACTTTATATTAAAAGTGTGTTTGGTGTCCAACTTGTGTCGGAGTTGAATTCTATCACTTTCATTTTTAAATTCTTATTGGTACTTACGTGTTAGTGTTATGTGTCATATTCAGTGTATGTGTCAATGCTTCATAGTTAGTTATCGCTTCTCTGTTTACAAGCTTGCGAATTATAATGCTAACAGGAAAACAATTACACACTTCATAGCTTTACTTTTATGTCTGAAGATTGATATTCTCTTTTTGATGACCAAGTTATCTGTACTTTTTTTCATGAACATTCTCAAACCTCTGTTAATATCTTTTACAGCTGTACAAAACTCAGGAGAAATATCTGCTTGATCTTCAAAGGCTTGAGGGACCCCAGTTTCTTTTCCTGGATCTCTGTGCTGCCTTCCTTGCGCAGCTTCGTGTCCTGTAGTGCGAATATAGTGCACTCGCATGAGGGACTTGATGTGAATAAGCTTATGTTGTACATATAATTTTCCTTCCAGTATGGGCTGAACTTATATTTGTACTTTCTAGTATACCTCCAGTTTTTCATCGGTTGATCATGATTATGGGGCAATCCTATAATTGGTATTCACTCCCCTTTTCACAGTGAATTGTGTTTTTCAATCCTGTGAAATCTCTGGGAATTTATTTGAAGAAATATTCCTCATTAGACATATTTATGGCATTGAACCTAATGTTGTAACTGACAATTTATTACCCGGAAGCTGTGGGGTTGTTTGCTTAATCTGCGTCGAACATGAGCTTGCAGATTAGCTTTTTCTCCCCACTCGCCTTGCATTACATTGCTGGTATGCTTGTGTAAAATAACTGATCATATTTGTTACTTTTATTATTGTTTTTCTTTTAAATAAAAAAAACTTATTGGTAGAATGCTTTTTTGGTTGTGATTTGTAAATATTTTAAGATCGACAAGTTTGTATTCATCATGTATTTGGTTCGATTTAGAAGTTTGTGTATGGATGGATGGATGTCTTTGGAGAAAAAATTTATTTGCCAGGGTTAAAATATTTTACATATTTTAACATGTTATGCGTATTTTGTTAACATGCCAACGAGATAGTCTTCCATAGATACAAATACAAATAAAATTATTTGGGCACATCCACAACAATGAAGAAAATTTAGTGATGGAATAAATTAACCACACCATTCAACATCATTAAACCATTTTATCTTCCTTCAAAAAAAATAAAAAAAATAAAACCATTTTATCTTGAAGAAAAAAACATGTGAGAGTGCCTAATTTTTTTAGATTTGGAGTTGTTCTTAAGCAAGCATATCTCCATGCCAATAACACTGTTGTGAGATCTGATTAGATGTTTGTATACCTTTTTCTTTTAGTTGTATTCTGTATGTTACTGTTAATGTAGTGTTGTTAAACGAGAAGATTAACATGACCCGGTGACACATAAATTGAAAAATGGTCCAGATTTTATAGGAAATGGTAGGTAATGGAAAAGAGGAATATAATTTCTTTTAAAATGGTTGAGACATTTAGAATGGTGTATGAAAACTCATGGCACTTGTTTAACAAGGTTACAAAAACAACGCAAACAAAAGAAATCAAATTTTATAACAAAAGAACTTGTAACTGTATGATTTAGTTTGTTTTAATCAAATGATGAATGAGAACAACAACAACATAACAAGTGGAAAAGTAAATAAATATGAACAATGACGAGTCGATAGAATCAACGGTACGTCCATGTTACCTGAAAAGAGACGCAAACCAATTAGAAAAAAGAAATTACCACTTTCTTTGTTTTCGTCGCATGATCTCATGTACCCGTGAGTTTAACTCAGTTGATAGAAACAATGCATGATATATGCAAGGTTCGGGGTTCAAACCCCGCTCACCACAAAAATAAAATTAGTACATGGTTGTTTTTTTTTTTTTTTTTTAAAAGAAAAATGAAATATATTAACACTAACATAGAGTCCTTGTAAGCACAAAGTGTGTCAACAAAGACCTCAAAGTTTACATACAAAGTGAAAGGAAATAAAAAAGAATTAGCCTATACTCATACACACAAACGGGTTCGACCATCACATATAAAAGTTTAACAAACGGGTTAGTACATAGCTGTTTTTTAGTTTTTGTTTTATCTTCATTTAATTTTTATATCATCATATGCATATGTATATGTGTTGTTCCCTTGAAAAAAGAATTTATGTGTGGTTGACTTGTAGATTCTTCCAATTTCCCACTGTTTCCTCAAACTCAATCATTATTAGTTTCTTCTACAGGTACTGTACTCATATTAGTTCCTTCCCTTTTGTTAATTTCTAATGTTAATTTCTTATCATAATGTTTAGGCAACTGCAATCCTTCAAAACTTTTGAACTCTAGGCTAGGATTTACCTTCAAATTTGATGATCCATTTTAGACTTTCCCAAGAAATTGACCATTTTATTTAGCCTGTTTGACCATTCAGTAAATTAGCAGATTCAATTGTAAACTTATTTTATTTAATTTTTCCCATATGAAACTTCGTATGCAGAATTTTGAGTTGTTTGATTAATCTTTTGAACAGAACATTTTTTTCAATCTATGTAAATATTTTTATTTTTTATACAAAGCAAAAGTCATTTTTTGTTTGATCACAATAATAAAAACAACTTTTTATTCACGAATGAAAGTAATTATAATTATAGTTTTTTTAGAAGCTAAATGGAATTCGTTTTTCTCTTTAAAATACATATTATTAATCATAATACAACTAATACTAATTCAGAAAGAGTTTAATTTTGATTGTTGTTATAAAACGTCTACATGCTCAACAAATCATAAGCAATCGTATACGTGACTTCAAAGTAGTTATGATTAAATTGAAATACTTCTAATGATTTCATCATTTTAATTGATTGACATTGTAAAATATTAATGAAAAAAATGGTTACAAGAGTTCTTTATTCATATAACAAAAATCTCTTGTTCTCTTATCATGACAAATCACATTGATTTTTTTTAACGACAATTGTTTGAACAATAAATCTTATGATTAGTCGTGGATAAAATAATCTACGATTTTATCACTTTATTCCTTAATTCTGTCACACTCGTTAAATATTTACTCTAGTCAGCAAAGAAACGCATGTGTGTGAAAGTCTTAAATCTATTATGTATGTGTACATCCATGTTTATGTGTTTAATTTTGCATTAATTTTTCCTCCCTGAAATTTCCTCTAGATTTTGAAAATGGACGGATCAAATAGCAGTGTTGGAGGAAGTGTAGACATATGTCTAACAAATTATAAATTGGTGAAGACATTGTACAATTGGTCCTTTGGCAAGGTGAGGTTAGCAGAGCATGTAATGACTGGTGAAAAAGTTGCCATATATCTCATTGATTGCCGTTGGACAGAGAATACACAAATGGAAGAAAAAGGTACCATGTCATTTGTATATCAACAATTTTCGAGTATGGTAACTACTCCCTCCGATCTTATTTATAAAAGACGTTTTGGTCAATAAAAGTCGATATATTCGATCCAAATTCTTAACCAAATACATCATGTTTTATTGACCTAAAAGTTTTTTATAAATAGAACCGGAGAGAGTATTATTGTAAAAAAATTATGCATGTGTTCAAACATATTTCATAATCATAGGGTCAATAGATTTTGAGAAGTAACATTGTGAGTACCAATATAATGAAATATGATTATACTATTTATGTATAGTTATTAAACTTAGTGATTAATTTTGATGCACAATCAATGTTCATCTTTTTACATTGTCAATCAATTACAAACACCTTATGAGCACTAGAAATTTAATTGTAGAGTTGATTTTAAATGCTTTCAATTTTTTTTTTTTGAAGATTGCTTACGATATTTTAATTCTTCAATTTGTTGCAGTAAGAAGAGAAATTAATACTTTAAAATTGTTAAGGCATCCTCACATTATACAAGTTTATGAGGTGATAGAAACCCTAACAAATATATATGTTATTATGGAGTATATGGAATCTGGGGAGCTTTTTGATTATATAGTAGAAAAGGGTAGGTTGCACGAAGATGAAGCGCGCAAATTTTTTCAGCAGGTATAAACTCTACGGATTTAGATTCTCTCCATCATTCTCCCTACCACATGAATGATGGACATTTGATCCTGTTTGGATAAACAACTTAATTAAGTGCTTGTAACATAATCAGATAATCTCCGGGGTAGAGCATTGTCACAACAATATGGTGACTCATAGAGACTTAAAGCCAGAAACTATACTTTTGGACTCAAAATTCAATGTCAAGATTACTGATTTTGGCTTGAGCAACACAATGCAACATAGTCAGTTACTTAAGACACGTTGTGGAAGTGTTAACTATGCAGCTCCTGAGGTTTGTATTGTTTGATTTTAAAGAAAAATTGGATTGTAATTTTATAAAAAAATTGAGGAAATTGTTTTGATCAAACTATTATTTTTCACAGGTTATCTCTGGGAAGTTATATGATGGATCCAAAGTAGATATTTGGAATTGTGGTACGTTACTGTATGCACTTCTATGCGGTGCTCTTCCTTTTGATGATGAAAATATTCCCACCCTCTACAAAAAAATAAAGGTACACATTGATGATAATTGTTGTGAATTCGGACTCAAAACTCACACCAATAATCTTAAATGTGTGGAGTAAAATAAAGTAGTAATCAATATCAAAGTAACTTCAAACAACAATAACAAACTTAGATATAATCTAAGAATCAAGTGAAAAACACAAAACTACAAGCAAAAGATAAAGAGAGAAGAGAAACAAACACACGAAGAAATGCTTACCTAGTTTGGTCCACCTACTTTGGGGCAGATATTGATCTCTCCAATCCACTATCAGTGAGTTTATTTACAAAAAGATATAAAATGGTTACAAGAAATTAACTTCTACTATTTTCCCAATCTCTCCAATGAACAAGTCACTCAATGATTTTCACTCACCCTAGGTGTTTACAAATCTTTCCCAACTCAAGAGAACCCTCACCAAAGACTCTCAACCCTAATGTTACCTCCATTGATTTCCCAAGTTTCTCTCTCTTGAAGCCTCCCTAAAAAACATGAAAAATGAAGTCTTATACAATGTTCAGACCCCGCGGCATCGTACAGCGTTGCCAGCCTATCGTGCCACGTTGAAGTTGGTAATAGTACAATACTCGAACTTATACACTACATCGTGCCACGATTTTTCCAGTGACAACCTCCCAGAAACACACCCAAAATCATGCCACAATCCATGCTCACGTGCCATGATTTCTCCAAACTTCAACATCAATTTTGAGACACATTTCAACAACAATAATAATAATTTTAATAGAATTAATAATTGTTATTATTATTTTTATTTAAAAAACTCGGTATCCAATAATCAACTAATCCGAGGAGACCAATCCCATCACCCACTTGTGAGGGCCTCAATTTAAGCCAAAACAAAGCTTTTATGGACTTGTCCACCGAAGTTGACATCAGAGGAAATCAAACCTAAGATCTTAAGAAGAGCAAATTCTAAGATATCAAGCTAACCCCAAATGGATAACTTTTTTAATTATTATTAGCATGTTTAGATAAAAAAAATATTATTAACTTTGTTTTGAGAGGATTATTAACATGTAAGGTAGTTCAATTTTGTGTGGTTAATTGTGGTATTCATACCTTTGAGATACTTCTTTATGAGAATTCCTTTATTCCAATGGAGTTTGTCTCTTCCATTATATTGTCAACAAATTAAGAGATTTAATTATGTTTCTGTGTTCATCTTTACATAGGGTGGTATATACACTATTCCTAGTTATTTATCACCTGGTGCTAGTGATTTGATTACAAAGCTGCTTGAGGTGGATCCTATGAAGAGGATTACCATACTTGAAATACACCAGCACCCTTGGTTCCAAATTTCTCTGCCTCATTATTTGGCAATGCCATCACCACTAGATAAAGTGCAACAAGCCAAAAAGGTTTGGGTTTTACTTATTTTTTGGTTTTCAATTTGTTCATGATCATTCTTGTTTTTTTTTATTTTTAAGAAATGATAATTCTTGTTTTAATATTCTATCTTGTATTTATAGTAACAATGTGGTAATTGCTTTATAGGTTATCGGAAGTTACGACCTAATCATTGTTTTTTGGATCAAGATGTAATTTTCGATTGTCTTATTTTAGAGATTGATCAATCTAAAGAGATTATAGAGCAATCACCTAACAACGTAAAACTAGATACCTCCCATCATGGGAAGGTTATGGCTTACATTGTTACCCACTTGAACCATAATTAAGTGTCTAAAGTACATTACAAATTGATCAAACACTATAAAACCTAAGCATAATCAAACCAATCAAAATTAACATTAGCTTAGTTAAACATAAAATTAGAATTGATTGTAGTGCACAATCATTATTAGAAAAAAAATCTAACAATTTGCTGAACCATTGCAAAATGAGGCTAAAAAGTTTCATGTTTTGTTGGATTTTTCATATTTTTATTTTCCTAAAAACCCTTCTTTGGCTAGTAAGATGAAAGTCTACTAGCAACATCACTGCCCAAGCTTTTGCACTTTACTTTTTTATTTTTGTTGAAAATTTTGCTTTGATTCTATAAAATCTATTCTATTTTTTTTCCCTTTTCAATCTATTTAACTATGATTACAGCTGGAGGAGGAGGAGGAGCTACGGCTTGATGGTCTAGATTGCAAAAATGTGTTGTTCTATATACTTTCGAGTCTAAGTTGGTTACTACCACAAAATCTTGCAAAGATTTTCTCTCGATGTTTGGATGAAATGTTTTATACATCAACTAGGTTTTTCTCAAGAGAGGTTTGTTTGGCATTGCTTATATTATTTGAGTGTATCCATCTTAGAATGAATTTTACTTTCTATGTTAGATATAACTTATAAACAATTGATGTGTGGTGACATTGAATTTGTGATTTTCAGGATACTAATTTGCTAGAGTTTGAAAAGATTCACAATAGTGATAATGATTCAAACATGGTGACAAAGACTTTAGAAGGGAAAATTTGAAGCTTGTCATTTGAATGCTAAATTTGGTTAAGTTTGTAACCTTTTGATGATAAGAATGTATAAACAAAAACATACTATGTATATTCCAAAAAAATAAAATAAAAATAAAACTATGTAGGAGTTAAGATGGGTTTGGTTATGGGTGACATAATTAGTATGAACCACTATTAAAATGATCTATGATTATTTTTTTTTGAAAGAAAATGATCTATGATTGTGAAGTTCACTTTTGGCCATCATATCAAATAGGACCAAAATTTTTATGATAATCTCTATGTCATATCTTTTGTATTTTCGATGTGTCAGAGTATCGAATTTAAATCATCAAAGTTGAAGAGCAAATTTTGAATTAAGTGATTTTAGGATAACCGACATTTCTACGTCATATTTTTTTTTTTACACTATATATCTTTAACCTCACCATTCTCAATCAAACAGCATAATGCAATGTGTGCCGCCCGTGAATTCTAAATCATGTTCATCATTGAACATTTGTGATATTAAGCTTTCTCTTCGTTCTCCAAAATATGCGCTTTCTTAATGTTATGTTTCTATGTGTTATCACTTTTGGTGGATAAAGATATATAATATGTTTCATGTGATCGTAGATACAGTTTGACATCATTGAATGGTAAAAACCAGTTTAATTTAACAAAATTGTGTAACCTTAAATGTTAATTAAGGTCTTTTTGGAGCGGGATTTAATCAAAACCATCATAGATTAATTGTAAAAAAAATATAGAACTTCGGAGAAATTTTGGATTTTTTAAAAGAAGAGAAGTTTTGGATTTTTTTTTGGCAGCCGGGATTCGAACTGACAATTTTTTATTTATTTATAGGCCACATAAAAATCTCCATATCTAAGAGGCACTTTTGTGAAATGAAAATGATTTAAACACCTTCAACTTTTCAATTCAATTATGACCAAACTGCAGGGTCGGCCTAATTTATTTTAAGGCCTAAAGCAAAATTTAAACAGAGGCCTTTTATATGCGTTTAGATAGAATAAGACAAAATTAAGAAAAGAATTCCATAAGTTCCTTTAATCGAAAGTAATTCTATACGATGCGTGTCAGAGACTAAATAAATGAGTATTTTGTCAACTAGAAATCACACTTTGGTTTGTCACATTGTGAGAGTATATCCTCTTTCGCTATAATCAACTCCAACTCCGTTAGTGCGTGACCTTTTTAATATATGTGTGTGCGTGCGTGCGTGTGTTGAAAATAATATTTAATATAGACATTATTTACCAATTGTTAGAAATCTTAAAATAACAAAATAATATTGAAATAATACAAATATAAATTAATTTTTTAATTTTACAAACTTTGATTACACACTACTTGTCTTAATATATTTAAAACAACCATCATCGAATTAGATTGATAGGAATATGAGGCCTAAAAAATCGGAGGCTTAAAACCCTTGCTTTAGTGGCAATCCCCCTTAGACCGGCCCTGCCAAAATGACTCTCTCGCGAAGATGTCCAAAATGCAATAAGTAGTAAACTAGAGAGATTTTACGATGAGAAACACTGATCCGACATTTAAGACTCGTCTCTATAATACGTAGAACTTAGGGCTTGTTTGTTTCAAGAGAAAGTGGAGGGGTGGAAGCCTATGGGATGAAAAGTTTCTTGGGATGTGGGTTTTCCATCGTTTGGTTTCCATAGATTGAGGAAGGAAAGATTGATTTGAGTGGGCCCCATGCTCAGAAAACTTTCCACAGGGTTATGAGAAGAAAGTTAGGAACTTGCATTTTTTAAGCAAAATGACGTATATACCCCTGCTTTATAGACATATTTGTGAGGGAGATAGATATTTGGTTTAACGTTTGTGTTTCTTTATTTTTTTCTTCTTCATTTTTATGTTTTTAATAGTTGTATTTTACTTTTCTTTCAAAAATAAATTTCTATTTTATTTTGTATTGTCAGGGATTTTTTTTACCAATACGCTGCCACTTTATTTACGAATATGCCGCCCGTTATACTTTTAATTTGTAGTATCTCATTTTAATTTTTAATCCAGGATATATGTGTCATTTTTTAAATGTACTTACATCTTTCCTTTCACTTTCTACTCACATTCATTAATACCAAACAACTAAAATTATCATCATACTTTCCATTCACTTTCTACTCACATTCATTACTTAATCAATCTTTCCTCTTACTTTCTTTCCTTATACTTTCTTTTCTCATCCAAACAATGCCTCAGCTTTTTTCAATATAGTAACGGAACATTCTGTTTTTGTTTATGAGAAATAAGATAATCTATGCTAAAAATATATATTTCATAAGCCCATATAATTTTTTAGTTTTTGGTATCATTCATCTCATTGATATTAACTACTGCCTATTGGAAAAACAAAATGTTGACTAATGTCACATATTTTTTTATTTTTCTTAAACGATTAACTTATTTTATCATCCTCAACATTGAATTATTGATATACAAGTCCCAATCACCAAAAAGTGTGATGACATTTATGATTAAAGAAATACATGGAACTATAAATTTTCAATTATTAGATTTTTAGAATTAGCACCTGCAAACAAGTTCTCCATCGTGTGCTGCTTGATTTTTATATTCCCATAAGGAGAATCAATTGCTAGCATAACAGAATATGCTTCATCTTTCTTAGAAATAATCGAATAATTAGAGAGTTGGTTAATCATTTTTATAATAATAAGAAGAAATATCTTAGATATAAGTTTGACTTGGTTATCAAGCGTAGGGCATGGTAAATGTATCCAAAATGAACATGTCATTGTTCAATGCTCTTCTACCACGTGGAAGCTAATTGAGGAATCAGAAGAATCCATTTCACTAGAAGTTTACAATGTAATTAAATTATTTTCTTTCTTTTCAGAGTGACAACACCATCTGAAAACTCACATACAATAATGAGAAGATCATATGTTCGAACTTAGATACAGACACATAAAATGTCCAACTTAATAATCTCAGTATATGAAAAGTGACTAAGAGACTTGTACATCTCTTTTTGGCTTACTTATAGTCGATGTAGGACTAACAATTCACACTCGAACTCCAACAACCTCCCTTAAGCCTGAATCTTCCACATCGTTATACTTAATCTATTACACTTGGATCTACTTCTACCGCCCCGCCAAATTACATGACCATGATTTTAATACCACTTATTGGAGAGTTCGGGGAGTACCGAAAACAAAAAAGAAGTAATGATCATGACCATTAGAGAACTTAAAATACATATATCAATTAAGCAGCATTTGTTTGTATCTTCTTTGTGGTATGTAGCAACTCTTGCAAGAACTAAGTGCCTACAGAAACAAACAACCTACCAAAAGTTAATGGAAACACTAAATTAATGTCAGTATTTTGTTGTATCTTAAGCTTTTAATTGATTGTTCTTATGCAAAAATGATTGTGATAGAGCCTATCTTGATGCATGAGGAAGCTTCCTCAAATGATATTTAATTCATTAGAATTTGGTGCTATACAAAAAAAGAAATATATAAAAAAATAAAAAAATAATGCTAATCATTTGAAGCCCTGCCTCAAAGTTTCATTCTCCACATGAACTAACCCTCTTATACTTCTAAAGTCATAACATATAACTTTAGTGATTAAACTGTAAGCATCAAATTGCAACACAAGCACATTATTTTGTCATATATATAAATTAAGGTTGCTGCATGAATTTATATTGGATAATAGTTCTGGTTAGAATGCCAATGATGATGAGATAACTTTTTGTGAAAATTACTAAAATGTATAAAAATTCTTTCAATGCAAGTTCAACATCTAAGAGATTCTATTTTTTTAATACGCAAATGTTAATTAGTTAGTGGTTATTTTAGTTTCTAGAGTTCTAATCCAAATTCTTCTACTTGAAACTCTTTCGACGTCTTTTAACTCACAAATCGAACTACCTACTTGACTCAATGATACATTGATACTTCTAAGTTTTAAAATGAATGAAATTAAAACACTTCAATTAGATATTACAAATCCATGATTCGGATGTTAGACCTTCTGCTTGAAACTCTTTTCGGTGTTTCTTACCTCACCAACCGAGTTACCTACTTGATTCAATGATACTTTTTAGTTCCAAAAATGAATGAAATAACATACTTTCATTAGAAATTAGATATTACAAAACAAGTGTTACAAATTAGATAATTGCTTGGCAATTAAGCATACATTGAGCACAAATGAAAATGACATTACTAATTGAATAAACCATTTTCAAGTAAGTTAACAAAACAAATAGGAGGAAGATCAAGTGAATTCCAAAGAAAAAGATCACCATCATTACTTGACAAACAAGAAGAATCCATTTCAGTTGAAGTTTCATTATTTTCTTCATTTTTCTCATCCACCTTCTTCTTCTTCTCAAGTTTATTTTTGTTACATGCTTCTTTGAGATTGTTCAATTGATCAGAAATTCCTCTTCCATTATTGTTTCCAGATTCAAGTTTCAACTTCAAGCATTCAGGTATTCCATTGAATGCATAAAGTGAAGCTGAAAATTTTCTCTCATATTTCATTCTCTTCATAACAGCTCTAATCATTGAAGGCTCATCACAAAAGCTTTCTGTCTCCATTTGCTCTTCCATTTCCTCAGCAATCTCAAAAGGTGAGTAGTAACTAGTTGGAGCAATATCGTCGAGAAACCGAAAATCAGGAACATCAGCACTTACATCATTATTGACTTCCTCTTCACCATCTTCTGAATTGCTATCACCACTTGAAGTTTGTGTGACATTGTTTGATTTAGATTCCATATTCATTTCATCCTCCTTGCAGCCATTGTTTTCAGTTAAACACGATTCAAAACTACTCGAAATGTAATCGAATTGAGCAGCATCATTGATCAATTCATTGTTGCTTGTGCTATAATCCTCATGATCATTAAGGAAATCAGTGAACTGGTCAATTGAGAAATCTTTTGATACTTCTCCATATGCATCCACTTGTTGTTGCATCTCCTGATGATCCTGATCATTAGCTCGTTGTTGCTCCCTAAGCTCTCCTGAGCTTCCCAACATGGAAGTGTATTTCGACGAAGAAAAGGAAGAACAAGAGTTACTCATATTCCTTTCTTTAAGTCTTTGAAGGAGGAGATTGGTGATCTTTGAAGAAAGAGCAGGACTAGTTGAAGATTGAGAACAAGGCCAGAAATTCGTCCGAGTGTTTGCGCCTCGAAGCAAACAAGCAGCCTCATCATAAGCTCTTGCAGCTTCTTCAGCTGTATCAAAAGTACCTAACCAAACTCTTATCTTTTGAATGGTATCTTTTATCTCAGCAACCCATCTACCCGATGGCCTTTGTCGAACACCGACAAATCTCTTTCGGACTCGCCTAGCTCCTCCAAGTGATGCAGCTTCTTTCATCATATCATCCCATACCATGCTTCCTTCTTCAACTACTTCAGAAACCTTTCTTTTCCTTGCCATTATATGAACTCTTTTATGCTCTCAGTGTGATTTATTTTGAAGGTATTGTTGAAGTTTGGTTTTGATGTTTGGTTTGAGTTGGTTTTGTTGTGCTTTTATATGTGAGGGGAGAGTGAGTGAACCTCAGAACTAGTTAAGTTTTTAAGCTGAATAAGTCTTACTAATTAGTTTTATTCATTTGTTTGTTTATAATTTAGGCTGCTATATCTAAACATTTGGCAGTTTCTTTGACTTGGTAATTGGTGCAACTTGTTTGACTTGGTATTACATGGATTTCTGATGTGAGGTTTTATGTGTGAAGAGAATAATTTCATCATATTCTCTGTCATTAGTGTTGTAATCCTGAACTTGTCAGTACCATTTGCCACTTCCAAATTTCTTATGTGACACAAACTAAATTTTGTGATCTATGATCTTTATCTTATTTTAACATGGTTAATTTTTTTTATTAACCAAGACGGAAAGAATGGCCTAAATACTGAATTTTTTGTGATCTTTAATCTTTATCTAAATTGGAGAATTATTTAGGCGTGATCGTGCTTGTACTAATGCACATGAAAATACTGAATTAGAGAATTATTTATTTAGGCGCGATCGTACTAGTACTAATGCATATGATCTTTTACGATCTTCTCTTATTCTATTCTTGCTTGTCATTTTGTCCAAGGTACCAAAGGAGATGTTAAGAAACAATACTTTATATCTGTTATTAGTAAAGACACCAAGTAAAACAACAAGAATGGCCTAAACCTATGGGCTATTGGCAGGAACTAGACTGCTTAACTAGCTGCAGTTGATATTTGGATTTTACCTTGTATAAACTATGATTGCCTATATTAAACTTGTTGGCACTTTGTAGATTTACTCTAGGGAAAAGAAAGAAAGTAAGAAACAAAATGTACATGGAAGATATTTACTATGGCTCATACCCACAAAGAAATAGAGAATACATCAAGTGTAAGGGGGAGGAGGGTAAATTTGTAATATGTACTATGGTACCTAATCATAGTTTGTAAACACAATTGATTATTTATTTGTTTTCCTTAGAGTTGGACTTATTTTATAATAGGTCGAATATATAATAAGGTCTAAGTAATAATCTCAACTTTGTGATTAATGTATTGAAGCTCTTAAATACTTATTGAGTTTAAAGCACCTTTTAGGTTAAGATGGATTGTTCCATAAAAAAAAAAAAGAGTTTAAGATGGATTGTCTTTTATCACATTTTTCTATCAAAATTAGCATGTTTTACTTAACTTAAGAAATAGTTCTTCAAAGCTTGTAGATATTTATGAAAAAGTTGAATGAGAGTGTTGCTCAAAAAGTGTATATAACATAATTATAATTATAAGTATTAAAAAAAACTACCTATTTTCTTCCATCTCAAAGCGTGACAGAACATAGATCATATGGTCGGTCATTCCTTGTGTTTGGAAGAAATTTCCTCTTTAATGGTTGAACAATATTTAATATTGCACGTTTGTATATAAAGACGGAAAGCTGTCTAAATTATTCTACATGAAACTATGTACTGTAGCTTTCGAAATATAAGAAAAACACTAAAAAAAACATAACCTCTCACAAAAGAAAAAAAATTGGTTTAACATCATGTCAACAAAACAAATCTTCATAGTTATTAACCGTTAGTAAAGTCACTTTTCACCTCAAAACAATCAGCAATCAACCACAAACAAACACACAAATAAATATAACTAATACTATATCTTTGTGCTTGTATTGATGATAAATGTTAAAAAAATACGATTACTCCAATGCCCCACTATGTCCCAGCGTAAACATCATCCCAAGTTCAACCTACTTAGAAAACATTAAATAATATCATTTTCTTCAAAAACCTTTTGCAATTTCGTCACCAAGCTTTCATTGATGAATTAGTCATGGTTATAGAATAATTTAATGTACAAACCTTTTATGGGATTTTCGTCATGGATCGTGACATTCCTGGACCAACATAACAAACATTAATTATATATATTTTTTGGTACAAACAATCATTAAACTTTAAAATATAAAATATTGTTAATTGATACTCTTAAACTATTTGACACATCTTACTATATTTTTTAAGAAATCATTAATTTGGTCTCTGTCTGTCTTTGTAAGATATTTTTAAATCAGTCTCTTACTATTAATATTTTAGAATAATCTAAATAGTTTTTCAATTAGATCATTATCTCTATGTTTTTTGTCACATGACGAAAGATTTAATTGAGAAACTTTTGACAAAGACAATGACTATTTTAAAATATTAATATAGTCAATGACTAATTTGAGAGTGACCTACAAAAATAGAGATCAATTTGATGGTTCACTCAATTTTCTTTACACTTCTACCGTTACATTTCTCTTTTTTGAAAGAAAGAAAATATTTGATTATTTTTTATCTCTGATTTCATTTACAAATTCTCAACATATTTAAGCCCATAACCCCTTTTTTATTTTCAAACTTTGATATTTTCATTAAAACATACCATTTATTCCATTTGGTGCCAATTTGATTATTTGGTTGGACTTTAAGGAATCAAATATTTTCTTTAATAAAACAAACGCAAACCTCTGAAGAAGCATGATTGTAGTCTTTTAATATTACTAATATTTTTTTAATAACAATATGACAAAAATAATAGTAGAATAGGAATGAATAAACAAAGATGGATGATGGTGACTTATGAAAAAATGAATCGTAGTGCATTGTTACTTGAAATGAGACGCAAAACAATTAAAAAAAGAAGTTAGAATGAGGTTAAGATGAGACAAACTTGGCCTTTTTGCTGTTTACTAGTATTCACTTTATTATAACATTGATATCAACTAATAATATTATTGTCTCATTATTTTTTCAACTCTCAATGCATCACCAAAAGCATCCTATAATATTAATTTATTAAACTCAAATGAGAGAAACCTTCAAAGTAACAAATTTCTTATGTTTCTTTAAATGATCTCATTATTTTAATTTTAGATAAACTCCTACGAGTATATATTAGTAAAACGAGTCGAGGTAAACTTTGAAGTTATAAAACCTTGAGTGGAGAGATTTGTCTAACAAGATGTTTATTACAAATTTTTTTTTTCTTCCCAAAGGCTTCATAGTGTCTAATTTATTGTCCCAAATAAGTGCATAGTTTAAACTTTAGAATTTCAAGATTGTGATTTAAGTACTTTTAAAAGGGGTTTTGTCTATGGATGTAAATAGAGAAGTAAATAAAAAATGTAAATATATACTCACCGTCACGGGTCATAGATGATTGAGGCAAGTGAAAAACAAAATGTGTGGTTCTCATTTTGTGTTTTGAATTCTTTAACTTAGAAGAAACATTCTTTATCCTTTAAGAAAAAAACACTCTCTTTATCGTTACAACTTATTAGTAAATAAAATTTGTCTCTCACAACTTATTGATACTACTCTCTTATGATTTCATTTGATTGAATAATTAATCAAATAATTTTTTTTTAAGCAAAGAGTAGCACAAAGAGGCTACCCAAATTCAAATAAAAGAAAGCCGGGCTGCTTTAATTAATCAAATAAATTAATAATGCATTTATTTTATTATTTTATCTGATTTAATATACAAATAATTAATGTAATATAGTGGGCCTTATAAATTAAATCAATGGCAATGACTTTTCAAACACTTAGATTCATTTTTTTTTCATATACAACACAAAGTTACAAGTTAAGTGGAGAATGACTAAAAGCAAAACAAATGGAGAAGGGAAAAAATCTCAATCACATTAAGAGCCCGTTTGTTGAGTCAACATCTTCTCCATTTTGTATCCTCTCCATTTCTCTATTTGGAGAGATATAGACTCAAAAAAAATTGAAAAAAGTAAAAAATAATCAATGATGGTTGGACTCACTTAATAGTAGGACCTATTATCTATTTTATGTGTTTATCTCTCTCCAAATTGTGTACTAACATTTATTTTATCAAATGGAGAGGATCCTAACCCCCGTCTGTTATAGCTTTTTTAAGGAAAAAATCATTTTTTTTAAAAAAAATAATCACTTTTAAGAGTTTTACACCTGTTTGTTACAACATTTTAAAAAAAATCAGAATCTAAAAACAACTTCAAATGAGAAGCTGTTAAGAGCAGCTTTTCAAAAAATAGATTTTTTTTAGAGGAGAGAGAAAATATGATTTAAAAGATGAACAAATTTTGTAACAAAAAGTTCCTTTTATATAGTTGTATCTAAACAAATTAAATTATTTGATTAAAAAAAATAATTTTTATTATGGTAAACAAACGTAAAATAGATTCTGTTTTTTCGTAAAATCTCTAAATTATTTTATATCAAAATCATTTTTATTTTAATCCGTAACAAACGGACCGTAACTCTCTAAGGATGTATGGCTCTGCCATTTGTAATCGTCTCAAATCATAACCTTGCAAATGCTTTTAAGGATTAGAATATCTTCAAAATTTGAAAAGCTAGCCTGAAGATAGGTGAAAAAAACCCACTTGGGTTGACCTGATAACGTTGGTTTGGAATTTTGAAGAGTGTTTTTTTAAGGTTTTAAATTTAATTCTTTTCGATATTAATTTTGGTCGACTAATTTAGCTTTTTCAAACAAAACTTCATTCAAGAGTTTCTTTTTTATTTTTCCCTTTGATTTGAACACTCTTGGAAAATAAAAAATAATTTTCTATTTTTCAATTCATTTTCCCTGCCTTATCTAGAATCCGAAGTGGTCCATGCCATAAGAAAAAACCAACATATAAAAAAATAAAATAAACTAAGGTATATTCTATCTATGGAGCCTACTTCAATCAACTACCAAAGAAGGAGACAAAGTCATTCAAATACTGACAAATTTTGCCTTTATGTCTTTATTAGTTTATTTAGTTTTCTATGATATCACCCCATTGATATTAACTAATTTAACACCACTTCCTACATAAGCAATCTATTTTGTCAATGTTTGATAATAAATCTTAATCACAAAAAGGTGTCTATGATACAAGTAAGAAAATAATTGAAGGAATCAATTAATTTTCAAATACTATTAGAACTATTCTTGCCAACAAATCCCTCAAAAGAGTGTACTTTCTTCTCTCTTATATTTCTACTTTGAAATTGTTCATGTTTTTATCCCTATATTTCATGTAGAGAAAAATCATGTTTCTAAACTAAAGCATGCTTATAATAAAAAAGTAAATTATTCATCGCATTTACTATATAATATATTCGTTCAAATTTCAAATATCAACATAAAATAAAGCAATATATTTTGGATTTCATAGTTGTAATGGAACTATTATCAAAACTAATGAACCATGCGCAAATCTTGTTCTGCTCAATTAATTTATTTATTTTTGTTTGTAATATATAACTGTTGATAAATGTAAATTAAAATTGAAAGGAAATAAATATATCAAAATGGTATATCTCCCTCCTAGATAATAGGTATATATATCAACCAAAATAATTATGTTCAAGTGGTTAATAAAAAAGGTATAGATATTAAAACTAAACCCTAAATATAAACTAAGTTTGTGTGGAAAAACATGGTTTCAAAATGAAGAAGTCATATGCATTTAGCAACAACATTTATTCTCCTTCTTCCACGCGGAAGCTTTCTAGCAAAACAATAGTCACAATTTTAATTGAATAAAAAAAAACTAGAAATTAGAACATACATATAACCTTATATATCCTTATAAAAACATTACATATATTCAAACTGCCAATATATAAATATAATTTCAATTAGGCCTCCTACGGTATATTCTGATTTGAAATATTGTTAAAAAATGGGGTCTTAGACATGAGTCATGTTGATGTGCAAATAGCCAAATACATACAAATTTTGCCTTTATGCTGTTGATTAGTGGTTTCCCGTTTTAATAATGCCATTTTTATTTTACTAACGTCACTGCCTCCTTTTCTATTTTTAACGAGACGTATGTTATTTGAACTTTGAGGAAGACTTATAGGATAACCAAAGATCTACATATATGAAAAATAGATATTAACACGAAAACCAACGTGAATATAAGATAGAAATTTGTTACAAAATTTATAAAGTAGTTCTATAAATATCATTTCTCTTTTTCTCTTATGAAACAACTTTTTGATTAGTCATTCATTGCCGATAGAGATGAAGCATATTCTTTTATGCTAATATTAAATGAATATTTATGGCTCCAACTATTTTATTACTACATAATATGTCGTTGACACTTTTTTTTTTCTTTTCTCATTGGGCCATTAGGGTCTATGATCAATATTAAGCATAAAAAATTGGATAGCTATCTTCTAATAAATTTGTGTGGTGGTAATATGATGACTGAGTCTCTCTGCTTAGGAGAAGTGTATGTAACATTTTGTGGAGCATTTTTTTAGCATAACACTTGCAAAATTGTCATAATAGGTTGCTAACACAACTTTAATAGCTAGTTACCTGGGATTCTAATATAGAACTAAAGGTACAAGATACGATAAATCATGCTCATCAACTAACTAACTAGAGGCATGCATATCAAATCCACAACTCACCGAACCCACCACAAAAATGCACAAATTTCTTATATAGCTACTTGAGTTCAAGGAAAGTAAGAAATGACACGGTCACTTTGAAATTGATACTAAAAGACTTAATATGTTATTACGATGAAAGAAGGAAAAAAAAATTAACACAGACCAAATAATGAAATTACAACTGCACATATTTGATAATATCGTTTCTCAATGCCAATCATAAAATAACATTCAGAACAAATCTAACCTAAGTCATTCACGCTATGAAGAATTGACACTGACATAGATACTGGACAAAATTAACCTAAGTCGTTCATGCTAGTTATAAAGGTCATATCACTTATATGTTGCTCAACATCCACTCTTGCATTTAATGTGGAACCTTGGCTCACTTGATACTTAACATCTCTACTTCAAGTATGAGACTCTCCGCATCCGTGATCAACCAACAAGAACCACTTGAGCTTCCCCACAAAGGGAAACTGGGCTACACTAGCGTTGGGATATCTAGGAGAGTCAACACTGTTGTGGATTGATCCGTTGGATAAAAAACAATAATTCAAGTGAGAATGATACCACATTTTCATCCAATATTTTAAGAATGCAGTTTTCTCACTTATATGTTTCTCAACCATAACTCTTCATTTCAATGTTGTACTGTAAATGACACTTGATACATCATAACATTTCTCTCATTCAAATATGACTAAATTCCAGCTCATGCTTGACACGATATCCATAATTGTTTTTATAACAAAAATGTTGTTTTTTGACTCAAAATTGACGTTTCAGAATCTGCCAAAATCATCGGCCGATTTGGCAAAATCGGGGCCCGATTTTTTGCTCAATTTTGAGACTTCTGTCTCGACAAAAATCGGCGCTCGAAGTGATAAAATCGGTGCCCGATTTTGTGCTAATGTAGAAAAACAGAAACATATTTTCATCGTGAGATTTGTTCCAAATTTTGAGGGTTTTATTTCTCTATAAATATAAACCTTGTATATGATGAATAGAAAGATAGAGAGTAGAAAAAACAAGGATTAGAAGCCAACACTAAAATTATGGTTTGTAGAGAATTCTCTTGGCAACGAACATTATGGTTGGGATAGAATCACCATTGATTCACCTTGGAGAAACACTATTAGCATTGAGTCTCTTGGTCACGGGAAAAGATTCAGGACTCTGGGTAGAATTAGGTTTGAAGACTGAGTCTTGTTTTGATATCTTTTTGTAAAGTTACTCATCATTATAGTGGAACGAAGAGCTGCTCTCTCCCCATACTAGGTCAGTATTGGATCGAACTGGATAAACATATTTTTGTGTTCTCTCTCTCTCTCTCTCTCTCTCTCTCTCTTGTTGTTCTATCTTTTGCTTGTGTTTTTAACGGTCACCCACATTGTTTTGGTTGCTTGATTAGTTTTCTCCACACATCAAGTATTTAATTAGTGTGATTTTTAATGAATTCTCAACAATTGGCGCCCACCGTGTGGCAAGGATCAAATCGATAATCAGGTATTAGGGGTTTGAAGTGGGATATTGAGAAGTTCATAGGAAGTAACGATTTTGGGTTATGAAAGGTAAATATCGAAGCAGTTTTTATACAACAAAAGTGTGTACAAGCTTTGAAGGGTGAAGGTGTGTTACCGGTTACCATGTCAAAAGTGGAGAAGACCGAGATGGTGGACAAGGCTAGGGCCATTATTTTGTGCCTCGGGGATAAAGTTTTGTGGGATGTCACAAAGGAACCAACCGCGACATCAACATGGTCAAAGTTGGAATCATTGTATATGACCAAGTCTTTGGCTCATAGGAAATTCCTAAAGCAAAAACTCTACTCATTCAAGATGGTGGAGTCAAAGACCATCATGGAGCTACTTACGGAGTTCAAAAAAATCCTTGATGATTTGGAGAACGTTGAGGTGCATCTTGAGGATGAAGATAAAGTTATACTCTTGTTGTGTGATCTAAAAGATCATTTGAATCTTTCAAGGATACCATGCTATATGGAAAAGAAGGCATTGTCACCTTAGAAGAAGTTCAAGCTGCTTTAAGAACCAAGTAGTTGACCAAGTCCAAGGACTTAAGAGCTGATAAAAACGGTGAAGGCCTAAGTGCTTTAAGAGGGAACGATGGAGGTAGAGGTAACTGGGGAAAGAGCAGTAACAAGTCAAAGTTTAAGCGCTTTAACTATCACAGGATAGGTCATTTCAAGAAGGATTGTCTAGAGAACAATGGTAACTCCGCACAAATTGCCTCCGAGGGTTATGAGGATGCATCTGCTTTGGTGGTGTCTCGTTAGGGTGATGAAGAAGGTGATGTTTCTCACCTTGGGAATGATGCCTTGTAGAGCGGTGGACGTCTAGAGAGACGTTAAACACTTAACATACACTTGAAGAGGCGGTGGGAAGAATACTCACGGTCAGTCTGAAGAGGTTGAGGTAAGAATACTCGTGATTAACCTTTGAGCTGGAGTTGCAAGGTGAAATTCATAGTGGATGTACGCATTTGCTAGTTGAGGTAGAGAAAGCTCAACTTGAGGTGGACTTGATGACACCGGGATTGGTACGACTATGGAGACCTTGGGTTCTAGGCTCTATTTGTGAGCAAGGGAATTCTTCAAGAGGACGAAAGGAATTTTGGGGTTTGAAGAATGTATGACATGGCTTGTGGGATTGCCATAAAAGACTAAGGGTAATTGGAGGCAAGTGAATATTCAGGAGGACGAATTTGATCACTCGGGGAGCTGAAGAGGTTTATGGTGTAGGCTTGTGGAACTACCTAAAATTCCTAGTGTAGTTGGATGCAAGGATCTTCAAGAGGCCGGAAGGCATTCCAAGGGTTGAAGAGGCAAAGGGTGGAAGCTTGTGAAGCTACTTGGTGTAGTTGGAAGCAAGGGAAGATGAAGCATGGAGAGAGCAGCAAAGTGATTGATGGTTAAATTGGTATCATCATAAATTTAGAGTCAATGTGTAGAATTGTTGTTTTTTAACTCAAAATTGATGTTTCAGAATCTACCAAAATCAGCGGCTGATTTGGCAATATTGGGGCCCAATTTTTGGCTCAATTTTGAGACTTATGTCTCGACAATAATTGGCACTCTGATGAGTCAATAATTAATATTTTTAATATAATATTTGAGTCCGTTTTATTTATATTTGATTTCGTTTTATTTAATATTATTTCCTTTTTAGAACTATTTTACTTCAATTGCAAGTTATTTAATTTCAGGAACAAATATTCTAAAGATTGAGTCTTGGAGCAAAAGAAAGGGATTTGGAGCTGATTCGAGTTGAAAATACGAAGATTCGGTACAAAAATATGACATCCCCCAAGTCAGAAACTTGGCACGGCCGTGCCAGCCTTCAGGATTCCTTTTGCTGCTTTTTGCTTCATGGACAAGCTACCTATCAGTTTACTTCTGACCTAAAAGCCCGTGGTTTCTTGCGGAACATTCTAGTGATATATTTTCTTAGGGCTTAAGTCATTGTAAACTATAAATAGAGTTGTTAGCTATCACAACAATTCATCTTTTGTTCTTGGAATTCAATAGTGACAATTGTCTTCTTTAATAAAAGTTCTTTCTTTTACTTTCTTGTTATTTTATTTATGTTCTTCTTCTTCTTCTCTATGTCTACAATGAACATGAGTGAGTAGACTCTTCTTGTCTTGGGATTGTTGGATAAGTCTAATGACGTAATCCTAATCAAAACCAAGCCTTAAACCCTAATTTTAAGTAACCCTAATTTCTAATCTATTTCACCGTTCTTATAATCAATAACAAATATTTATCGATGGATCGAAAAATGAAGTTTAATAGTTGTTATTGATTCATCACAAATATTAAGCGATGGATCGAAAGATAAAGTTTTAATATTGGAACACGTGAATATAGACAAGGATTGCGAAACATGAAAATAGTCTAGCAAACCTTGAGACAATAAAGTTTCGAGCTTCAAGGATTTCAATAGCAATCAACCATGAAAATAGGCGTGATTGCTAGAG
>Ga0228711_1000989_pt1 | contig 39620 bp, 19 predicted proteins | sample MedpolnodulmetaG_2_FD_177996 | JGI IMG/M metagenome (GOLD analysis project Ga0228711, IMG submission 177996) | Root nodule microbial communities from Medicago polymorpha collected in Santa Monica, California, United States - brown nodules | ecosystem: Host-associated > Plants > Roots > Nodule...
TTGATTAATGTAGTTAAAATGTTTGCATGATGTTTATGTTATAATTTTAGGGTTATTCTTTATTTTGGTGTTTTATATTTATTTTTTTATTTTAGTTTTTAAGTAGATTTACATGTAAGAAGAGTATATGATTTATTTTAAGAGTAGATATAAGTTGAATAATTTTGTTATATTTTACATTATTTTTATGTTTTTTTTAGGTAAAACATTTTAGGGTTATTTTTATTATTTTTATGTTAAATTTTTTAGGTAAAACATTTTAGGGTTATTTTTTTTATTTTTAGGGTTTATGTATAATTTACACTCTAAGTGTTTGATGAAATGTTTGAATGAGTTTTTCATTGATTGTTTTCAATTTCTTATTGTGTAGATTTGAAACAATGGTCGGGTGGATCGACGTTCATGCACAATTCAACGGCGGAGAACCTCAGAAGTTGAAGGTTCGGTGCCTTGGGGTAACGTTAAGAGGTCTCAAGGATTAACTTAATGAATTCAACCAAGGAGTCAACCCCAGAGACACAAGGAGGGTGGAATATGTTCGGTATAAACGTACAACGCTCGACGAGGGAAGAATATCATTCACTTGGGTGGAATTAACGAACGACGAAAACGTGAAGAGCATGTTTAGGGAGCACAACATGTTCCAGTGGATAGATATGGGGTAATGTTGTTGAGGTCAACTGAAGATATTATCAAGTGTCTGATTTCGCCAAAAGATCGTGATTAGGTGGGGAATGCACCTTCCAACTACAACAATTATCTTCCTCTAGATGGGGTAATTCAAACTTGTTAAACGGCAGCACTCAGCATTCGACCGGCATTTCTATTGTTCCTTTCAAAAGATTAATTTCTTGTTAGTTTGGTTTAGATGAAGGTATTGAAGAGTCAAGGACTGGACCTCATTCTTTTGACACTTGAATACCGTCATTTAAACCAAGACTAACAAGAATTTAATCTTTTGAATGGAACAGTAGAAATGTCGGACGAATGTTGGAGTTCTGCTGCTTAGCTAGTTTGAATTTACCCCATTCAGTGGTAAGATAATTGGTGTAGTTGGAAGGAATATTTCCGAATGTAATGTAATGTAATGAATTTACCACTTTTCGAATTTATTTATCCATTACGCAACTTTTAATCGAATTTACGTTGGACTTAATTAGTGTTTATTCGAATATGCAATTTTTAATCGAAATTATTCAATACGCGATTTTAATTATTCAATACGTGATTTTTAATCGAAATTATTCAAAACGCGATTTTATTTAAAGTACCATAATGTCAAGCAAAATGCGCGCGATACAAAAAGAAAACATAAAAAAAATCCAAAACAATTAGACATTAGAAGCCATTATATTCATTCTTCCTCGTCACACAAGTCAATCGGGTTGCCCGCTACGGTCCCCGGGGCACCTTCTTTTGGTTGAGGACCAAAATAGCATGTCCTCCCGCTCCTCCTCAACCTCGACTGATTGTACACCGGCAACTTCGAACCATTCTTCTTTTCGAAACCATCACAGACAATTTCGTGTCATGTCATAGGCGATTTTTCTTTCTTCTTGTCATCACCTTGAACGTTACTTTGGTTCTGATTCTGAGACATATCTACATAAAAAAAAATTGGCGATCAAAACCTAAACCTAAACAATTCTACAACAATTCATCAAAACCTAAACCTAACAATTCTAACAATTTTAACAATTCTACAACAAATCGTGAAAACAATAAAACCTAAACATAAATCGAACATGTCATAAAATCATAAAATCAATAAAACCTATATAATCGAAATTTAACAACAAAAAAAACCAAACAATTCAACCACAGAACAACGTTGCAATAGGATTCAAAAAACTTACTTGTTTTTGTGATTGAAATTGACTTGGAATGACTTGAAATGGCTGAAAATCGCACCTAAGAAAACCAAAAACGTAACAATGGAGTTTTGGAAACTCCTGTGTCTGGTTTGTTCTTATAACAGAACTTCGGCAGTTAATTGCAGCCGGTTTCAATCTAATTCGGCAGTTAACTGCCGAGGAATATTTGAGTAATCTACTCGTGTTTTTCAGCCCTATCAAATGTGTCCTCAACAATTTTCATCCCTATCAAATGTGTCCTCAACAATTTTCATCCAACCAACCAAAAGAAGGGCAACTTTTCAATGCCTTCAATTTCTTTAAAACCGCACACGTGTATGAAAACATTATTTTTTGACGAAATTATACAGAAGTGTACTTTCGAATATTACAAAATTGGTAATTCTTATGAATATCAAAAAACATGATATGGTGAAAAAAGTTGTTTTTAAAAAAAAAAGAATAAATTGTCATTTAGCAATTGTGAACCCACCTCACACGCTAAGTCAAGCATTGGAACGTCATAAGCAGAGGGGTAGGTCCCACACTCACTTGCACAACATTTTGGTACCTTCCACAATCAAATAAACATGTTTGTCCAAAAATTTATTTGGTCATTGAATTTTTTTTATAATATAGAGTACATTATCGACATCAAAAAGGTAAACTAACAATAATATTACCAACAAAGTTATTAAATTCAAGTGGTTAATGAGTTTCCACAAATGACATATCATGTAGTAGAATTTGTGTTTGATTCATGCGTAAAACAATTCTTTAACAAAAACACCGTTCAATCAAACATGAAAATTATAATTATCATATTTTTTTAGTCTGTTTGAAATGATCAAACTCCACTTAATATAACAAAATTGAATGTAGTTGTTTGAAATGGTCAAATGTAACAAACATGCATAATTCCGTTAATATTTCAAACTAATTCTTAGCTTTGCAAGGTTATCTTTCTCTTTATGTTTTTGTCATATGACGAAAGACATAATTGCGAAGTTTTTGACAAAATTATGATTATTAAAATTTAACAAAGTCAAAGACTAATGCATATTACAAAGACATAGATCAATTTAATGATTTAATCGTTGTATTAGAAAGTAAACTACTAACATACCGGTTCTACTAGCTTTTATTTTATTTACTATACTAAATTAACCAATTCAACTCATTTTGGTGTCCTAATCCTTGATCAAAATCTTCATATACAAATTTATCTGGATTTGTGCCCTTCCCTACATTATTATATTCACTTTATTGCTTCCTATCGGTGCTTCAACCAAGTTCATAAGGTTTGTCCATTTTTTATTCTTCTTATGTTAAATTTTCTTCTTCAATTTATGAGTGCAACTTTAACATATTCCTGATTCTTCTTGATCATGCCACCCTAGTGTCCAGTAACATAAGAGGTTTGAAAACTTTATTGCTTAGACCATAGTTGATGATCTGATTCAATTCAATTCTCATATAAACTTTATCATATTTTTAGAATATCTATCACTTTCTCAAATTTTATTTTATTTTTTGGTGTATGATGTAATCAGAAGCTGATTTATGTAAATTATGTTCATGAATTTTATATATTTATGAACTAAGTACAGACACTCCTCGGATTAGGTGTGTCCCATTGTCGGGCACGTGTCGTGTCTGACACGGACACGATACCGACACATATAATTGTACTGAATTACGTGGTTTTCTTAAATTATTAGCAGTGTCGGCGTGTCAGTATCCATGTCGTGTCTGGTGTCCGTGTCTATATCCTTGCTTTGTAGTTTATGAACAGTTATTAAAGTGGTGGAATTTTCTTTATTTGTTTTTCAGATTCTATCTGCAAAAAAAATCTGCTGAAATTCAAGTATAATTGTTGCTGAAGAGACACTTCTGGGAATGCCTAAAAGATGTACCTTCTTGATTCCAATTTTGTCTATGAAATCTATAAGGTGTTTTTATATTTTCTCTCACTGTCCCATTTAATGCTTGTGAAGAGTGAGTCCCTTATTTATACCTCATACATTAGTTATTCCTTGATGCACAATTGGCACATAAGTTTTTCTAGATTGCCTGTTCTTCTAATTCGCGATCGGTGCGAAGACGGTTGAAATTGAAACTTGATACATCTTTTTTCTTATATGTATGTAGATAGAAATACTTTAGGAACTAGGAAGTTAGTGTAAAATATTATACTGGTTTAAGATCTAGTATGGAGAGTGATATGAAACCGAATGTGTTGATGGAACGATATGAGTTAGGAAGGTTACTTGGTCAGGGAACTTTTGGAAAGGTTTACTATGCACGGAGTACGGTAACTAACCAGAGTGTCGCCATTAAAGCGATTGAAAAGGATAAAGTTATGAGAACGGGTCAAGTTGATCGAATCAAGCGTGAAATATCTGTTATGAAATTGGCTAGGCATCCGAATATTATACAGCTTTTTGAGGTTATGGCAACTAAGAGTAAGATTTACTTTGTTATGGAGTATGCAAAAGGTGGTGAGCTCTTCGACAAGGTGTGTAAAGGAAGACTCAAAGAAAAAGTTGCGCACAAATATTTTAAGCAGTTGATCAATGCGGTCGATTTTTGTCACAGTAGAGGCGTGTATCATCGAGACATCAAGCCTGAAAACGTTCTGTTGGATGAAAATGGGAATCTAAAGGTTTCTGATTTCGGGTTAAGTGCTCTTGTGGAATCAAATCAACAGGATATGATCCTCCGTACGCCTTGCGGCACTCCGGCCTATGTTGCTCCAGAAGTCATCAAAAGGAAAGGCTATGACGGTGCCAAAGCCGATATTTGGTCTTGTGGAATAGTTCTGTTTGTTTTATTGGCAGGTTATCTTCCTTTTCATGACTCAAATTTGATAGAGATGTATAGGAAGATACACAAAGCAGAATTAAAATGTCCTGGTTGGTTTCGACCGGAAGTGTGCAAGCTATTAAGCGATATATTGGATCCTAATCCCAACACTAGGATTTCCATAGAAAAGATTAAGGAACATTGTTGGTTTAAAAATGAACCAACTGCAAGAAACAAAAAACCACTGTTGGAAAACAACACCATCTCTTCTTCGAGTTCAGTTGTTTCTGATCAAAATGATGATAATGACGGCCCAGAAGCCGAGGCAAAGGAAGAGTCGGTCGTGCCTATCAGTATAAATGCCTTTGATATCATCTCCCTTTCAGCTAGTTTTGATCTTTCAAGATTCTTTAAAGACGATGTTCAGAAAAGAGAAGCGAGGTTTAGTTCGAAACTACCTGCATCAGCCATCATCTCGAAGCTGGAAGACATTGCTAAGCAACTGAGGATGAAAATTAAGAAAAAAGCTGCTGGCTTGTTGAAACTAGAGGGATTTGGTGAAGGTAGGAAAGGGGTTTTATCGATTGATGCGGAGATTTTTGAGGTTACACCAAATTTCCATTTAGTTGAGGTGAAAAAATCAAATGGAGATACATTGGAATATCAGAAAATATTGAAAGAGGATATAAGACCTGCTCTTCAAGATATTGTTTGGGTGTGGCAAAGTGACCAACAACAGCAATCACAACAGCTACAGATACATGACCAGCAGCAACAACAACCACAATCATAACACACTCAATTTTGAGATAGCTTATTGTCTGTGTATACTTTTTTTATGTTTTGATCAAAAGAAGTATAGGGGAATTGGGTCTCGATGGCTTACCAAGATCTGAGCAAGCCTCAGAGCTTAGAGAACGCTGACAAAGGTACTTACAAACTATCAACAAAAAAGGTTTTCATGTCATCGGTGGGAATTGAACACACATCTTTGTGGAGTATGAGTCAACTTTGTACCAACGAGGTTGTCTATTCATCTCGCTGCAATGCCCTTTACTTGTTTTTAATACAAAAAAAGTCTCAATCGAACACCTGCGGGTTATAGCATTTCTTGATGGGATGTTTTTTCTTTCTTTCAATCATGTTAAGATTTAACTGTCTCAGATTGACCTTACTGTAGCATACATCTGTTTGCAAAGTACATTTCTCAATTTTGTTGTATGAGTTTTATTGAACTTTTGTCCAGTTTTAATTTGATGATAATTGTGTTATAATGTATCTACAAACTTCACTATTTCCTACAACATCTGAGCAAAATGGTGTTAATCGTAAAACTTGGGTTCAACTTAATTTACCTACAAATCCGGCTTGTGAAGCAAGAGATGTATCTCACCTATAAACACATTTTTAAGCCATATTTTATTCAATATGGAACTATAAACTCTCTTATCTTAATTTCAAGAATTAAGGTAAATATAAAGCAGTAATCATGATGTATGTCATGTCATGTGACCAAGCATGGTGGCACCGTGTTTGTATCTCAATTTTTTCTATACTATACAATATCGAGGTTTTCTGTGAATCTATGTCTATGGTTGTCATTGATCAACGTGGTTAATTAAAATTAGGATTAATTAATTGTCAAAGGTTTATGACAAACATTAAGAGCTCACCGTCTCAAGATTAATAATATGGACACATAGAATAACTCGTTTTATCACAAATTATTTAAGAAGTTTAGATTAAAATAATGTATATACTAAACAAAAATGAAGATGATAGTTATTACCAACCTAGAAAATCAATCGGATAAACCATAAAATTGGTTTTCAACTTATAAATTTCTCTCCAATTTAGTTCAAGAAGTATACAATCTTGTGAAAAAGTGTATGGAGTGCTTCTCCATTCATCTCCTTAGTCTCTATGTTAGTTTGGATCATTTGAGAGATGTTAGGCTCACTATCTTTCATAAGTGGAATTAATTTGGTCACTCTCCTTCCTAAACTCATCACTCTAAAGATTTCATATATGGTGTCAATGTAATAAGGATGAATCATATAGTAGGAGAGTGACCAAATTAATTAGTATGTAGTCCAATTTAAAGAGTATAGTAATGAAAAAAGATGCAATATATCTGAGGATAATTAAATTAAAATATATGAGGATGTCCAACAAATTTAGAAGACATACAAAACTTATAAATAAAAAATCATGGTACAACTCTTTTAGATTGCAAATGTAAAATTAAAAAAAGATAATCAATCTTGAGGAAAGAAACAACAACTCACTTATTTGTTCATGTTTTATTCACCGTTCTTACAACATTCAATAACAATGATATATTCTATATGCCATCAGAGAATGACAATGGTGTATCACACACCAGATTATTTTTTGGTGGACTAAGATATCTCCCGGCGAGCTAGATCTCAAGGTACTGAGATCTATTTAAAGAACTGACATCTTCTAACAGATGCGGTTTCATACACATCCCATCTGGATCGACCCTCTGACCACATCAGTGTGTGAGAAATCATTACAGTTGGATGAAGTTTGGGGACTTCGTTAAGTCGATAAACTCGGAACTAACTGAGGAGGAAACTTTTCTCTTCTTCCTATCTATATCACTTCTACAGCTAGGAGAAGGGGTAGACAAATCAATTATCTCAGCTTGATGAGGCACAAAGGATGCACCTCTGACACCAATGACACCTGTTTGTTCAGAATTTGGCTTATTTGATCCATCACTACTCTTTATCGTCGAACTTATGAAATCTATGTCTTCGATCGCTCCTCTTTTTGAAGAAGTTGCCGGTGATGATTTTCCCTCGGGCGATGAGATTGAACCAGATGGTTGGCTCTGCTCTTGTAGAGTGAATGAATGATTTGGTGGTTCTCTCACTTCTGATTCTTTATTCCCCTCAGGCGATGAGATTGAACCAAATAGTTCACTCTGCTCTTGTAGAGTGAATGAGTAATTTTGTGGTTCTCTCACTTCGGATTCTTTGTTCTGCCCAAATGGCTCAGTAATCTTGTCACTATGATTCGGACTTTTTTGTGAATCATCAGTTACAGAATCATCACTTGCATCTGGAACAGAACCACTAGTACTGGCATTGTTATCATCAAACTCCACTCCATCGGTAATATCATCTTCGTTCTCTAACAAACCATCAATTCTTTCGGTATAACATGGAAGTTCGTCCATCGAACCAATCTCAACTGTCATGTGCTCCGGCAAGTTTGGGCAACCGGCGCAATGTTTCATGTATTTTGTCGAGAAGAAGTTCACTGTCATATTCATGCTGTGACCATTTATATCAAGTCAGTATCTAAAACTAAATCAAACTCACACCAGTAAAAAAGAGTGTACATCTATGTAGCACCGACACTTCAAATTAAATGTGTGTATAGCTTCCAACACTGACACATGTAGTTTACAATCAATCACTTCCATTTTCTTAAATTATTTTCGGTACGTATTTTCAGTGTCTACGTACTAGTGTCGTGTCCATGTTTGTGTCCGTGCTTTATAGATGTATATTCCTTACTCAATAGAGATAGAGTCGATACATACTTTTGCCAGGATGGAAGAGTGAGCATTGTGTAGGCAAGTTTGATTTTATTGGCGATTCCTGAGAGGGATCTGAACTCAACAGCTGCTTTTCTTACAGCCAATGATTCAACAGGGTGTTGCCAAGCCCATTCAAACTACATGTCAAAATCAAAATAACCCCATGAAAACAATATCTTAAATTTGTCACATTAAATAGCATAATATGCTTGCTCTTTAGTTGATTCAATTGCGGCGCTTCGACAAACAAAAACCAGGCTAATTTCACGAAAATATCAAGTTTGGGAAGAATAGAGCAAAATTGCAGAAGCCAAAAATCACTAGATTTTGAATTTGACGCCAATATTTTTATCCATTTTTTACAAAGCTGATCTTTCCAAATTAAAATTCCAAAGAAACACATACTCACATAAGTGATTGCATTTGTTAACAACAAAATGAATGAGTATAACAAGTTTTTTTCTTTAGTAAAAATAAATAATTCTTTTAGAAAACATGTCAGTTGCAAGATGCTACACACATAGAAGCATATTAGTCCTTGCTTGCAATTGACTAGAAGGGATATTCAGTATTGGTAAACTGTAAGCATCATAAAATAGATTCATGAATCATAATCAAGCCTATTGATAATAAACTCAACAAACTCAAAAACTTTCAGTATTCAATAATTCATTTCTCCATACTTATAAAAAAGGAGGTAAACGATTAGAGTTTAATTTTGATACACCTTCAGCAAATCACAACCAATCATATGTGTGACTTAATTATAACTAAATTCAAACACTTTTAATGATCACGTGGTAATAATTGATTGGCCGTGTAAAAATTGTTTACACTATCGGTGTATACAAATTAAAATCCATAAGATTATACCAAGCTACATATTTAACTTGCTGAATCAATTAAAATATTTTAGTGAACAAGCTCAAAATATATAATGAAAAACAGTATCAGATCAAAACCTGAAGAGCAGCCAATCATATATGTGACTTAATTATAACTAAAGTCAAACATTTTTAACGATCTCGCAATTACAATTGATTGACGGTGTAAAAACTGATTACACTATCAGTGTAAACCAATTAAATCCAAAAAATCATAGCAAACTGCAGTTTTAAGTTGACACACATTATAATTGATTTAACTTTCTAGATAAACCATAATTAAACTTCAAAATCTTTGTTAAGCAAACTCATAAGTCAATAATACATAGAAAATGGTATCAGTTACAAACCTGAAGAGCAGCCACGTTTGTTGGGAATCCATATACACACAAAACCATCTCCCATGGCCTCTTCTTCTTCGTTCTCCAAGCTCCACTCCCAATTTCTCCATTGTGTTGTCTAATCCTCCGCCGCGGATTCACCGTAAATCTGCAAAACACAAATTAAACTAATTAATTAATTAAAAAAAAAAAAGCTAAATGTTCAAAATTGTTGATCAAACAAAAAAACAACACAAACCCAGAATTTGTATGAACAAAAAAACAAAAGGGGTGTGATAAAAATTAGATTTTGAGAAGATTCAATACGAACCCTATGTAAGTGTGGCCTTTGAAACGAGGGTTAAGAGAGGCTAAGAGGTAGCAAGCGAAGAATCCTTCTCCTTCGGAAATTTCGTTTTCATTATTGTTGTTTTGTTGAAGTTGAATTTGAAGAGATTCTTCTTCTTCTGCTATAGAAGATGAAGCAGAGTTGAAATTGCTGGGTTTGGATCTTGCACTTTTTTTCTTCCTCATTTTTCTGTAAAATGAAATATGACCGTTGTGAAGGGAAAGAACAGAGATAAATGTTTTGATTGCTCTCACACTCTAATCATACGTTGTAAAAAAAAAAAAAAACTTGTTTAATTTAATTTTTTTTCTTATGGATAGTTGAAATTAAATTAAGCAGGTTCTGGTATTTTAAAATGAAAAATCTATGCTGATTTAGTTTGCTACAATTATTGTGATTAATTTTAGGAAAAAATAACACAAGAACGCAAACTACACACAAACAAAAAAGAGAACAATGTTCCCCCAAAAAAAGTTGATATGCATAAATGAATTTAATTTTAATGCATTGTGATTTTTTTTTGTTACAAAGCTAACAAAAACAAAAAGAGAGAACAAAAACAAAAGGAGAGAAATGACTAAAGTCTACGGAACGAGGTTCCTGCAGAGTCTAAATCTAAGAGATCAAATAATTATGTTGGAGGGGATATGTGAACAACATACTCTGAAGTAGAAGAAGCACCAGTCTTACCTAGAAAATCTGCACAGTTGTTTCTTTCTCGAAGAGTGTGATTAATAGAAGCTTGCCAGTTAAGATTCAGGAGATCCTTGATGTCTTGAATCAACTTAGCGTACTTATGAAATCTAGGGGTTAGCTCTTTATGGATTTGAACACAATGGAGAGAATCCGTGTAGCAGAAAACCTCTTGAAAGTTCATCTCCTTAGCAAGTAACAACCCACGACGAATGGCGTGAAGCTCAGCATGAAGGATGTCTGATGTGCCTGCAATGTAACCTGAAAAACCTGTAACATGATTAATTTTCATCACTATTTAAATGTGTATGTATTTTAGAAAATAACATGATTAACTCTTAAAGGAGGGTGTGTATTTTAACGTGACAATCCCAGCAAAGGTGTAAGCTACTTCATTTGTTTGTCGTTTGTTAAACTCGGCTTAAGAATTTGTAAAATAAGAAGTAAAGAGACTCCTACAAGAGGAGATCACTTGACCAAATTATGTAAAATCAACACGGTGAGTGAGAAAATCATCTGTAAAAACCATCGAATCTAAAACAAAATCAACGTTGTCAAATTACATGTCACTTACCTATTGCAATGCATGGAACAAACCCAAAGCTTCTCCCACGGCCATCGTACACATTGGTCTGAAGGATAAAGTCTTAGGCAACACAGTTGTGCCTCCCTCATTTTCACACATGATGTTCAAATAAAAATAATTATGCACGCAGTCATAGTCCATTTGATTTTCAAAATTGCTTAACTATCCTTAAATGTTGAATAACTTTTCTCTTACATGTTTAGTACAAACATTATAAAAAGTTTATTTACAAAATAAAAGTAACGAAAAATCTCAATCTATAAATCAAATTTTTGAGCTCCTTTTTGTTGGGATGAACTTTTTATAAGGTTCTAAATAAGTAAAAGAAATCATTTAAAAATAAATATTGTCTCTTATGGTTTTTTTCTCTCTTATGGTATTTGATTTTCTCTCTGTTCTTTCCTATGTTATTAAGATTCATTTTGTTACCGACTAACAAAGCTCAGAATACAATTGTGACGAAATAGAGAATCCTTATAAATTGTTGGGTCTCTCTTATGCAGTTTATGCTTTGGACCAAAAATTATACTTGTAGACAGTCACGTTTATAAGCTGCAACATTTGAACTTATGAACAAGTCTCCATTCATTAATCGATTGATTATATAGATAGGCAATACATTTTGTTCATAAATTTTTCTTAACTACATCAATGTTCCCCAACATATACATATGTTTTCCCAACACATTCAGCACAGCCTCAAGCATTCACAAATAACCTGCTTTGTATGCTTCATTCAACTCACATTCACTGACAATTCAAGGTTCATTCATATTACCAATATAACCAAAAACAGGCCTCTGAAATGACTTTAGTGAGTACTGACCACTTGCAAATGATTATTCGAACGTAAAGATCGCATTTGCAAGAGAATAATGCATAAAGAGCTTGAATATAAGATAAGTTTTTCCTCAATTCACACTCTTTGCTACAAGATCAATGACTAGAGAATGAAAGTTTGTAAATCATTCATTACAAATGTTAGATATCTTTATAACTTCTGCACCTTGTCACAATCAAGACATTCCAACACTTAGAAAGATCATTTGACACATTAAACTACTAGTACTTTCAGTACATTACCATATGCTATATTCTCGAACACCAGATGCAAGCGAATCTAGAAAATACAAGATGAAGAATAATGAAATTTTGAAAATTAATTCTACTAGCAGTGTACTAAGATGTTTGTTCAGTTAATTTTCAATTTCTACTTCATTTTCAGTTTAAGCAGTGCTTTCATGGTCTTTGATCCAATATCTGGATTCTGGATAGTGATATGACTGATATATGCTTCTGATTCCAACAAAAGTATTACATCATTTGTCAAGGATAATTTGACTGACATACCCCATACTGTGGAGTGGAGTTGAGACAACTAATCACTCATACTCCCTTCCTAGAAAGTGATTTTTTGTTCAGAAATATTATCAGAATCAAGCTAATATTAATTGACATGAATTCTTCCAAATAAACACTCAGGTAATTCTCTGCATAGAAAAAATTCATGGAAATTTCAAGCACATATTTTAGAGTAGGATTACTAGAAAGTTTATATTCTCAAAGGACTGAAATGTATTCCAAATCCTTGTAGAATAAGTTCTGGAAGTGTACTTTTGCAAATATAAAGGCATTTTTCAAGCAGATGTCAGTTTCATAAATAATTGATGTTGTCCTGTGATTCTAAACTTGCCTATGTTTGTGCTTATCTTCTCATAGATTTAGGGATCTTAAATTTTACTCTAGGCAGTCCCCTTCCTCAAAAATCATCAGCAGTTCCTTTTAAGAAACAAAGATCTTCCTGCTTATCTAATCTAAGAACTCACAGGCATCCAAAACTACTCTCTAGAGTGCTGTTTAGAGTACTCACCTCAACAGTTAACAGCTTGGATCCCAACCATTATACAATTATAACATTATTATGAATGAACCAAAATAAAGTATAAACACATATAATTACACTAAGTAACTTTTTAACCCACCACTTTTCCTTCATTATTCTAACCAAACGTATCCTGCCACCACGCCTGTCAGTCTCATAAATTTAGAAGAAAAAATTGCAAGTGACTCTTATAATATCCTACATCAAGATTACCTTGCGTTGCTAACAAAAGCAACGCAATGCCTGTAACTTCTCATTGACACAACTATGATAAGAGCTTTATACCTCTATTGACAACATGTTAAGAAAATCACAGGCTCACAAAAAACAAATGTCCCTCAAATCTACACGGCATTTGATTTGATTAAGCCAACAGAATATCGAAGTTTGACTTCACATGAAAACCCCAAATTGAAATTCACAACTTCACATGAAAACAAGAAGCAAATCAAATCCATAACAGAAACAGTAAAAGAACACACTCCATAAGTTTGACTTTGACATATATCAAGATCATAAATTTTATCATCATCATCATCATCATGATTGATCATCATCATTATTTGTATTGCAAATTCAAAACCAACAACAAAAACAATACTATGAACAACAGCTATGATACAGATTACAAGTATGCAAATTGACCCAAAAATCACAATATCATAGGAAAATGATATTGATCAATCATCCAACATGCATTCACCGAGAACACATCATCAGCTAGATTTCTTTGAAGATGATGATACCATATGCCTCCAAAGATAACGTCCACTAGCCATATCCACAAAAGTCCAAAACCCAGATTCTATCACAGCACGAACCTAAAAATCACAAATCAACAAATTTAGGGTTAATTAAAAAAAACACATTTTTATTAAAATTGAAGCAAAAGGGTCAAATGGGTCAACCTTAGAATTTTCATTTGATGAAGCATTTGAAGAATCTGAGATTTTAGGGTTTGTAGGAGCAAGATCTTCATCTTCATCATCATCGATATTAGGTTGATTTCTGAAATTTCGGAGAACGAAGATTCCGGCGAGTGTTGCGGACAAGAATATGAGAATTAGCCTCAAAGGGCACATTTTGATTTTTTTTTTTTCTCAATCAATCTCTTCTATCAAGAATTTGATTGAGAAAATTGATTAACCTAAGCTTAATAATAATGTTCTTTGAGTGCTTGTATTAAAAGACTTCAAAATTAAAAATACTTTCTTTTTTTGATATAGACATTAAAATACATTTTGTGCATGACTAGTGGAGAGTAGATTATGACCAAGAGAAAAATCCACATGTGGGGTTGTTGGCTTGCTTCCAATCAAATTTTAGTCAATTTTTTGGGGCAGTGTTTGTGGATTATGATAATGATTATAGTTGGCAAGTTGACATTAGGCTTTTCTCTTTGGACATAGCATTAGTTGATAATGATAATAATATGTAGACTTTAGAGTTAAATGCTCAAAAATAAAAGACTTAAGGGTTAATGAAAGTGACATATATGGTTAGATCGTTAGGGCCGGTTTATTATGGAGGATAAAACAGAGATAAAATATGATAAATAGTTGGATAAAAATAAGAATGATTTTAACTCAGTTGGCAGGGATATTGCATTTTATATGCAGGGGTCGGAGTTCAAATTCTAGACACTCCACTTCTCCACAATTAGATTGTGTGAGCTTTAACCACTAGACTACTTCACAAAAGAAAAAAATATATGATATTGATAATACAAAAATTTATCATATCATATGTTTGATGTTAAAAAATTCTCCTTTCTCTAATAACAAGATTTTAAAAAAACGAAATTATAGTTTCTATTATTTGCTCATCAATTATTGAAAATTGTGTAGTTGGTTAAAGGGTCACATCAAAGAATTGGAGATTGTGATGTCCTTCATGCCGAAGTATGTGATATGTACACGAGAATGCAAATAACAAATATGGAAGGTTTTGTTCACCTCATAGTTGAGGAGAGTGACTCAATTTCTAATTGATATGGTAACAAAGAGTTGTAAGCTTAACACACGCACTCCTATCTTGATCCACCGTATTCAGAATTTCGCTATCTTACACGGCAATATTACTTTAAAGCACACCTGACACAAGAGAAACAAATGTGTTGATTGGTTGACTAATTTTAGTATTAATCAAAGTCTCAAAATCTCTTTTTAATGACATATCTGAAACTTGCATGAAAAAAATCTCCCTTAACTTTATAGTTTGTTTTGTTTTCTTGGTCGCCGCCCTCTTTAATCAGCAAAAAAATTAAATATTTAGTGTATAGAGTACGTGATCAGATCTGGTGTATAGAGTACATGATAAAATCTAATGGAATAATTTGACCCAGCCACTAAAACAAGTGATGCACGGTGTCATGTGAAGGTCTTGAACCATAGACTTTGCCAAAAAATTGATGTTGGTACTTATATATTTTACATAAAAATACAAATGAATATAAAAATAAACAAAGTTTCTTGTAAGCACAAAAATGATCAATTGCACAAAAGATGGATGAAAAAAAATTGCACAAATTTAATACGCATAACCTAATTTGTTACATTATTTAAGAATAACTTGTTACTTTTTTTTTATTTTTTCCTTCAGAAACAAACTTAACACATTTCATTCATCAATATAGATTCAATACAAGATGGGATATAATTAAACTCTTGACGACTAACAAAAGACAACGTAATTTGTTATCTTTTCTTAATGTCTTCCATCTATGTATAAACTATTCAGTCCAAAGTCAACTTATTGACAAGAGGATTTCAATGTTTTTTTTTATAGTTTGTATTTTGCACCAGATAGCACCATTGTAATGATGTTCATGCTTATCCTACAAACCCACTTCCCATGAAAATATAATAATAAATTGAACAATTGGAATTGGTTGGCCGGTGAGGTTAGGTACCTATTCTGTAAGCATTTTGAAAAGGAGTGGGAAGCATGCATGCAACCATTCTATTTGACCAAGGGAACAAAAATATTAATGTTGAAGTTAATTAACATAAATTAATGGCTAAAAAGGTAATTAAAATGGCAGTCTACACATCAGAGACGTGCCACATAAAATTGGATATCAAAACAATAAACATGTCATTATTCCGACGTGGTGTCTTCAGGTGTAAAACTTCTACATCAGCAAAAACACATGGCCTGCAAAGTATCAATAAGAGCAAAATTGGATGTTAGAGAAAGCAATGAAACATGACTATTTTTAAACTAGTGACAAAAAAGTCATGAAAATTGTGATTGATGAATGCACAAATGTCTGTATTGATATTGAACTATCTCAAAAGGGAGTTCACATTTACTTGAGTTGAGTACATAATGTGCCACTATCATACATTAACAAGATGATTACATGAGTTTTTACCGGTGTACGGTAAACAAAATGGGGCCGTATGTCCCACTAGGCGGCAAGACTCTAGGAGATTGACCTCAGCGTGAAAAAGCTGAAGGGAGATGGTGTTGGCTAAGGTGTGGACCATCCAAGGAGGGTACTCGGAGTAGAGTTAAGAAAAATGGGGGAAGAATGATGAGGGAGTGGTGCAGTGATAGCATGGAATGGAAAAGTGATGTAAAGGTGGGACAAACCGGCATGTAGACTAGGCGAACACACCAGCATGGAATGTGGCACTAGCGGTAAATGCACCATTACTTAGTGTTAACATTTCCCTTGTGTTATAAGCTCTGACAAAAAGTCATGCTTGGAACCAAGCTTTTACCTGGCTTGGATTAAATGGTTAAATAAGGATTTGGGTGAAGGTATTGGCTTTAGGGACTGTATGGATTAATTTTTTTGAGTTTAACTCTTGACGTAAACAATTGTGATTATGAAAACAGCTTATAACATGCCCATAAGCTGTTTTCAGCTTATTTCCATCAACTCTGCAGGATAGCTAATGAAAACAGCTTTTAGCTTATATGAAAACGGTTGAATTTATTTTATCTTGTTATAGGAATAACTTAAACCTAAGCACTTATATGATAAGTGCATATGCTAATAAGGGCTTAACTAAGTTGTTTAACCAAACAAGGTCTCTTAACCTTGAAAACAAAGTTACTCCAATACCACAGAAAATAAAACAGCTAATGTCAAAGAAAATGGGATCCTACTAAGTTAAGTATTTTCCCATACAAGAGAAGCTGATTTTACAGTAAGAAAAAATGCCATCTTTCTTTGGTACTTCGGTTTTATCAATAAATAAACAAACGTGTTTAATTAATTATATATCCATGTTTCAATGAGCATGAAAACTTCAGCAAAACAAATAGAAGAAAACACCTTATTATATCCTTTATTTGACAAATCGAGCTACGCTGGCAAGAACAGTTCTCAAGCTTCTGATGCCTGCTCCAGATTTTGAGCTAGCCATCATCTGCAATAGGCATCATCAGAAAAAACAAATATTACAACCAACAATAATGTCAAAAAAGTGGAGGGAAAACCAAAAGAATCAATCTTACCAGAGGTTGAATTACAGACTTGTTCGGCAAGAGACTCTGTGATTGAGCATGAAGACACTTGTTAATATCCAAAAATGAACGTTAATTTCTAGTGGAAAAAAAATAAGTACGGATAGCCAATATTCACCTCTTCGATTTGCATGGCACGTCGCGCCACATCAATTGGGAAAACGGTATCTGTCTTGGTTAATACTATCTGATATTTAGTTTTTGATCTGCAAATTGATATCATCCATTAAATAAATTCAGTGATCACGATGTAAACCACACTTGTATATGTAACTTTCCATAGGAAAAAATAAAATATAAGCTGCATGCAATGTTTTAAAAACTAAATCAAACTGGACGGTTCAATTGGTTGAACCATGAACTGACATTGTCTACGGTTCAGTTATTTTAGTGGTTCGACTGCAGTTTTGTCCCGATTCATACGGTTAAAAGCAGTTGAACCATGGCTCAAAATTCTCACCAGTTTGATGTCCGGTTCTGTTTTTAAAACATTAGGTGCATTGCACCAATTTCCCTTGTATGGTTTACCTTTCCATTAAGTCAATCAGTTCAATATCTCTTGGTTTCATGCCCCATTTTGTATCAATCAAAAGGCATACTTGTTTGAGACCAACTCGTGTTGCTACGTACTCCTTTACCTATAATTAGTGGTTTTCCCGAGACACAACCAATCAGCGCTTGTGTTATAATATAATAAGTTAATAACAAGGCAACTCTAATTCCAATCCCTAAATATGTAAAGAATAATACATGAGGAAAATATCAATGAATATAAAACCAGACTTGGATTTGGTGCAGTAACTACACCACACTGTTTTCGATCTCAACCGTCAGATCTCATATTATTATTAAAGGCCGATATCGAAAATTGCACATAATTTTGTCGTTTACTGCAGCAGATCCTAGTCCATATAAAACCATATAGAAGAGACACATAATAAACACATCTATTTAATTAAGTGAAAACTTGAACATTTTAAAGATGTGCAGTGCCCCGACAACGAAACAATATATAGTTTCTATGGAACAACAAAAAATCAAGCCTTATCTCATGTTCGTTGTATGGATCAATTAACATAAAGGGAACAATATGAAGCTTTAAGACTGTAAAACAACAATTAAGATTTTAATTTATTCGTTGTTCACCAGAACCACTAAATCACCTCTTTCTTGTGTAGACAATTAGATAGTTATTGTTTTAATTAGTGAAGGAAAAGAAATGGGTCTTAGTATCAAACATGATTGCTAAATTTATTGTTTTTGCATGGCGAAGCTTATATTATACTAAGTTTTAAAGGCTTGGCCGGTTTAAATAATCATGTTTTGTTCTTGCATCAAAGCGGATTGCTTATAGTCTAAATCTTTTCTATAATTTCTTCTTATTGCATTAAAAAAAACATCTAAAATGATTTCAATCGTTTTCAAGATATCTTTACATCTAAAACTGGAAGATGTAAACTATCAAACGACAATGAATTCTCAGGGAAAACTCAATCCGTTAACTTAACTGCCTTGCATGTTAACAAACAGCACAAAACAGAACCAATGTGATCAGTGAGAATTTGACATAATTTGCATACTTACAAGGTCCTCCCAAGCTTCTTTCACTTCTTCTTTTGCATACGCAAATCCATATCCTGGCAAATCAACTAAGCTAAGCTTTGTTCCCAAGTTGAAGAAGTTTATTGTCTGCAGATAATTCACGATTTGTTGGAAAATAAATTCATCTATCAACAACATATCATCTTTTGAATTCCACATGTTTTAACATTTAAGAACCTAGAATACCTGTGTATGGCCAGGCTTGTCTGATGTCCGTACAACCCCCCATTGTCTAGTAAGTGCATTAAGAAGAGATGATTTACCGACATTTGACTTTCCTATTAGGCAGAACACAATCAGCAAAAAACAAAAATCTTTTAACTTGTTTCGCTAAGCAACTACAACTACTACTGCTATGATATGATGATAAATTCCAAGAATTAAAACTATTACCAGCAAATGCAATCTCCGGAAGATTAGGAGGTGGGAATGACGATGAGACCTTCGCAGCAGCGAAAAATTCCAATCTGTTTCTGAAAACCTGTCTCGGATTACCGGAACAAAAAATCACAATAGTATTTAAAACGAATAGAAATCATTATTCTAAATGTACAAATAGTCATTTTGAATGCAATAAACGGCAACATACATTTTCTTCAATGTTCTCTCTGTCGGAACTTTTGGAGAAGGGAATGTTATCTAATGGCATAGGAAGTTCTATATTGTAGCCTGCCCTTTTTATATCTATCATGCGCCTCCTGCCTAACAGCTGTGAATAATAATTAGAGTACAAGAAATCAAAATACCTTCAAGGAAATGATGCATTAACATAATCAAATATGTCAATAAAAAATCTTCATACAAAATTACATTTTTTTCCACAAAGGTAAGTATTGAAGGGCTAGGCCGTATTGCACGGAATTGGGCGTTCTGAGACATTTCAGGCTCTTTCTCAGCATCCTTTTTCTTCTCCTTCTCTTCTGTACTTCCTGAAATTAACTTAAGGAATCAAACTCAAGGTAAACAAGTAAGCAGCAGAAAGAAACACACATTGAAGATTAAAAAAAAAATACATTTTCAATCGGAAAAACGGCCAACGTGTGAAACAAAAAATAGAAATGTTAACGGAACGACAATCATCAGGTGTTTCGCATTGAAATAAATAGAGAACACAAATCAGATGTTAAACATTTGGGTCCTGTTTGGGTAAACAGCTTAATTAACCGCTTATAGTATAAGTGCTTATGCATAAATTTCTTCTATAAGAAAAGATAAAATAAAGTCAAAAGAGTTATTGTATAAGCTATAAGCTGTTTTCATAAACTGTCATGTAGATCATATGGAAATAAGATGAAAACAGCTTATGAGCATGTCATCAGTTGTTTCTATGAGCTCTCTCAAACAGTCTCACAAGTGCTTATGACAATAGATAAACTCGAGTAAGCCAATTCAAATATACCCTTGGTCTCAAACTTCAAAACCTTATTCAGAAAGAAAACAAATCATATTCGTTTCACTGGCAACCATAAATCCCTACACTAAGGTTTTAAGGTTTTGCACAAAACGACGGATGCAACCCAGTTTAATATACATTAAGCTTAGTTCTTATATTTTTTTCGAAAGAGAAATATTAGATGTGCACATGATTGCAAAATCTATGATGTACAGACAAAACTAAAGGCTAAACTGGTTCCAGTGAAATTATACGGCTTCCATTTCAACTCACTACAAAAGAAAAAGGTGGAGACTAGGGTTTAGGCAAAAGATGAACAAAATAACCTGAGAAATAGCGATACTAAGTTTATCTTCACCCGTAATTTGTTCATACTACCAATCTACCATATCTTTTAACCAAATTTATAAATTGTGCCTAGCAAGTATTCTTTGAAGTATAAAACAAAAAATTCAGATTTTTAGAATTCTGTGGTTTTGCCATCTTAAAGAAAATGTAAGCCATTATCTCAGTAAAGCTCTAAAACTTGGCTCACGGCTATCATGATTTGCATGTCTTATACATCATAGAAAAGAGTATATGAGTACAAACACCATTGAATTATTTAGAATTAAATCATACATCAATAACCATCTACAAAAAAAACAAAAAAAACAGTATGATTACAGGACACATTTTCCAGTTTCAAAGGAAAATATCTGCATATTAATAACAATGTAGAATTGACAAACATCATCTGAGAATATACAAAAACAGAAAGATAAAATATGTACCATCAACAGCAATGGAATCATCTAGTCTCTTGTTTGAAATATCATATGGATCAATCCTCATCAACCTTTTCTTTTTCTTCAATGGGCGATCATCTAGTCTCTTAGCATCATCCTCCAACCCTGGTTTTTTCATGTCAGATTTTGAAGGATACACAACTTCTCTAACTTTCTCAGCACTATCATCTTTTCCATCAATTTCTTTCTTGTCCTTCAAACTTTGATTTGAAGGCTTGTTTTTAGATTTTGCCTTCTTCAATTTAGAAAAATCCCAGATTGTACGTTCATCATCGGTTTTCTCTTCCACAGTCTCATCTCTCACCTTCTTCTCCCCTTTCTTAAACAAAGGTTTCTTCTTCGATATCTTCACACCAATCCATGATTTCTCGCTTTCCTCCATTCCTTCCTCATTAGCATATACCCTCTTCTTCCTCCCAAAAGAATCCAAATTTTTCAACTTTCCCCTCTCATGAAACTTCTCACCGCTCCTTTCATCACCCGATTCCATTCCTTTAAAGTTCGCATTTTTCTTCAACTTCCCTTTATACCCATTTTCCCTATCAAAAACCACATCCTTGTTAAAATGATTCTCATCATTTCTAGTTCTCGACGAATCCCTAGAAGTTCTCACCTTTCCTCTCTCATAAAACTTTTCACCACTCCTGTCTTCACCTGATTCCATTGCTCTAAAGTTTACATTTTTCTTCAACTTCCCCTTAAACCCATTTTCCTTATCAAAAACCGCATCCTCACTAAAACCATTCTCACCCTTTCTACTTCTCAGCTTTCCTCTCTCATAAAACTTCTCACCACTCCTCTCTTCACCCGATTCGATTCCTCCAAAATTCACATTTTTCTTCAACTTCCCCTTATACCCATTTTCTCTATCACCTCTCTCATAAAACTTTCTTCTCTCATAACCACTCTTTTTTTCACCTCCTCTAAACTCTTCATTTCTCTTCAATTTCCCCTTATACCTATTTCCTCTATCATCATCATTTTCACCTCTCTCATAAAACTTTCTTCTCTCATAACCACTCTTTTCTTCATTTTCTCTAAACCCTTCATCTGTTACAATTCTAGACGAGTTCCTAGAAATTCTTACACCAACTTTAGGCTTTTTTCTAATCTTATTCCTTAAAACTTCCTCAGTAGACATTATTCTTCAATATTAAACTCTCTTAATGCTTTCAAAAACAATCACAAAACATTCACAGAAACAAGAACACACCCACTTGAATTTTTGTGTGAAAATGAAACAAATAAGAAAATAACAGGGTTATAACTAAGTGAATAAAAAAGGGTTTGGAAGAAAAAAGTGTTACATGGCACCGTAAGAGTTTAGGATTGAGATTGTTGCATCATTGTCGTGGAGGCAGTGAGACTGAAACATGGGAGAAAGGAAGAAACTCAGGTACGAAGTTGCAACGGTGTTTTGTTGCGCAAGTGTTGTTTAGGTTGATTTTCATGGGCTTGGTGGTATCCGCCAATATGGGCTATGGGCTATGTCTTCTTAGATTTGAAAATTGTTCTTCCAAAGCAACTCTTCTCACTTTCATTTTTTTCTCTCACACACTCGAAAAATACCAAAATTCTCCCACGACAGTTAACTGTTATTAGGCAAATGTTAATTTAGAGCGAGCAGCATTTAACTGTCGTTGGGAGTATTTTGGTATTTTGAGGTGTGTGAGAGAAAAAATGAAAGTGAGAAGAGTGGGATCCTTGTTCTTCAGGCACCCCGAACTAAACATTTACTTCTAACGACAAATAATTATTGGACCAATCGAACCCACTTGGGTTGGTTTGGTAATATTGACTTGACATCTGGAGTGTGCTCATCCTCAAAGTCTTAGGTTCGATTCTTTATGCTGTCAATTTAAGTGGTCTAATTTAACTTCTTAAAAAAAATATTATTGTATCGATTCAAACTGAATCTGCTTCCGGTTGTTTTGAAAATATACAGAGAGATGAGATCAGGTCTTTTGAATCCTCTGGTTATTATTGTCTGATAAACTTCACATATTTCCTCTAAATACTTCGAATGTTTTAAGAACGTTAACCAAATAATACAAGTAAACGATTATCTATTCCTAGACTAACCCTGTTTATTTGAACAGTTCAACTAAGCATAAGTCGTAAGCTAGGGTCAATAGTCATTTGATCTTACCAATTTAAGTTGTATAGTGTCAATATATAAAAAGCATTAAGAACAATTGAATTGAATAAAGCTATATTGATATTCACAAGCAATAGAGTTTCACAACCACATGTTTCAAACATGATTACTTCAGATTCATCTCAGACATAATCTCTAAGAGATTTATCTACTCACAACATGGATTACAATTAACATCATCAATTGAAACATAAAAACATAAATAAACTGACTATGAGTTGGATGGAATGACCACCTCTTCAGTCTTCAACTTTCAAAATTGCGCTTCAGATCTCCAAAATTCAGAACCTTTGTTTCTGAAACAAGTTTAGCTTAAATATAGGAAATTTTGTGACAAAAATTGTGTCACGATCCTCAGTAATCATGCCATGTTTTCAGCTGTAAACCTAACTTCCTGATCGTACTTTCTTCAAAATTGTGTCACCCCTTATAAAATCGTACCACAATTTTATAGGCGGAAACGAGCTAAGCTTTTGGACACAAAATTGTGTCACGATGCCAAAATCATGACACGATATGATGATTTCATGTTCTTCATATTTTCATGCTTTTCACACCCCCCCGACTATCTCAAATTGTTACATACTCAATAAAAATGTCAAAATAAGTCTAAAAAACTATGTAACGACAGCTTGTCATCAAGTTATAAAATTATTTTGATAGTTCTTTCATACAAGAGTGTGATATTTTATTTTATTTTATTTACCTTGAAACAATTCACTGTAGATGAACTAATTAACTAATATTTTTAAATGTGAATTGATTATCAAAAAATTATATTTAATTTTTTTTCTACAAGGGATAATATTGTAATTAACCTAACATTAAACCCTACCCTAGAAATTTCTTATAAATAGGTACTGAACTTCTCTTTCACAATGCACCAACGACGCTTTCTCAAATTGCAGTGTTCTTTTTCTCTTCTCTAGATTCATTATCAATATGGTCTTTCACCATTTATTTTTTTGTCATTAATTTGTGTACAAAATATGTCCGCGCATGTCTACTTGTATGATTGGATTGAATATTTTTTATATGTCTGGGAGGGGCACATATCGATTGAAACTTCATCCAACTCAAGCAAATACTATATATCTGGACAATCTCAGGTAAATCATCTTGTCCAGTCTTTTCTTTAATATTTTTTTGTTGTTGGCTTGTTTTCTCCAATTTAATCTTGTTTTGTTTTTTCTCCATAAGATCTACGAGCGAAACAACAAAACTCGGGTCATGAAGTATCATTTCAAGCCTAATCAAATGGGAACTATTTACGTTGTTGTATATTTTTATGTCTTATCTACTATGTTGTGTTGTATCGTCCGATTTAGTGACGTTCAACATAAACATTCATCAAGTGTGATTTCCTTGATTAAATACAGGTAAAATGATAGACATAAATCTCCTCAATTTTATTATTATAATTTATTTAGAATTACTTGATTTTATATTGATGAGTTCAATATTGTTTTGTTTTTGTTTAGGTTCATTATTGATAGCATGATTTAGTGAATGTATAATCATGTTTTAAACATTTTATCTAATTGACATATAAAAAAGTTTATTATGTATTTTTTATATTTTTAATATTTATATAAAATAGTGATTTATCCTTTAAGAAAATGATTTATAAGTGTTGTTTTATTACTCGATTTTCTGAAGAAAAAAATCAAGTAAAGAAACAATAACATACAATTTCATCTAAATCCTCCTTCAAAAAATTCATCTGATTCCATGTTGCGCTGAAATATATTATGTATTGTAAATTCTTTTTTTTTAAACTATTGCCACACAGTATATGAAATAATAATATTTCATTTAAATAAAAATCTTTGAAATAAAATGTACAAGTTTCAAAACAAATTTACTATTTTAAATTTCTTAACATTTGCGAGTCTTTATAGGTTGCATTCTGAGCTAATAGAAATGTGCGCACTCTCATGTTTCTTGCTCATTTGTATGTGAATGTATGATAAGTTATATTTGAATGTTATGGACAAAAATTACAAGATGATTATAACAATTGAAACTATTTGGTTTTCATGTATTTTGTTCTCCTGTACAGATCTACTTGTGGCAAAGGAAGAGGAGCAAGCTAAGAAGCATATACTTGGGTTAAAATTCAGCCAAATCAATCGTATTTATGGTGATTGGATTGATGATTGACCTCTTTTTCTTCCAAACTTGTTAAGTGCATTGGAGACCTGATTGACCTCTTAGTTGACAACGAATTTTGGAAACATGGTCATTAGTGATGGGGATCAATTTATAGTTATTTAGTTTTGCTTTTTTTTTTCTTCTTCTTTTTCTTTTCTACTATTAATTGGTACGATGTTATGGTCGGAGACATTCACATGTATATGTAGATGATGTATTTTTCCCTATATAAAATTCAACTTTTAGACATGTAGTCATGTGATTTAATGTAGATAATTGGATAACCAAATTGTACTTTATTTATATAATTATTTTTTATACAAGGCCAGAGTAAAATGACATCAGTCAGAGAGGTTTCCAACTAAGTTGGACCCTACTCTAATCTTTGTCAAATGCTCATAAATTTAATTAAAAAAAGGAAAAAAATACATAAAAATTGGGGGGACATTAACCTTACCCAGTAAAATCACACAAGAGTGTAAGTCGACACCAAACAGGTGATACAAAAATAAAAACAACACACAAGTGTATCAACCTCTAATTAATCCTAAAACTAATTAAAGGTCTTCAATGTGGTGATTGAACCCTCAGTCAACACGGAGGTGGTTCATGTACCATCAGCTCCCTGCAACAACGACAACAAGTTAAACAACCCTTTCGAGCCTCACAGTCCAATCAAACAAAGTGAACGACAGTTCTTAGTTTGGCGTATGAATCGTCTGCCAACACAGAAACAATTCAAGATCCATCAACTCCCTGCGAAAACAGCAACAAGCTCTACACGACTCTTTCGAGCCCATGAGTCCAACATCAGACAGATAGAATGATGAGGAATTTAAAACATTCCGAAATCAAACATGAAAATCGATACGGATATTAAGGCGGCAGTTGTTTGAAGGAGGCAAACCTTAATCTTGACACCTGCAGATCTCAACAGACTTGGATAATGATCAGAGAGTCAAAACATTAGAACGCCTACCTCAAATCGATAACACACCTTCAAAGATCAGAATCATGAAACCAACAACAACTTCCTTTCGAAAACGATCAGGAGCAAACTTTAGGGTAAACCGCGACGGCGCCAGCGGTTGTGAGGACTACCCATGTTTGGGTTTTCGACACCAACAGAAAATAGGTCACGACGAACAGAGTGTCTGCCGATCAGAACAGACGCGATGGTGATCGATACACACCAACGTGTTATAGAAACCCATATACCAGACCGCCGGAAAAGACGAAAACAAGTGGCGCCACCGACAAATCTGACGACTAAAAGGTGGTGCGGAGGACAAAAGTACTCATCGCACCACCGCAACTGAATCTATATCTCATGAGAGCTTCTCAATTGAGTATTGGGGACTCATAAATCTATAGGTGAAGTAATAAATTTTTCTTTACTTGAGCTTCTCAATTTATTAGTTTCTCCTTAAACATATTAGATGTGTTTTGAGCACCTTAATAAGTGATGTGTGGGGGATGATTTGGATTTTAGAAGTTCCAGAGAGAGCCAAGTTCTTCATCTGGTAAATGTATGATGGTAGATTGCTAACCAAGTATAAAAAAAATTAGAATGCATCTTGGAGACCCTTATTGGCTTTATATGAATTTTACTATGTTTTTATGTGTAATTTCTATTGTTGATCAATTACAAATATTTCATCACTATTATTGTCAATTTAGACAGTAATTTTAGAAATCATAATAAAATGTGTTACGATCCTCAGTAATTGTGCCACGTTTTCAGCTCTAAACCTAACTTCCTGATCGTCCTCTCTTCAAAATTGTGTCACGCCTGACACAAAATCGCGTCACGATGCCAAAATTGTGCCACAATATGATGATTTCATTTTCTTCATATTTTCTTGCTTTTCACATCCCTCGTTGTCTCAAATTGTTACAAACCCAATAAAAATGTCAAAATAAGTCTAAAAAAATTATGTAATGACAACATGTCATCAGGTTATAAAATTATTTTGATAGTTCTTTGATACAAGAGTGTGATATTTTGTTTTATTTTATTTACTTTGAAACAATTTACTTTAGATGAACTAATTAATTAATATTTTTAAATGTGAATTGATTATCAAAAAATTATATTTAATTTTTTTTTCTACAAGGGCTAATATTGTAATTAACCTAACATCAAACCCTACCCTAGAAATTTCTTATAAATAGGTACTCAACTTCTCTTTCACAATGCACCAACGACGCTTCCTCAAAATTGCACCTTCTTTTTCTCTTCTCTAGATCCATTATCAATATGGTCTTTCGCCATTTATTTGTCTGTCATTGATTTGTATACAAAATATGTTCACACATGTCTACTTGTATGATTGGATTGAATATTTTTTATATGTCTGGGAGGGGCACATATCGATTGAAACTTCATCCAACTCAAGCAAATATTGTACATCTGAAAAATCTCAGGTAAATCATCTTGTCCAATCTTTTATTTAGTATTTTTTTGTTGTTGGCTTGTTTTCTCCAATTTAATCTTGTTTTGTTTTTTCTCCATAAGATCCACGAGCGAAACAACAAAGGTCATGAAGTATCATTTCAAGCCTAATCAAATGGAAACTATTTACGTTGCTGTATATTTTTATGTCTTATCGACTATGGTGTGGTGTATCGTTCGATTTAGTGACGTCCAACATAAACATTCATCAAGTGTGATTTCTTTGATTAGACACAGGTAAAATGATAGACATAAATCTCCTTCAATTTTATTATTATAATTTATTTAGAATTACTTGATTTTATATTGATGAGTTCAATCTAGTTTTGTTTTTGTTTAGGTTTATTATGGATAGCATGATTTAGTGAATGGATAATAATGTTTTAAACATTTTATCTAATTGACATATAAAAAAGTTTATTATGTATTTTATATACTTTTAATATTTATATAAAAGAGTGATTTATCCTTTAAAAAAATGATTTATAAGCACTATTTTATTACTCGATTTTTTGAAGAAAAAAAATCAAATAAAGTAACAATAGCATACAATTTCATCCGAATCCATGTTGCTGACATATATTATGTTTTGTAAATTTATTTTTTTTAAACTATTTTCGCACAGTATGTGAAATAAAAATCTTTGAAATAAAATGTACGAGTTTCAAAACAAATTTATTATTTAAATTTTTTAACATCTGCAAGTCTTTATAGGTTGCATTCTTAGCTAAAGGAAATGTGTGCACTCTCACGTTTCTCGCTCATTTGTATGTGAATGTATGATAAGTTATATTTGAATATTGTGGACAAAAATTACAAGATGATTATAACGATTGAAACTATTTGGTTTTCATGTATCTTGTTCTCCTATACAGGCCTACTTGTGGCAAAGGAAGAGGAGCAGACTAAGAAGCATATACTTGGGTTAAAATTCAGCCGGATCAATCGTATTTATGGTGATTGAATTGATGATTGACCTCTTGTTCTTCCAAACTTGCTAAGTGCAACGGAGACGTGAGTTGAATTTTGTGCTCTTGAAAACACCCCTCATTTGTATAAGGATTCTTCTTAGCTAACAACGAATTTTGGAAACATGGTCATTAGTGATGGGGATCAATTTATAGTTTTTTATTTTTTTTATTTATTTATTTTTTTTTGTACTGTTAATTGTTACATTGTTATGGTCGGAGACATTAGCATGCATCTGTAGATGATGTCATTTTTCCCTGTATAAAATTCAACTTTTAGATATGTTGTCATGTGACCCAATGTAGATAACTGGATAAGAAAATTGTACTTTATTTATATTATGATTTATGATAGCTTCTCAATTGAGTACTGGGGACTCATAAATTTATTGGTGAAGTAATAAATTTTTCATTACTTTAGCTTCTCAATTTATTAGTTTCTCCTTAAGCATATCAGAATATGTATTTTGAGCACCTTAATAAGTGATGTGTGGGGGATGATTTGGAATTTAGAAGTTCTAGAGAGAGCCAAGTTCTTCATCTTGAAATTGTATGATGGATAGGTTGCTAACCAACTATCAAAAAACTAGAATGCATTTTGGAGACCCTTATTGTCTTTATATGTATTTTAGTATTTTACTAGTTTGTGTAATTTCTATTGTTGATCAATTACAAATATTTTATCACTATTATTGTCAATTTATACCGTAATTTTAGAAATTATAATTATAATGAAACGGTTTCACATTCGGTTTGTTTAATTTGAAAGAAAAAAAAAGTTATCAATCTATGGTTTCACATATGATTTTTTTATGGAACTCCCATAATTAATGTTAATGTTTTTTTATTAGTGATAAATATTACTCCCTCCGTTCCTTTTTAAGTGTCTTTTTAGAGTGAATTTTTCGGTTCTATTTAACTGTCTTTTTGGTATTTTAAGGGTATGATTTGTCAATTATACCCTTTGTCAATTACTTTATCTTTTTCAATAAAACTAAAGTTTGTTTGTTTTTTTTAAACAAAGTTTGTTTGTTTTTTTTATACAAAGTTTGTTTCTTTTTATCTTCAAATTTAAACAAAATTTTGTTCCAAACAATGGTTTCAAAAAGAGTTAAAATTCTATAAATAAGATGAGTAGCAATTGTTAACAATTTCGAGTGTGACTCTAGCATTGGTTGAAGCCATAGTTGAAGTCTTAATTTTGATTAAAGGAGGTGGAAGAAAGTTAATTTTTTCTTAACTTTTATATTGACTTAAAATAATTAAAAAGACGTGCACAATATTTAGAAAATTGATAATTGTTTGTTATGAGAGAGTACGCAAAAAAAAAGAAAAGGAATTAGTTGGATAAAAAGATAATAACTTACAACCGTTTGTTACGAGAGAAAGATAACATATTTAATTTATAAGTGTGCACAAAAAAATAGGAATTTATTAGTGAATTCAAATGAGGGTATAATAGGAAGATATTATGCAAAAATACACATCGCTATTTTTATGTTAATTTTCTGAAAAGACACTTAAAAAACGGAGGGAGTAATATTTTAATTGTTATGTTAGTTTTTCCTTCCGAACTTTAATTCACCAACTCTTTAAATCTCTTAACTCAAACCAGCTCACCTACACAATCACCCTAAATTATAGTCAACAAATTCAGACAAAAACAACGAGTCTATATTATAACTAAATGAGTATCACATCATTCTTGTGTAAATTCTAATATCCCATACTATCACACAATTCTTTTGAGATGACATAGTATATTTACACACATCCTGAACCTATCAAGTACTGATCAGGAAAAAACAGTGAGTTTTATATATTCATAAATCAAAATTCAGTGGGTTATCGAAGAAAATATATTAGTCTTCGTCCAGTTAAAATATACAAAGCTTAACCATACACCTTAATCATAGATAAAAAAAATAAAAAAAAACCTTGAGTATTAATATTCACTACATGTAACAATATACAAAGCAAAAACATTCATCAAATGTCTGAAAGACAAAGATCCTACCCACCAATCTTCATTTTTTTTTCTTCTAAACTTTGTACAATTTTGGATTTTGAGTTTAAAATTTTGAATTTAACCCAATTTTTATTCAGGATCACGTTCATTCGAATGTGAAGATTCAGGTTCATGTTCATCTAAATGTGATGTCGTTGCACCACATAGTAGCAACTGAGGCTTAAGCTTATTATTCCACAAATCACTAAGAGTCGCCGCATCATTTCCTCCCCTCCGTACCTCAACCATCGCCACCTCCTCCGTTAACCGATAAACCTCAATCTCAATTCCAAATTTACCATTCAACCCTTCTAACTCTACCCCACATTCTTTCTTCCACCTCAACGCCATTCCCTCCGCCGCTCCTACATCCTCCACCACCTCTAAAATCCTCTTTGACGACTCCCTTACAATAAACCGCTCTGTCCCATCAAATTTCCCAAAAAATCCAGACAAATTCAAACCGGAAGAAAATGATATAATATCAAACGCATTCAAATTCAATATCTTTGATCCATCACATTTACACCTGAACCCAAACCCGTGCTCGTATCCATAATCTTCCTCATGAAATTTTATCTCCTTGTACCCTTTTCTAAACCATGGATCCCGGATCATACCATCAACAGTGATTCGGGTTTCCGGGTTTGTATCAAGTAATTTTGACAAAAATCTTTGGAGACCTGGCGACATCCAACGTGGACACTTGTATTCACCTTTATAAATTTTCCTATACATAACCATTAAATTTTGATCATTAAAAGGAAGATATCCTGCCGCAAGGACAAACAAAACAACGCCACATGACCAAACATCAACTTTGGCACCATCATATCCTCGCTTAGCAAGAACCTCAGGTGCCACGTAAGCAGGGGTTCCACAAAGAGTATGAAGCAATCCATCGGATCGGATCTGATTTGTGACTGCACTTAACCCGAAATCCGAAACTTTTAAATTCCCATTTTCATCTAATAACAAATTCTCCGGCTTAAGATCCCGATGAAAAACCCCTCGTGAATGACAATAACCAACAGCCGAGATTAATTGATGAAAATATCTCCGGCTAAGATCTTCGCTAAACCTACCCTTTGATATCCTCGCGAAAAGCTCGCCACCACGAACAAAATCCATAACAAAATAGATTTTCGTCTTGGTGGCAAGAACTTCGTGAAGACGAACAATATGAGGATGATGAAGACGACTCATGATTATGATTTCGAGTTTCACATTTTCAGCTAGACCTGTGCCTTTGAGTTTCTTTTTGTTGATTATCTTCACAGCCACGCTTTGTCCCGTTTGAACGTTACGTGCATAATACACTTTTGCGAATGCGCCACAACCGACAACTCTTCCTAATTCGTATTTTCCAAAAATAGCTGTTACCGCTGCTACATCCGGTGACGCTTGTCCGATCTCCGGCATTGTTGTGGATACCAGAGACCGAACCTTAATTGTTACAAAGAAAATAAATCAAATGGAAATGAAGATTTGAAGATGGGTTTGATGAATTTAAGGTTTGAGATGAAATGGGTTGTTTGCAAAATTCAGTTTTTATTAATCGTTTTGTTTTGATGGTTTTGTTTTGTTTAGGAAAGAGAAACAAAAAACAGGTTTTTCAGTTTTTTTGTGTTTGTTTCTATCATTGTTGTTGGTTGTTACGTAGTGATCACAGAGAGGACAGAAATGTAAGGTAATATGAGACACACATGTGAGTCGTGTAAAATGGTTTAGGTTCATAGATTTTGCCACGTGGTTCTGCCGTGTGAATGAAATATAGAAATGATATATGCTTTATTAATTTGGATTTGGTGACCTATTTTAGGTTGAGATTGCTTTGTGAAAGTGTGGCATAAATTGATTTTGCATATATGCTTACACATTCGTGTTTGAAATTGCTAGGAATGATCATGACTTATGTAAATTTTATTCATGTATCTTCGTATATGTTGTTGTTGATATGAACTTAGATGTTGAAGATGTTATATCAAATAAAATTGTCAACTTTTATTTTGATATCCAAATTTTAAAATATTTGAAAGAGTTATAAAGATATCAATATTTGTAAAGGAAAATGGGATTTGGTGTGAGAGAAAAATTTGTTGGAATTGAGCGAATGACTTGACAGGTTCAAAATATTCAGTTCTAGGAAAATGATAAATGTCCCGAACCATTTTTTCACGAGGGATCACGAATGAACTGGCAGCTTATCCTTGTGCATCTCAAACCGTTCGATTTTTCCTATTTATCCGGATTTTACGTTTTGCTTTCTTTTATGAGAGGTCCTAATAAAAGAATGCAATTTTAGTTTCGAATATAAATAAAAGAAGGCATATAATATATTGCATAAAATTGGCTTCGTGGTCTATTCGTGAGATTGCCTCTCGCGAGATGGATAGGCGAGATATCTCGGTTCTATCACCTTGACCTCGCAAAACATTAACTCTTTTTTTAGTTTTGAGCAAACCCACAAAACATTGACTAACATAGCAACTACTCGCTATGTCCTTATAGTATAAGCACCTTTATATTTTTTTTTCTTCATATTTTTTAAGAAAAGTTGTTAATATAATTAATGTGTTTATTTTATGTGTTAATATTACTAAATTATTTTTTGTTTATATGTATATTAAATTTGTCTTTTCATGTTTCAAGACAAGTTAGTAGTATTAATTAAAGGTATGTTTAGTAAAAAAATAATAAATGTATATAGTAATTTGAAAAAAGAGTTTATATTTAAGGACAATTTTATAGTCAAATGATTGTTAATATATAGAGACGGAAGGAGTAATTTGTATACATAAAATTATTTTACACATCATTTGATGCATGTATAAAATTATTTTACACATGCACAAAAAATATGATTCATGTGTAAAATAAATATACACCGACATGGTATAAAATTTGATAAATATTTTTTTTATTTTAATAAAGTGATAGTTAATTTATTGATTAACAAAAAGGATGAATCTGTGAACAAACTCACATCATCCATGTTCATAGCATAAAACAACAAAGTACATAAGCTTACAAATATGACTATATTAAAATCTCCGGAATAGTCATGTCTCCGGATCTGCAACGTTGATGACGCCAAAGTCATTGGTTGGATTTGCAATGGATCGAAACTGATCTGACAATCTGAACCAAACAAATACCTGGACAAGAGGGAAAAGAGAAACAACGTCGCACAAAGACGACAAATAAAACAGCGTTCCACTAAGACGACAAAGTCACAAAAGGAAAACCTAATTGGATGTGAAAAACACTTATTTAAATAAAAGCGAAGGAGAAAAATGATTTAGAGGGGTGATTTGAGGTCAAAATTGACCCTAAACCACCCCTCTTTGGTGGATGAAGGAGAAGAAATTAGGGTTTCAGCTGACGACTCACAAAAGAGAGAGGGTGAGTGGAACACATTAACTATTTTTTTTATTAACATTCCATTATTTATTTTACATATTTTTCTTCAATCAACAATAAATACTTTGTTGAAAACATGAATTAATTTGTTTTTTTTAAAGGATAAAATTGTAAAAGCAACGGTAACTAAAAAAAAATAATACCACTATAAATTTTTAATTTCCGGGGTTGCCATAATGACTATATTGGGAGACGGAGGTAGTAGTTGATTTTGAAAATGAACAACGAACTTTAAAATACAGAAAAATCTAATGGATAGGAAAATCCAGCTATGAAGTTAATAACGGGACTAAATTAAAAAGTCTGGCCTTAAATTTGTCTTTGTGCAAATTTAGTCCAGTGGAGTGTATGTAGATTTAATTTCTTACCAAGATGATCTTGGGTGGTTAGAAATTTAATTCAATGAAGGGTACACAAATTTAATTTCTTACCAAAACCAGAGTTGGGAGTTGGAAATTTAATTCAGTGGAGGGTACACAAATTTAATTTCTTACCAAGACTAGACTTGGTGGGTTAGAAATTGAATTCAGTGGATTGTACACAGACTTAATTTCTTATCTGAGTGGAGTGTACGCAGATTTAAAAAGTCTCTCTCTCTCTGCAGCTGTTGTTTCAGACTTTCAGTTACAATGCTTTTCTTTGCTTGTTAGCTGGCTGAACTACCGAATCAAAGCGAGGTAATCAAGCAATTTCATATAGTTTCCTTTCATTTTCTGTCCGTGTGTATTCTTGCTATCTCATTTCTTATATGTATAATTTCAACTTAATAGTTTAGAAGAAGAACATATGAGATAATGAGAGAAGTCTGGCTGCATATGAATCTCTTTCTCTATTTTGTACAAAACTTCTGACAAGAGTTCGTCCTTGTTCTTTAGTTGCATGTGTGTCTCATTGTCACTCTTGTTGAAGACTTCTCGCAGAGACATGTTCTTTCTCTTTAGTTGCATGTGAATCTCTTGTCGGTTTTGTTGAAGCCACATGTTTAGCTAGTTGGACTTCAAATTTAAGAGGTTGAGACTTTTAGGCGACTTGTACTTCTCTATCTATCTCTCTCAAACATATTTGTACTTGAGAAATGATATTTATACAATCATTTTTTTTAAGAAGTTAAATTAACCTACATAAATTGATACTGGAGAGAATTGAACCCAAGACCTCAAGGAGGAGCATACTCCCAGGTCCGAAGCCAATACCATCGGGACAACCCATTTGTACAATCATTTTTTAACAACTCTTGGACAATTTTCTCTCTTATACTCATATAATGTTCTTTTCCTCTCTTTTCCTATTACTCTGTCCATTATTTTTTATCAATAAGAAGAGAGAAAAATAAGGTTGTCAAAAAAGTTGTTTTCAAATGGATGTACATTTATCGCTACTTTTTGTAGTTTTGGGACGTTTGTACGCAAACAAAGTTGGACCATGTGACTACTTATACTTCTTTCGTGTTTGAGTCAAATAACCCATCTTTTTAGTTTAGTAGGACCTATCATTCACATGTACGGGTATGGTTCTCGATACTAGTACCAATATACGTACGAAATAGGGAAAATTTTAAAAATTGAAGGTACAAGTACGTTAACATAAAATAGAAAACATTTTCATTTTTTGAGGGAATTACTACAATTATTGTTATAAAACAACATGTTGAGGAATTTTATGTGTTACTACTGTTTGAAGATTTATGAGTTTAAGTTTTGAGTTTAAATTTGTGTTAATTTTGGATGATGATGATGAAAATATTTTGGGTTTTATTTTTGAGTTTTATTTTTTTATTTTTGAGTTTTGTGATGAAGTTTATTAATTTTTCTGGGGTTGGTTATGGAGATGATGAATTTTCTGGTTTGAGGATGAATATGATGAAAGGAGGAAGATGTATGTTAATGTTTTTGAACAAAAGTTAACGGAATGAATTTATTTGACTGAGGGAGGAAATTTATGGGACCATATTGGAACGAAAATTAATAAGGGAACCAACATGAAATCTCATAATTAGTTAAGGGACCATTTATGTAATTAAGCCAAAAAATATTAGTTAGCAATTACTTTTATTTATTTTGATCTTCATACCTTTATTGCTAGATTTGTTTCTCATTCAACTTAATTAGAATAAAAATTAAATAATGTACACTTAAAACCATATGGTAAGTTTTTATGCCTAACTTCAGTCTATTGAACTTGATTTAGATGGAGTGTTTCCTGACAGAGTTGGGGAAGACACTTATGGAGAAAGTGCTAAACAAGGCAATAGAAAAATCACGCAATATATTTTGCTTCTCATGCATTGTTAAAGAATTCAATGAAGAAAAGGAGAAGTTGGAAGCAGGAATGGCAACTTTGAGGGAACAGTTTCAAGTGGCTAACAATAAAGGAAAAGGTATCAAAACTAATGCTCAATTTTGGGAAGAACGGGTTGAAGATCTCATTCAAGAGAATACGGAGACAAAGCAGAGTTGTTTTTTTGGATTTTGTCCTGATTGTATATGGAGATATAAAAGGGGAGAAGACTTGTCGACAATGACAAAGGAGATTAGAAAACTAATGAATGAGAAATTTGAAAATGTTGAACTTGATCGTCCTCTTCCAGGTGTTGAACGTTATTCTTCTCAAGATTACATTCCTTTTAAAAGTAGAGAGTTGAAATACGAAGAGCTTTTGGCTGCACTAAGAGATGACAGCAATTATATAACTGGATTGCAAGGAATGGGGGGCACAGGAAAAACTACATTGGCAAAAGAAGTGGGTAAACAACTTAAGATATCAAAGCATTTCAAACATGTCATCGATACAACAGTTTCATTTACTCCTGATATAAAAAAGATTCAAGATGATATTGCTGGACCCTTAGGATTGGAACTTAAGGACATCAATGAATCAGACAGACCTAGAAAGTTGTGGGACAGATTAACCAATGGTGAGAAAATTCTGCTGATATTGGATGATGTGTGGGGAAATCTCAATTTTGATGACATAGGGATTCCAAAGAGTGATAATCACAAAGGATGCAAATTACTTGTAACCACACGCAGTATGAGGGTATGCAACCAAATGGTATGTGAAAAGACAATTCAACTTGATATCTTAGATGATGAAGAGGCATGGATCATGTTTAAATTGCATGCCAATCTAACTGATATTTCCTCCAAAAGTATCCTCAAGAAGGGACGTAAAATTGCAACTGAATGCAAAAGACTACCAGTTGCAATTGCTACTGTTGCTAGCAGTTTGAAGGGACAAAAACGCCTTGAAGAGTGGGATATTTCATTAAAGACCTTACAGAAGCCTGTGTCCGTGGGCGGTGTTGGTGATGATTTGGTTCATATTTATAAATGTTTGAAGTTTAGCTATGACTTTCTGAAGGATAAAAAAGCCGAGGGACTTTTCCTCTTATGTTCTACATTCCCAGAAGATGCAGAAATTTCAACCGAAGTTCTAACCAGGCGTGGCGTAGGAGTTGGCCTTTTTGGGGATGATTATGGTAGTTACGGAGATGCTCGAATTCAAGCAGTTGCATCAAAAAATAAACTCCTAGATTCATGTTTATTGTTGGAGACAGAGGAAGGAGATGTGAAAATGCATGACTTGGTTCGTGAAGTAGCACAATTGATAGCAAAGAATGAGATTAAGATAGTAAATTTTTCCAACAAAAGTCAAAAGTCACTAGTTGAAAGCGATAAGAAAATCAAATATTTGATATGCGAAGGAAATCTTAGGGATTTATTTGCATCTAAGTTTGATGGTTCTGAACTTGAGATTTTAATTGGTGACATGCATATGGAGGACATTCTGCACATCCCCATTTCATTCTTTGAAAATATTCCAAGGCTTCGTGTTTTGAATTTATCACGTCATAGTACTCATTGGAACGATAAATACCAGCATCCTCTATCGTTACCACAATCACTGAAGCCATTGTCGAATATTCGTTCTCTATCATTTCTAGGTGTTGATTTGGGTGACATTTCTGTTTTTGGAGGCCTGCAAAGTCTTGAGACTCTTGATTTAACTCATTGTGTGATTGATGAACTTCCTCGTGAAATTGAAAAACTGGAGAATTTTAGATTGTTGGAGTTGAAAATATGTACAATTAGAAATAATAACCCATTTGAAGTTATCCAAAGATGTCGATCACTTGAAGAATTGTACTTCGTGGATAGTTTCAATGATTTTTGTAAGGAAATAACCTTACCAACATTGCAAAGGTATCATCTCAACAATGATGAATCTATTTGGAAAGATACAATATCAAGAGGTGTGTCTTTGAAATGGGATTATTTCTCAGAAGCAACATTGAAGTATGTGATGGAAACAACAGAGCTTCTTCATTTGGAAGGAACCGACAAGGGATGGAAAAATCTCATGCCTGGGATTGTTCCTATAGCCAATGGTATGAATGATCTAATTGAACTTGTTTTGAAAAATTGTCATCAAGTACAGTGCCTGGCAGACACTAAACATATAAATTCTCAAGTACAAAGTGTCTTCTCCAATCTAAAGAACGTGACTTTAAGATCATGTTCTATGTTGGTTTCTGTTTTTGATCAGTCAACTTCTCGAGGCCTGCTGCTGTTGGAGGAATTGGGAATATATAAATGTGAGAAATTGGAAAGCATAATTACAACTGAATGTGAAGAAATAGTTGATGGTGATAATGATATCAAAAATAGTGGCAACTCAATGTTTCCAAATCTGAAATTTCTCCGTATTCGTGGATGCCCCAAATTAAAATTTGTACTTCCATGTTACTCTGCTCGAGACTTTTTGTTACTAGAAACTATCATGATAATAGAATGTTATGAGTTGAAATACATATTTGGCCAACACCAAGATGCCAAACTCGCTTCACTAACGATATTGATGCTTTATGATGTGCCAAATTTCATCGACATATTTCCAGAGCCTTCATCCATCAAAGGGTCATCATCTAATTCCATTTCCAAGCCACAATCAAAATTGGAGACAGTCAAATCTAATATATTCTCTTGGAGTCAAATATGTTGTTATGGATACAAATTGAGAGGCAGCACAAGTACTAAAAATGCATTGGTTTATGAGGATCAACCAAAAGATTGCTCAATCACACAGGTACACCATCTTATATTTTCATTTATAGTTTCTGTTTTTAGTTAGTGTATGACAATTTTTCATTTCAATGGATACATATCGGCCAGACCGCTCAATCACATTGCTTTCTATTATTTATTTATTTATTTATTTTTTCTAATTTTTTTTTTTTTTATAAAATA
>Ga0228711_1000990_pt1 | contig 39610 bp, 31 predicted proteins | sample MedpolnodulmetaG_2_FD_177996 | JGI IMG/M metagenome (GOLD analysis project Ga0228711, IMG submission 177996) | Root nodule microbial communities from Medicago polymorpha collected in Santa Monica, California, United States - brown nodules | ecosystem: Host-associated > Plants > Roots > Nodule...
AACTCATCAACAGAAAGAACGAAAATTTCCAAGAATCAACATAGATAATTGAAATAAGTTTGACAACTTCAAGCATTGATGATTTCTAGGATGATGAACGACAAAACATAGAATGAGTCTGCGATGAAAACTAACTCATTACCTTGTAAGTCTCATGAAGTAGTTGGCGGTTGTAATGCCTAATTAGAATCCCTTGAATGGATTCCCAACTAGCCGTGTGATGCGCAATGGTTATATCCTTTAGATAAATATCTGCTCCCTCAACATCAGCAAGAGCCATAAGACCTCGCTGTAATTATATATAATCAGTTGTTAAAAAACAAACCACTGTATAAATGAGTTGGCTGTACAATCATATATCTAAGAAACTTTTAAAGCTTCTAATAATGGCAATTAAATGGGCGTATAGAAATGAAAACCCTTTAGCTGCACTGACTGAATCAGAAATAGAACTCAGACCCCACACAGAGTGCTCAGAATGGCGCTTGCTCTGCGATTTCGCCAAAACTTCTGCTGTGTTCATCAGTTTTTAGTCCAATAAATGTGTCTTTTCATGGGTTTGAAATGAAAATAATTAGGATGTAATTTTTCATGTTTAGATGTGTTTTTTTGTTCAATAGTACAGCTCTTTGATTTGAAACCTGTTGATGGAAATGAATGTGACTCTGAAGGGTACCAGGGTTTGAACCCTAACAACTAATTACTAACTACTAACATTTGCCTATAAAAAAAACGTACATGGATAAGGAACTCCTTCGATGTGAGTATTCTATTGCGAAGCATCCAAGGTGCACTGGAAAAACTGGAATTGTATAAATTATGTTAGTGAGTCTTTAAATACAATCCAGAAGTAGCCAAAACCGAAGTTAGAATAAATTTAAGAGTGAGAAAGTGACCTTAAGGTCAATTTGATTGGTGCCAGTTCAAACATTTCAATATAAACTTTCTTCTGGGTTCTGGCTAACAGGTAAATTTCCTGCCATGGGGCTCCAATTGGAATGATAGAAGGCAAAGATGCAATTTTCTTAGATTTTGCATTATATATCGGAGCAAATCCAAGAGGACTTTGGTCACCATTCAATCTGAAATTTTCACTAATTTGAACAGAAGATGAATCCTTTAATGATGTCCCGTAATATTGATTTGAAGATGGTTTGGTTCCATACTGCACCCCTGAAGAGATATTTGTGAAGAACTCAAATAAGCTTAATATGACTTCTTGTTCAATCTCAAGACGGAAATCTGCCATCCTGCAAGCATCAAGGATATTATGTATGATAAGAAATCACTTTAAAGTATATAAACGCCAGGAAACATTAGTCACAGTAAACTGTAAAGATGCAACAAGCTTAGATAAATACCTCAATTTTATGTACTCAAATGAAAGAAAGGATATGTCTTTCTTCTTCCACTTAGATATTTCTAGGCAGAAAACGGGACTAGATAAGCTGCTGGAGAAATTCATTTGATTTGATTTTTCAATTCTTGATCTTGGGGCATCATCCCTAAATTTTGTATAATCAACTTGACGAGATCTGTATCCACCATTGAAGGACAACATAACTGGATATGGAGTAGAGCGCAACTGGTTATCAATTTGTATGAATGATATTCGCATGGAAAGCCTTTGGCGATCCAAACTTTGCAGTAGGTTGATTTGTATATCATTAATACACGCAAAGAGCAACTCCTACAGAAATGGAAGTATTATTAATATTAGATTCATGAATTCAACTAAGGAGATTCTTTGATCTCTGAAATTCTGTTATTGTGATTTCTCAATTTAGTTACCGCTCAACTGACAAGTGTCAGTTGAGTTGGTTACAATAACTGTTAGAGACATTTCTTAGCTACTCTAGGGTACATAATAATTATACTAAGTTGTAGCTAAGCTATCCTTTGATATTAAATTAAGGAGATAGAAGAGTACCAAATCTAAAAGTTCATAGTTCAACTACCTGTGGGTACGAGTTAATCAAGGAAATCCCAATACATGGAATAGAAATTGATATCTTGTCTTTATATTCTGCAGGTCTAACTTGATTATGATCATATAACCTTTTCTCTGTAGCATTTGGAACACTTGATTTCTTCACTTCATTAAAAATGTGGTAATTTGAATCGAGAACACTGAGGACCTGAAAGGAAAAAAAAGTATTGAAGGTAAGAGTTGTGATTTTCCATGTCAGATATATGAAATAAAGTTACTACGGAGTCACCTTTGTTGCTCCCTCTGCATGAACGGATACAAAGAAAATCCTCTCTGGCTTCTGGAATCAAATTTACATAAACGAACATTAGATTACCGTGGAATCCAAACTTGTAATCAAAGATAAACTGCTATTTATCACATGCTAAAAGAATAAGCTTCACAAATGTCATCAATAATAGCTCTATAATATTTCTTGAATTTATTTAATTAATTTTACAGTTTCGAATTACTGTAATTTAGATGTGTCGTGTCGATGGATTATTTATTGAGGTTCCCTCTGTTGAAAATATATTAGGATCTTTATATTTATTGTGTAGGATTATTGTAGAAGCATATTGTATCGTAACATATCATACATTGTAAATGGGTATAAGATTTCATATATTTATTTTGTATTTATTGCATTGAGCCTCTGTTGAGAGTCTCATATTGAAATGTGATATGACTTGATAAAGTTTTTATAAGTGGAAGGTATCCCTCACCTTAAAAGCCAGCCAGTTTTGAAGTAAGCGAATCTTACTGTGTTTATCGACACTATATTCTGAGTATGTTCTACTCAAGTATTTTCATATGAATCTTTATCTAATAACATTTCAGTCTATTTTCAGATCCACCACACAACACATGTCCATATTATAGTCAATTAGTTACAGTTTGTTCTCTCCTTTTCAACAATTAAAAAAAAACATGTAATATGTTATGAACGGAATATGTAACATGTAAAAACAACTTTTTTTAATCTTGGAAAATGAAAAATGTTTTACCTCAGAGGTTGATGGCAAGTGGACAGGCATATATTCTTTAACATCATCAAGAGCATACATCCCCAAAACTCGCTCACCAGGTACCTTCGATTTTAGTAACAAACATTGTTAGGTTAAGTCATAGGCGGTTTTCATTGTACCAAAGTAACTTTACCTCCACAACAAGACGATGAGGATAGGAGGGTTCATCCCAGGTGTAAGGGTTAGAAGCATAGGAGTGAATGACTGTGTCAAAAACTTCACACCTCTGCTGATATATTCGCAATATCTAGAAAGTAGCAATAAAATCCAGTTACATAATGATAAAATAGCAAGTGATGCCCATGCTCTATTGGTGTATGGCTTTTGTAACAGTATAACGTAAGTAAAGAAAGAACATTCACAATTCATCACTAATGCAAAATAAAGTGACATTTCGTATAGCAACAATCAATGTTTCAACAACAACAACCAGGCCTTATCCCACTAAGTGAAGTCGGCTACATGGATCAAATGACGCCATAGTGTTCTATCAAAAACCATATTTGGATCCAACTCATTGACCTCTAAATCTTTTCTAATGATTTCTCGAATGGTTTTCTTAGGTCTTCCTCTACCTCTTTTAACCTGACTCTCCTCCATTTGATCTACTCTTCTTACAACGGCATCTACGGGTCTTCTCTCTACATGTCCAAACCATCTAAGCCTATTTTCTACCAACTTTTCTACTATAGGTGCTACCCCCACTCTCTCTCTCTCTAATGGTGTCATTCTTAATCCTATCATGTCTAGTCTTACCACTCATCCAGCGCAACATCTTATGAATTAAAATTAATTTTATAATTATTGTGTATTAAAAGTTCAGCTTTGACTAGGGTATTCATCCAATACGGACTTCTGTGTTTAGCAGTGCATTAATTTTATAATGGGTTTGCCGCTAGTTTTCTTTAGTCTCCATCTACCATTAAGTATTGGACTATTCTCCATCCAGTTTACGCTAATTACTAGCGCTTCTACAAGTCTTCTCTGTACAGCCTAAATCACTTGAGTCAAGATTCTACCAGCATCTCTAATCTCTACTGTTGGAATTCAGCATCGACTAGAAATATGGTCAAAGTAGTCCTTATAGCTCCTGACCAAGCTTTTGAAAATGAATCACACCTTAAAATGAAATTCTAAAATAATATCAAAGTCTAGTCTAGATATCTTTGTAAGCAATAATATATGTTATTCAAAGCGTATTTGTCCACGCTCCATATGTTCAATCATGGGCCTGAGAGGGGTGCTCAAAACCCACAACCCGTTGAGATATGGTCATAATAGTCGTGTTATAAGACTTGAGCATATTACGGTCCAACTCATTATCCTCTAAATTTTTCTAATAGTTTCTCTTATAATTGTTCTAGGCCTTCCTCTGCCTTTAGTGATATAACTATCCCCCATCCGAGCTACTCTCCATGCTACAGAATCTACAACTCTTCTCTCTACATGCCCAAACCACCTAAGACTATTTTCCACTATAAGTGCCACCTCAACTCATTAATCATTAAATAAAACCATCCAATAAAACCAGAAGCCCTTAAAGGAGCATAGGTCAGCACCACAATTTCGGAATCTAAATAAATATTGTAATGCAACTGAAAAAACTATGGACATACCTCTTTGGAGAAATTATCAATTCTGTATGGCATATATCCTGTATCATCATCAGACAAGAGAATCAAGTTGGTCCCAGAGTTTCCCTTGATGTTTCCAACTATCTTTTCATCTCCCATTGATATGTCAGCATTTTGCACTTCAACTCGTATCATGCTTGAAGTGCCAAGAACAAAGTTTCTCATTTTCAGTTGTGTATCACCCAGATGATCTGGTAAAAAGCTGCCAGACCACTGCCATCCAGTTTCATTATAACAAATTGAAACAAGAAGCTCCCTGCATCACATGTTTTAAAAAAAATATATAGTATGAACTAAAGGAAGAATGAGATGTAGAAAAAATATATAAAAACAGAACCAGAATGCAAACTTTTTGGTTATTGGTGGAAACAACAACCGTACTTGTCTGAGATAAAGAAATAATAACTACCAAAAGTACATACCTGCTTGTATCTGTCCAGTGAAGATGTGCATGTTCTCCTATTCCTAGATAAAATGTGACATCAGTGCCCTTCTGTTTATAAATTATTTCCTTGCTGCAGGCATTGCTGATCACATATCTGCATATTTAGACATCATTCGGTAACTAGAAGGAATGGCAAAAGTAAAACATTGGTGTTTCTCTCGACAAACCGGTATGCCAAAAGCTAGTAGAATAAGGCTAAATATGGTTTTTAACTACAGCCAATATCCTTATATTAACTCATTTTTTGTAAAGTGGGCTTACACACTATTTGCAAAGGTTGAATTAATTATTAAATAGAGAATAGGGAGGCAAGCAAAAATCAAACTCTAGACAAGTTCATCAAACAGGCTTTATTTCAATCTCAAGGAACCAACAATTCTAAAAGATTAAACTACGGAATACATAAAAAGATTAAACTACGGAATTACATAAAAAGATTTCATCAAAAACATTCTTTTCTTTCTTGAACCAAAGCATATTTTTTATAATATATATCTATATTAATATACTAGTTACCTGTGATGGAAGAACCTTTAATTCTTTAAGCATAATTACAGATAATATTTTACTTTGTAACTAATTTGTTATTGTAATTACTAATTATCATAATTAGTATTTGATGGTGTATATGGGTTTTTTTTTTGACAAAAACAAAATGATATTTATTCATTCAAATCGAGAGATTACATCATTCAACACTGTTAAAAACGTAAAGGATGAATCTGCGAACAAACTCACAACATCCAAGTTAATAGCGTACAACGGCATAATGCCTACAAAAATATATGATAAAATTAAAGTGACCGGAATATCCATGGCCTCCGGATCTGCAACGTTGACGCCCAAATCTTTGATTGAATAATCGATCTTCAATATGAACCAAATGACACCGCAAGAAGACGGAAAATCAAACAATGCCGCACAAGACGACGAACAACAAACCACCACACTTAGATGACGAAATCACAAAGAAAAAACCTAGATCTATGTGAAAATCACTTATTTAGATTGAAATATAAAGAAAAAGATGAAGAGGGGTGATTTCAGGTCAAGAATTGACCCAAAACCACCCCTCAATGGAAAATCTGAAAGAGAAAACCTAAAAAGAGAAAACTAGGGCCGGCTTGTTGGAGAGGGAGGGGAAGAGAGCACTTGATGGTGTATATGGTTTTTATTTCAGATTTTTTCCCACGTGACTCCTTAATTAGGATAATTCGTTAGAGCCTATAATTTCTATCAATGTTCATAATTTAAAACATGAGAAATATTTTCAGATTTTTCCTCTTCATAATTTCGTTTGAAGTTGGTATCAGACCTCTGATTTGTGAGATTCCAGTTCCGCATAAGAAACCCTGGCTGTCATAAACTAGATCCTTAGTCAAACATGCATTTTATTTAGCTCAGAATTATGGGATTTACCATCAATTCATCAAGGAAAATCTAGGCAATGGTCTTGTAACAACAGAGATCTCTTTGGGGTTTTCAATGACAAATGCAAGGGGGACTTCCCGTTGAGTTACTTCAAGATCTTACTTGAAAAATGGATATAATGTATATCCAACCACCCCCCTTAAGGGGGAGTATTATGCAATTAACAGATTTGATTTTTCCTTTGAAGTTGGTTTGTTATAGTAATTACTATAATTAGGATAGATACATAAAAGCCTGTATATTTGTATCATTCTCTAATCTTAAATAGAGAAATACTTTTCAGATTTTTCTTCAAGTCATCCCATGTCAAGGAAACATCCAAAAATCTTAACTTTTTAAAGAGAGGCCCGTAAACATTAATCAATAACATAACCTATGAACATCAATATATTACCTAGGCTGGAAAGCAATTGCATTTGTCCGCCCACCATATGGTTCAGCAACTGAGATAGACGTCACAGCCAGAATAAATGCAGAATTTGACGTCAGATGAGGGACAAATATTGTGCTTGAACCACTTTGCGGTAGCAGAGAAAATGAGTTTGACCATAAAGAATATGGCATCTGCTCCCGTGCATCTTTAGGGAAACACCCACTCATTTTAACAAAAACATCATTTACAGAGGAAGTAGGGCTTGGAGAATACATGCATGGAACAACCCTTTCATGCTCATTATTACAAGAACCCGAATAATTCCAAGTTGACTGGACCCTCGAGCTCAGTGTATTTTTTAATCTTCCAAAAGAATTACTTTTTCTTTTTTGCCTTCCCAAATTGCCACGGTAATTGCCAAAGAATACAGAGTTTGGATTATCATCCTTTCTACATGAAATTGTATGACTATCTAGGTAATTCCTTGGCTCACGAGAAACGTCAGCATGTAAACCATTGTTGGAGGCAAGTAGAGAAAGTCCATCCTTTTTATCAGAAAATGTTTCATTTACACCAACATCATAATATGAGGGAATCACAAAACCCCTTTCATCAGTTTCACTAGAGGCCTCCTTCACACACAATGGAAAACCCATGCAGTTATACAAAATAAAGGGAACAAAAATAATAAGTTCCCTGCTACCTGAATATGCATCCATCACCTTTTCAGCCGTAACATAAATATGTCCTACAAATGAAAGCAGGAAAATACTTAAAAAGGATGCACTCATAAGAAGAAAAACAACCCAAAAATAAAATCACTTACCACTTGAATTATTGGATTCGAATATCAGCGTTTCAGATAATGAAAACTTGGTTTCACTGAACTTGGCCACTGTGCAAAAAGTTTCTAAACGAGGAAATTTAAAATCACAACATTTAAATCCATCAATGCAGATCTCTAGTCCTAGGTCATGAGAGGGATCAATATGATAAATAGAAGTTTCCACCTACAAAAGAAAATATGTAGCCTTTATAACATTGCACCACCAGAATGAAGAGGAGCTAAACTTCCTACTTATATAATCAATATATATAATTTGTAAACAACCATCACAAACCTCTGAAATTGTTGCAGTATGATCTACCCCACCACTCTCACTAATCAACAAAATTTCCTTAGGAAGAAAGTTGTTAATTACTAATGGAGCACTAAGGATCAAGTGATGGATGTAGTGCTTCTTTGCGTCATCAACCAAAAGATTATTTTTCACCCGGCCAGATGAAGTCAAGCTGATACTCTTAACTGATATACAGCACCGAAATGGATGACTACTTGGATGAGATGGATAGCAGATGAAAGATTTAAAGTTTCCTACTTTTGTATTTAATGAGAGAAGATTTGACAGTTTATGAGCTTCACTCCACAAATAAGAGTTCCCCATTGGCCTCCACCTTACACAACCAGCTTCAGCCAAATGCAGTGGAAGTGGAAATTGTTGCCCAGGGTGTATCGGATCAAATATCTGAAATAATGAAAGTATATATCATACAAGTATTACCACAAAAATAACAATGCACTATAGACTGAAATTATGAAGTATTAGAGGAGACCAAGTACCCTTGGTGCCACACCAAATGGAATATCAAACCGCAGCTCAAGCGGTGTAGAAGTTGCATTTAGAAGAACAACCTGTATAAAAAAAAATGGCTTATAAGAAAACAATGCATGGGGTAACTAGAAACACCATCATAAAGGATAAAAGTCATTTCATACTTACAGTGGAATATACTCGTATCAACTTGCTATAGCGTAACACAGAAACATCTAAAACAACAGGAACAACGAAAGTCGGGGCAGTGTTCATTCTACCATCATTGCCATTTTCATTATATGACTTGGAGAAATTCGCATCAAAGCACGTTAATCCAACTAAATCCATTGAAATTGGATTGGACGGCATAGATGTTCCTTCAAGCTGTACCACAATATAACGATGAGCTAAACCACTTGACCTTTGCTCATTTAGACTATCAGAAGAATGATAAGGTCTGTAATAGGAGAGCTGTTGTTCAGCATTTTCATCCATGTATATCGTACTTGCAGAACCTGGTTGCACACATTTTGCATGATTTATATCCAAGTCATAGATATCATTAGGATTGATATGCCCATGATATACATGATATAGAAGTGGAGCGGAAGTTAAGTTTTGTATAACATAAGGAGCAACACATTTTCTTGCAAAAATGTATTCAGAACATGGTGGATGTAAAAGTTTATTTCCTTCATGATCTTTCAATCCCATCAGACCCAAGGCATCATCCAACATCTCAGCAGTGCGTGAAACACACTGAAAGAAACAAGGCACATAAGTACAGTATACGCAGTGGGTAACTTCTCATAATCAGAGTCTCGATATGTATACAGAAAAAACCAAGGTTAAGAACGATAAATACTGGTAGATAAAAACAACAACAGAAATCCGGTTTATCCCACGAGACTGAGAAAAATTTCAGATCTATTTACAGAAAAAATGATACTTAGAATGTGTCAACTAGACATAAGGAAGGAGAGGTGGTCGGGGTGTTGTTTTTAACGGGTTGGGAGGTATAAGGATTCAAACCATACCCATCCAAACACAGTTAACAATATTGAGTTCGGTCCATTCAAAAAAAAGGGTAACCTCAACAGCTGGTTCAAAATGGGATCTCAATACCCCCACAAAAAGCAAGAATCTGATCAAGTTACTTCCACAGTTGTCCGTAGACCGAAAAGAGATGATTTAGAAGCGCCATATCAATAACATGTTGCTATAAACAACAAAAGGAAAAATAATTTTGGTGATCTGAAAACAAAAAATTACATACCTCTACTAAAGACTCTGTAATATTAATGTTCAGCTGAGTTGTTGATTCGAGAATGATATCAGTTGAAAAGGACCTGTTCGGAAGAATACTGATTTCTTGATCCCTGGCCATAGTGAATAGAAAATGCCAAGGCTCAACGAACGGCTCCCAAGACACCTTCAATTTTGCATCATAAACACACATAAGCAACAGAAAAAGAATAAAACAACAACGGTTTGTACAACAGGTAAAAAGATAAAAACTATGGTAATCTCAATACACCTTTCCGATGTTTTTGTAGTTTACTTGAAGATCGCCTGTGAAAGAACATTCCAGGTGTTTTCCACATGCAGATGCATGGAAGAGGATGCTTCTCACAAGAATTTCCAGCTGAGGCCCATTATAGCTCCACTACAAGACATGAAACAAGGCTTACAATGCGGAAAAAAGATGCGAGGAATCAAAATACTTCTCTTCTTTATCAATGTTTAGTCAAGAGCTAAACTATTTTCCTATATTCTTTGATAAATTTCATTCAGACAACAGTCTAGGAATCCATTCACACATATGGCATTTCAATGCATTGGCCATTCCGTATTCCTCCAAATAACCCATCCTAGGATTAGTTGTAAACTTGTGTTTAAAATCCTTTCGTTGAACCCTCTTTTTTTTTCTGTTTCAAACATTTTCCTTATTTTAGGGCTTCAAGCGCAAATGTTGACCCAGTTCTTTAGCAGTGCTGTCCACTGGCCTCCAGGTCATCAATTTACTGTTTGTGAGGGACAGTGTACGAGTTCTCTGTTTACGGTATTACCGATGCTCGATTTTTCAACACCTTGGTTTGCTGCCTTTCGTGCTTCTTTGGGGCTAAAATTGTTTGGCTACAGCACAGTTATTTCAAAACCTCAATCTTTTTTTTTTTACAAGATCAAGACCTCAATCTATCATTCCGATTTGGTTCATAATTATGACACCATCACTTTATGTTTTTCTTAGGGTTTTAGTTGAAGGTAGCGGTAATCCAGTGTTACACCTACAGTAGCGGCTTCAGCTATAGTTAGCACTAGTCCAGATATTGCATTCTTATTTGAAGATTTTACACCTTTGGTTAGGACTTCATCCCAACATCATTTATTGTTAGCTTTAAATTTGCAACTTCTGGTATAGGGTTCAGCTACTGTAGTGCAGGCCATTTTGGTTTGGCTTATTCTTGGTTCATGAAAACCAACTTTTATTTCTCCAGTGGTTAGTTCTCAGTCACAAACTTTATTGGCTGTTTTTTGAATTCCTCGGTTTATCCAAAATATCTTTTTGGGTTTTTTTTTTTGAAAGATCTTTTTGGGTTTTATTATGTCAAGTGTTATATCTTCTTATTTTATCTAAAACTCGTAACTTCAATCCTAACCAACTTTCCAACTCGCTCATACAAACTAAATCTGTCTTAGACCAATGAGAGTAAACATCTAAGGCCCAACCTGAACTGTATCAGGACCCACTGTTCTAAAGGTATATTTGAGAATGATAAACCCGAAGAAAAAAATAGAAGCAAATTTCTATCTAGTGAGAAAATGAGACAGAACAAGAAAGACAGGCATATAAGTTGAATATCGAATATTTAACAACCTACCTTTCCATCTGTTAGTAGAACAGAAACCTTCCTCACTTGGAATTTGAAAGAAATGCTTCCAGTTGAATTTTGAGAAGATTCTGATTTGGGACCATCGAATTTTAAAGCACCCCATAAATAGAATGCAGGATGTGAAAGCCATACATCCGAATGATCACATATAAGCTCCATGTTGACTGTTGTGTTGCCTGTATCACTTTTACTGAGGACAGCGTCCATATGAACCTGGACTATATCAAGGAGTGGTAAAGATGTATGACTTCCATTCACAACAAATGTCATTACACTGCTCAATCTTTCCATATTAGACTTCATTTGGATATCCCTGCTTCTTAAAACTAATTCAAAACCATTCACTTCGACAGAAACAGTAAGAAACTCTGCATCCTTTTCTTCAAGAATATCAGAGGGCACGCTTAGAGTTGTCAGGTTTTGACGTTTAGCATGCTGAAGTTCCACATGCGGTTCTTCACTGGTCCAGATGGGGATGTGAAATGTGATACGAACATTTTGTGACCTAATAATCATTAAGACAGCATTCTCATTCTCCTGAATAGTAAAAGGTATGGCCGTACTTTCAGAATCATGGAAACTAGAATCATCTTTTACTTCTGCTTCTTTTATAGAAATACCAGTATCTGCAGACAAACGCTCAGATGCTGAATCCATAGAAGGTTTTTCCGAAGGTAAATAAAGATGGTTGAGAAAATTAACAATCTCAGTCCACTCAGACAAATGAAGCCATATATCAAGAGACAAAAGACAAAGACTGAGCTCATTCATGTTGTCAATAGACTTAGAAAAACAAATGCAGAGTACAAACATGGAACAGGAAGTGGAGGCACATTTAGCCAAGACAGAATTGTGTGAAGAGAAAATCACCAATCTAGAGAACCTCAAATCCAACCATACCAAAGAATCATCAACTAGGGATGCTGAACAAGTAAACTGCAAATCACCCTTGCTTATTGGTTCCACAAAACCTTCGTGTCTATGACAGAAGCTTATCATCAATGATTGAGTGCAACATTTAACTTCTGTTAGTATACTGTTCGACGGCATCAAAGTTGACGAAGTTGCTCCAGTTGCCTTTAAGCTTCTCTTGGACTGAAGAAATTGTAGAACATCAGTTTTGAAACAGTTGGATTGGTCGTCAACTGATGAGAATCCCTCAATAACATCCCATAAAGCCATACATCCATCAAAGAAATAGATATCTGTTTATGAACGAAAATTTCATGAGTACAATTACACGATCCAACAATATAAATGTAAACGAGCAAGAAGAAGATGATCAAAGTATGCAGAAGTCAAACCTTCAGCAATAATATGACAACTGCTGATGCATGTCATTAAACATATAGAAGAAGAGCTTTTGTAGTTAGATTCACCTCCACGGGGTATTCTGACCCAAACATCAGCATTTAAGGGTGCAATTAAAGAAATTTTTACAAATTCGGTATTCCACTCATTTGTTGCTAAGCCAAGTATGTTATTTGTGTATAAAAGGAATGATATGTTCAAATCTCGACCAAATATATTTAGACAATTATTTCTTTGGGCGAGCTTATGAATAGGAACCAAACACTCCGTTGGGATGTTCTTCAATACACCATCAAAACCAGAATTCACAATGAAAGAACAATAAATCTGTGGCAATTCGAGCTTCAGAAATTGATGTTCATTACTTTCCACTGGTAAAACAAGATCGCTATCCAAGATTTCAAACTTGTATGTAATGTTCATTTCATTTTTTAGAACTATATCACCTTGCTCATCAGAAGGAAACTGGTCACCGGAACAACCACCCCAATCAGAGAGTGAAAAATAACCAATGATGATGGAAAGATATTCAGAGGGCAGCATGCAGTACACATGCTGAATGCCAAAGCATACTTCTAAATTGACAGCTGAAGATTTGTTCTGTGTTTTCCTGACCCTTGCATTTAAAATAGGGGATAAATTTGCAGTGGCAGGACCCCATAGATAATCCTGAAAATTATGAGGCCCCCAAGACGACGTAAGAACCAATCCTTCAGAAGAAGATAATATGTCCAAATTGTCATCGCAAAATGATAGTGAAGATTTGCATGTAGGCATCGTGATTGATCCAATTATGCATGATGAGTCATGAAAATGTGCTCTTATTCCAAAAAGCTGCAACTCAATCGAAAAATTATTCGAGATTCTCGCAATTCCGGATTCAAGAAAATTTCCAAAATCTGGCTTGCATTGTGAGGAAGAGACACGGAAACTTTTGGGGCTAATTATTTTTCTATCCCTCAAAGTAAAATATTTTCTCCACTCAGGAATAGCATATATGAGTGAGCTCTCCAGATTATCAAGAGGACCAGAATTGTAAATTGTAACAAACGGAAAGCAATCAAATGGAATGCATGCAGAATCCGCGTAACCAACTTCAAAATAATTTGAGAATCCGAACTTTTGCAACCCAAAACATGAAAAAGATTTTGAGATATCCACAGTATTACCTGCAGTGGATTTCTCAGAACTGGTACTATATGCAGACAACCTATGAAAGAACCCGACAACCAGTCCAACAATATGCGGGTAGCAGTGGATATCAGCATTACTTAGATAGATAAAACACTTGTGACATACTAAATCAGTTCTGGGAGATTCATAATGCATTGCAAAACATGCATCAGCCAACATAGCATCACCAGGATATTGATCAAATTCAATACTTGGTCCAGGAACAGAATGTGCTGGGACTGAAGCACTAGGAGATGATAAATTCCCTGATAATATCACAAAACAGTCATCTTTTTCTTCTTTAACTTCATAAGCACGGATCATCATAGACTTCGTGCTGATAAATAACTCCTGAAATTCAGCTGAAGCATACCTACAAAAAGTAAAACAAAATGCTAAGATTTTATTTAGTAAACATTGTTGGCATGTAAAATAATATCTAATAATATCGTGGGTCAATTGTGAACATACCGTACATAAATTTCTTGCAAAGAAACCATTAGCACTGAGCTTTTATCTCCTCTATTTTCAAGGTCAACTTCTAGATCGACTGAACCTAGTCTTGAAATAATGGATATACCAAAAGTAGAATGCGCCGACACATCCGAAACAATATTAGAAGGAGAAACACAGTTCACGATTTCAGATTCACCCCTTACAAGCAATGAGTCCAGATGAGTTCTCAATTCAATGAATGCGCCATATATTGAAGGGGAGAAGTGTACTTTCAGTGATTCTATGAGCATATAAACCTGGAATCAAGAAGTATTGGGAATCAAAAGAGAGAAGACAAAAAAGGAAAATACTCTGTATGGGAGATGTGGGTGGGTGAGCGCAAGTATACAAATAAAATAGAATATATGTGGGCTCTAAATAGACTACACTTTCCATCTATGAAGCACGGACACGCATTGGTGTCGTGTCCGACACCGACATATAGATTACATTGAAATATGTGATTTTCTCAAATTATTAGTGGTGTTGGCGTGTCAGTGTGTGTCGTGTCCGTGCTTCATAGGAGATACCTTCCAACATACTATAACACCTTGGGTGCCTAATCATGGTTCCCTAATATATTTATCAAAATTCAAATATGAAGCATTAATTGATCTTGGTGAATTCAAAACTTTTTAAAACAAGATTGGAATCCATGTTAAGTAGGGAGAGGGATATCATACATGTGTTAGTTCTTTTATTAGTTAATTCTTTTATAAGTTAATTGTTCCAATCATACATGTGTTTCTATAAATATGTTGATATTAACAAACAAAATATGATGATAAAAACCTCTTTCATTTTCATAATTCTCCAGCTTCTACAAACTAACAGAAAGGACACCCCAAGTGGTTTTCCTAGTTCATAATACTCACACTCTAGGGACTAAAATATAGAAAGCTAATTTATTATAAATTTAGCATGTTTAAACTTTTATGACAAAGATAGCAGTGGAAAAATGGGATGATTCGAAAAAGGTTTAAGTAGGAGAGTGATGGAATTTGAATCAAATTTCAATATAACAAATAAATCAAGGGTAAAACTTATACAACAAATGAATGAACCAGTAAGTTGAACAAGTTTAAAGGAAGTCTCAAAAATACTGGCAGCTTGTGCCTTTGATAATTAATTTGTTAAGTTCTGAATCGAACTTGAAACTGAAAGATCAAAGCTACGAATAACAAATCGCATCAAAGCAATAGAGAAAGAATAATTCCATCAACAACATCTAATCTGCTAATTACCTCTAACTGCTTCAAAACGGACTCATCGGGGATGACACAGAAAGCCATGAAAAATGAAGCAGCAAATTTCTCAAGAATAGAAATCTTTTGTGACTGGTCAGAATTAACAATGGTGATCTGCAATAACAAACAATCCAATGATACAAATATCAGGATAGATTACAAACATATAAATCAGACAAAATAACATGCAATAAGAATCAGACCTTGAAACCATTGAGTTTAACATCAATGTAATTATATAGATCTTGAAAACGGACGCCTGAACAATCGTTAGATGTGGATATTGTATTTGAAAAGTTCTTCAGGAAGTAAGGCTGATCTCCGATTTCGGAAAGGAAAGACTCGGGACCAATTTTAGACTTAAAGCACAGAGACCTTGACGTAATCACCTGCGAAGAAAAATACATTGGTTAGAAGAATTAAAAGGAAAACAAAAGCCAATTCACGGGTAACAAAAATTGTGGTATAAATCTTCAAACTTAAGACTAAGATTGGTTGAATTGCTTAAGAGATTAACCATCGGCCTTGGAATATGATCAAGATCCTTTGATTATAGGGATAGGAACAAAAACCTATACCTAATTAATTTGAATTACAATGAGAAAGATATATACAAGATATTTACATAACAAAAATGAAGTAAATCGGGGTAACCCTCAGCCTTATGTATTTATAACAATAATGTTACAATCAAAACCCTTTTATTTATGGGGAAAATATCAAGAACCTATATCCTCTGTAGCACCGACACTTTTGATGGAAGGCGTGTCCAGTGTCCGACACCAACACGACACCGGCACCCGCACATGTGATTATGTTCAATTAATTAATTTTTTCAAATTCTTACCGGTGTTGACGTGTCTGATGTCTGTGTTTGTGTCAATGCTTTATAGCCTATATCTACATTTGTGTCTAACTTAGACACTTCAATTCCAAGGAATTATGTTAACAGTCAGGCAAATTTTGTGGTCTTGAAGTGTCGTCTCCAAAATCCACATGGCCAATCAGATTTTGGTTTTCATTCAAGCTTTTCTAATAACAACTCCACCAGCCTGTTTAATTCTAACTTCGCTTCTTGTTTTTCAGGGTTCCAACAATGTCTCTCTCCCACAAAAACCAGCTAACTCTGTCTCATTGAGAGCAGAACTTGTCATATTACAAAACACCCTCCATCCACATGTTTTTTGCCACATGCTTACTTCTGATGCTAGCTTATTATTGAAATTGAATCCTAATGTAGCATTTGCACTACTATTTCAAGGCTGTCAGGATTCTTTATGACCTACAAGTAGATGGGCTGAATATTATTTCTGAATGATTTGAACTCGTGGTGTGGACACAAGACCAAGAAATCTTATTCTTAAATTTAATTAAGAGGAATGGAGGGTGAGTATAATAAAGCATAGTTATCAGGGCACTTCGTAACCGCTGGCAGAGTTTTTTCATACATAGGTTCTGCATTTCATGTCTCTCATAAAACGGGAAGGAAATGGTTTTGCTAATAAATTGACTTCTTTTGGCATTGTAAACCCTAGGATTTCTTGGTGGGATCCCATTCCAAGCCCTATTATGGATTACTTCTATTGTGATATGTGTCTTTTCCATGCTTTACATTTTGTGGTGTATGGGCTTCAGTCATGTCTCCAATGCACTTGTGCTTTAGCTTATTTTAAATAAAGCTTTGGTGTGTTGCAGAAGATTGGTAGGCCTGGCTCGGCCTTTGCCAACATAGTTGGGGATTTCAGATTTATTGTGATGCCTTTGCACATCAATCTGATTGTATCAACAAAAAAAAAAAGTATAATAAAGCCTCCAAAATCGAAAAAGCTAGATACCACAAAAAAATGAAAAATGATCAACAAACAATACAAAAAATTGCCAAACCTGTGTGCTAGAAAAAAGAAAAAAGTATGACACAAATATCATCCTAACGCATAACAGGCTTAAGAAACTCTAATAAAATGCACCATATGACGTCATGAACAGTTTAACTCTTTTTAGAAAAAATATAAACCACACCAAAAAGGTGCCCCTATGCTAAATAAAACACTAGATACTGCACAAAGGTTGCACCAAAGACAAGTAGCTGTTAAAAATGTAAAGGAAGAGGTGTCACATTTTATATCACAAAATTGAGATGCATTGAGGTTGAATACATAGGGTAGTTACCACGTTGCTACACTCTGATGCTGTATTTTTCCAGGGAAAATTAACAGAAATGTCGAAAATAGAAACATCCCACATCACTCTTCCATGGTTCACACCAACATATCTGCCGATCAGATGAAATCCAAAAGTTACCACTACTGTTCCAGAAATGTTATGGTATCATAGTGATTTCTTTAGTTAATCTGAAAGAATAGCTTACTCTGCTTTGGATAAGAGTCGAGTCGTGTCGTTTTCAATTCCGTTCAATGACAACAGCACCTGCAGTTTGACAGATATAACAGCCTGACCAATTAGATAATATTTAAAATATTTCCATTCGCCTCTTTGAATTAGATCCTATATCTCTTAGTTCTAACAAGATTTGTTTCCCTGTTTTATTCAAATTATGACTCTAGTTCCTGTATAAGTTAGGGTTAGTGCTTATTATTCAAATTCTTTATTATATCTCCTCCCTCTTTATCTAAATATCCTATATCTTCAACAAAATTCACGTTGCAATGTACCAAATATTTCATGAAAGAACCACACACAAAGAAGTCAATCATCATTTTACATGGGGAAGGTTCGGCGAAGACATATAATCAGTTATGTGCTGGACACAGCCAAAGAACAAACAACTAACAGCTTTGCAAATGCACTTAAGCGAGATGATTGATAATCTATATTACAAGTCAGGCATCATTAACATCTACATCCAAGTTGAGGGACAGTGAAACCCCATAGAGAGCTAGGTGTGATATGAAAGTGAGCATGTGAATAATAATGTGCAGGGCATCTTTACGACCTCTTATTAGAAGAAACGTATGGCTTTTTGTGTCCTATTCTATAATCGGTCTACCTGTTAACTTAACCGTTTAATTAGTTTGTTCAGTTTCAGATTAGTTATTATAGTTATAATTGCATCAAGAAGTATATATAATATACTCACTCTTGTCTCCATAATCACATCATCAGACAATACAAAAAACATTTTCAAAAAATCAAATTGCTCTTTTTTCTACCATTTCCTTACTTCATGAAATGTAACACCTCTGCACTATATTGTGCCCCATTCTATTGGTTTACAAATTTAATAAATAAAAATAAAGAGAATATCAGCCACAATGGATACAGTTTTCTCAGACATTTCTATGTTACAAAGGTAAATAATACACAACAATCTCATTAAATTAATTACATCTCATTATAAAAATTCTAAAAGCAGGGAAGCCGGGAAAAACAATAGTGCATACCCTCTCGTTATAAGATTTGACAGATGTAACGAAACCATAAAACTCCAACACATTCAATAAAATGTTCGCATCAAATGTCACTTGAAGTTGTTGAAGCATTCCCTGTAGCATAAAATTTTGAAAGAAAAAAAAAATGTAACAAACTACAAAAGCCAACAAAATATTTCAGCTTTAAGCTTGCATACCTACACAAGCATATCAATGCTAGCCACTCACTATGCACATCAACTTGGTATCACATTGAAACACAGTGACGATACCTTAACGGAATTGCCCATATCTCTGTTAGAGGAAAAATTTACTTGAAAGCAGCAAGAATGATCCACAAAATCCAGTACATCAGTTTCAATATTGGGCTGCAGATCAAGTAATATCATCATTAGTATCGAATAGACATTAGATATTGGAACGGAAAAAACAGCCGGTCATAAATTACCATTTAACATGCATTTATCAAAACAAATATCTCAATTTTAGTACCATCATGGTGATGAGTTAGAACAATACTAATTTGATTTTTTGCATTTTACAGGACTTAAACAAGTACAACATAGCACAAAAATAGATCAATATCGCACTACGTCTAAAGGAGGAAGAAACAAACAAACAAACAAAGGGGATAGCAGCTATCATTTCAAGTCAAAACTCTGCTTTAATTGCACCAACAATCGATACTTGAGCTTCATTGACTGAAAGTGCCTCATTCAGTTAGGCATTAGAGCTGTCAATTGCAACTAACTTAACTGTATTTGGGTTTAAGGTAATCCACATGGCAACGTTAAGTATAAGAACAACTACTCATTCAGACAATTAACATATTAGAAACAAATTCAAAGCAGAATTGATCACACATTTTCCATCGCAAAAAGTTTTAAGATGTTCACTGGTAATAAATGTTGTGCAACACAATTATAAGAAAAGCAAATAGTAAGTGGATAAAAGGTGAGAAGGAGAGTGGATAACAAAATATAAGACAAAATCAAGAACAGCATTCAGGAGAAAGTTGGACAAATTTATATTATGAAAAGAATGACAAAAATGCAACTTGATTTGTCTAATTAATTCAATTCTAAAGAAAATACAAGATACAAACCTGTCTAATTTGTGCAAAGGTTTCCTTGCTGTTTGGCTCAACCATTTTCCCAGACTTGAATTTGGAGATAATAATTCCATGTTCTTTGTAGAGCTTAGACTCAACAACTCCACCTTCAAAAATTATTTCTGCAATTCCTTTACAATGCTTCCTAGAAGGTGAAGATTAAAAAAATCACATTTATTTGACTAGTAGAGAGTACTAGTCATTACAATCACTTTAATGTGTTTTACACATGCAATTGATGGAATCATAAGTAATAAGAATATAAACTCCTTTTCTTAATAAAAATATAATTAATTAACAAAATGATGGAGCCTATAAGAGCAAATATCATCGAAGTGTTGCTCGTCTATGAGTTAGTTCTTTTATTGCATCTAGACTATCAGTTCAGTGTAGAACAGTATGTAGCATTAGCGTGTGCTCGTGATGAATCAGCACTTGTAATACAACTGATATTCAGTAAGACATAGTTAGAGTTAGTTGTTCACGGCTGTTAGAGACTGCAATTAATTAGGTTTAGAGTCAATAAATAGATCAGACCTATCGTGTATCATTCACATCATTGATTAATAAGGAATCTCGTATTTTAGTTTCATTCAACTGTATATTCCTCTTGAACTAAGTCTCCCACTTAGATTCTGTACCTAATCTCTCTCTAATTGACTGCTCATCAGACCTATATTTATAGCAGATACTACCAACATAAATGAGAGTATTCTAGCATATATCCGAAGCAAAAAACATATAAACAATATCTGAAAAAGAGGAATAAGAAATTTTCTGAATGTGCTCGAGTGAGTAAAGCAGTCAGCCACCATGATATTTATATACACTTCATAATTAATTACATGTTATTTTTACAAGGATAAATAAATATAGGTCCAACTCCCTAAATGCATGCATGAATCTAACCATGCATGAACCTGAAGACTTAAATGCTTCTATATACAGCAAATTTTACTATTTCCAACACTATACACTAATTATTATCAATAAAAAGATTCCATAAAATGCCTGTAAACAGAGAGCAGAACATACTTGCTAAATAGAGTCACGGAAATCTGATGAATCTCAATATTTGATTCAAATATGCACAACTCATGCTTCGTAGCAACATCAACACTGGATGAAACCAGAGGATGAAATTCAGTTGCTTCAGAAATATCCTGTGAGAAAATGTCAATTGTTAATCGAAAAGTGTCATTTAATATCAAGCATAATGCAGCTTTCAAGTTGTCAAACAGAAGTTTGCAAAATGCAATATATGACTTTTTATACTTCTTTTATCTTTGGTTATCTCCTGAGCTAACAAAACAACATAGAAAATTAATTATCACACAAACAAACATTACCACTTTGAATTTAAAAAAGATTGGATTCATCATTAGAACTACTCATTTTGCACAGATAGATAGTACCCTCAATAATTTATTCCTTAAAACATGATGTTGCCATCAAGCCTTAAAAAACCCATTATCTACAATGAGTGATGAACTTTGCAAGTGAACAAAAAAGGGAAGGGAAATAAAGAAAATATATAAACTTATGAAGACAGGATTACAGATTATTTAATTAACCTAAGTTTTATATTAAGAGTGAACTCCATATATTATTCCCATATATACACAGTGAGTGAGAAGCGGAATATTAGAATAATTGTGTGAATTTACAACGTTATGGTAAGAATACTTCCATAAAATTCACTCTGTTGGGAGAAAAGCATTTCTGTTTTTATTTCCTGTTTTTCACTTTTAATTACAAAATTGCTGCATTGCTTTCATTTCGTTTCCTGTTTTCAAACATCAGAACAGGAAATGATGAAAACATATAAACTAAGAAACCAAGTGGGAAGAAAAATGACAATTTTGTAGTTAAGACGAAATGACAAGAATACCTTTCTTCATACCAATCAAAACTATTCTCTTATATATCTAGAAGATTATAGTATAAATATAATAAACAATTATTATGATGAGTGCACAAAATGTTAAAAAAAATGTAACATGAAACAAAAATATCATGCAGGATCCTACAATCCGTGTTACGATCCACGAGTTACATTGACCCAAGTCTTTTAATTGCTATTGAAAGCAGTGAAAAAAACAAAAAACAGAGAAAAACTGTAACCCTATTTGTTACCAACAATAATGAAGTTTCGGTAACATGTTAATTAGTTGCCAAGCAAGGAGCACTGTCTAGTTTCAGTTGTGGGAGTCCCTCTGCTCCAAATTTGACTTGAGTAATGTCTCGAAATGTTGTTATCAAATGTTTTCAACCATCCAGGATTGAAAACCCGGTATTGCTGAGTATGAAATTAGGAGGAATGAATTTTTCCATGTTTTCAATTCAAACTCAACCCACATACCCAATGTTGTGAAACTCAGGATTCTACCTAGGACTGGGAGAGGGACAAAAGACCATAACACGGATCGTAAGATCCTGCCTGAATAACAAATTATACCTATACATGTACATATGCATGAAAAGTCATATAGCTAAGGAAAATAGCCACTAATCACAAGATCAAAATAAACTTAATTTAAAAATATGATCAAAAGAAAAAATTAAAATACAATTTGTATTTAAATATATTCTTAGAATTTGGGTTGGGCTTACTCAACCCTTGCGAAACCGGTGTGTAAGGTGAGGGCTGCTCAAGCATTATAAGCACAATGAAGGTGTTGGAGGCTGCAATGAAGGGAGCCCAAATGCCGCAGTTTGGCGGATGGGAATGAACTGCAATGAAGGTGGAATTTCCAACACATAGCTTCACCTCCCTGGGCAATGAGCCTGAAGCATGAACGATGCGGAGTCCAACAACGGATCTATGATGGGCCATGTATGGGCCCGTTTGGATTGGCTAATTTTTTAGCTTTTGAAAAACAGCTTATGCAAATAGATAAGCTTTTATGTTAATTCATAAGTTCTTGCTAATGAAAATTGTATCTTCATAAGCAGGTTTTACATAAACTACCTTGACAAGCTTATGAATAATACAAAAAAGCTTATTTATTTGCATAAGCTCAGAAATAATCCAATCCAAACAGTCATCTTGGAATTTAGGTTTGGACTAGCTCAACCCTTAGGGTGTGTCTGGATGAAGGTTTAGGAGGGGAAGGGAGGGGAGCGCTTACTTTTCTTTTTTAAATTACAGATGCTATAAAATGCTTTTTAAAAATTAAAAAACATGATAAACGATCATATAATACTTCAATCACACATGATTTATACTTTTCTTTTTTAAATTACGGACGCTATAAAATGTTTTTTAAAAAATTGAAGAACATGATAAATGATCATTGATAGAACATTATGGCGTAATTTGATCCATGTAGCCGACCCCACTTAGTGGGATAAGGCTTGGTTGTTGTTGCTGTTGTTGTATGATAAATGATCATATAATACTTCAATCACACATAATTTATTTTAAAAAAGCATCTTATATTGTGTAATTTAAAAAAGAAAAGTAAGCCCTCCCCTACCTTCCCCTCCTAAACCCTCAACCCAAACACACCCTTACAAAACCGGCTTGAAAGGTGGGGGATGCCCAAGCTTTATAAGTACTACATAGGTCAGATCTCTACCCAATGTGGGCCTAAATCCACCTTTTTACGTCCATCACAATTAGGCAGCCCAAATGCCACAATTAGGCGGTTCAGGTCGGACCACAATGAAGGCAAAATTTTCAACATATATAGTTAGGCCCATTATTAATGTAGAGGAGGGGAAATAACAGAATCCCTTGTAAAAAAAAGTGAAGTAATGCAAATCGGAGGGGCATGATGAGTGTAAAGTGGAAACATTTTGGGACTGAGCCATGAGATATATTCTCATTTCAGTAAGGGGTATTCCCTTAGGACTTAGGAGAGTATCATTTCAATTATTTGTTAGGAGAGTATCGTTTGCGATTTCCGCAAGGAGCCTGTTCCTCCAACCATTCATTATCGTACAGAGCAAAATATTATTTTTCCCACCAAAGGCAACTGCAGAGTAGAGAAAAACCCAAAAAAAGCACAAAGAATAGGCCAACCCTCATGATAATGTAGTAACTTAACAAATAATTGAAAACGCGTACCTTGACATCATATGACACAACCCCCGAAAATTGACTGGAATCATCAGTACCACCAGCACCAAGCATGCCACGAGATAGCCAATTCAACCAACCTCGTGATTTGACATTGTGCTCGTCATTTCCTGACTTTTCGGTAGAAATATCAGCGACAATCCTTCCATTGCTAGGAGTAGAATATCTAGAAAGATACTCCTGTAAGAACATAGAAGCAAGAGCTTTACAAACCAAATTATACACCTCAAAATGAATTGTTTTCGCATTAAGTTACCCAAAATTGGTCCATTCAAATACATGTAAGATCAAATATTCAAATACTGAGTATTCATCCGTGACCGGCAGCAATCTTACCTGCATCTCAAATTCTGCAGCAGATCTATAATTCAGAATATCATCTAGATCCGTTTCCTTCTCCATTTGCTCTAAATCTTGAAGAACATCATCATCAACTGGCTAGAAAACACAAATATAAATATCAACAGGACAGTGTGATAGTAAGACCATTAAAAAATATGGTAGAGAATAAAGAAAGTGAATCTGAACTCTGATTATTGATTAATTATACAAATAGAGCAAGACCTCGTATATTAACTGATATGCAATCTTGCAACAGAACATACAAATCAGTCAGTGTAAGTAAAAACTAACATATAAACTATTATGATCATAGTAGAAAAGAGAAAGAGAAAGAAAAGTGAAACTGCAGTTATTATTGAATTTTCTGAAAAACTAAGATTGTTTGCTTGGGAGGAATGAAAGGGAGAGGTGAAAATTACCTCCTTATTCAATGTTGGCTCCCCTCCAATATATTAGAAGGATTTATAGAGGAGAGAAGATGGGCTTGTAAAATTTAAATCCATGGCTAAGATATCCTTATATGAAATGGAACAGTAAAAAATGATAAAGGTATAAAATATGATTTTGCATGCATGTATCTATCTCTAGTCTATGTCCGTGGAAGTGAGTGCATTATGTAACCACAATACAAGGTTGCCTCTTGTCAGACAAAAATACAATATACAATATCAAGGGAAGAAAAAAGAGACGTAAGATTAAATCCAAGTATCCAAACTACAAAGTGGCACCGTGATATATACACAAATAAATAAAATTAAATTCACATTTCAGTTATCGTAATCGCCTTAACGACAAGATTTGATTTGACAAAACATAGAATTGAAACATTATTTACATGCTTTTCAACACCATGTAATCAATAACTACTTTAATTTGCAAATAAATGAAAATGCTACAAAATATAGATACAAGCATGTAGGACTTCAAGGAACAAGAAAAAGATAAACCACCTGCTCTTGTTGCAGAAAATCCAATTTAATCTTGTACAAGTTCATATATTTCCGACGATAGCTCCTACAACCAGGAAACATAAAGAATTACCAACAAGGTGGATGAATGTCAACAAAAGACTGCACAACGACACAAACCACAACAAAATATTAATGAGATACATTGTCCGAAATAAAATTCTAAACGAACAGTAGCACATATCACACATAGGTTTTAGTCAGCTGTCGTCTTAAGCTATACACTGTTATATCATAGTTCTTACCATTTGTTCGCATAACTAATTAAAAATTCAGTTAGCATGACATAATATTGATTTCAGAATATCATAAGCACAGGTTCCAATTTGTCCTTCATATACTTCCAATTTTAGGTTCATACAAGTTTAAAGATTGATTTGGTAAGACTAATTGACCATGTTACTACCCCTCTCTATTGATTAGTAGGACGAAAAGCAACTGTGACACCTTGGCCTCTAACATCAAACTGTGACGTATTGGACAAGAATATGCAACAGCCACACCACCATAGATGATTTAGCAGCAGCCCCGCATTCCGTCATCCAAACATCCTCAACGTTGAGCCGCTGGCACCAATCACAGAAAACCTGTGCCATGTCCCTATTAGAGTTCTAGTGTATTAGTCTTAAGTATAGTTACATTAGTCTCTTAAGTCTAAGTCTAATGAGATTAGTCTCTTAAGTACATTCCTATACTCTATATATACTAGTATCAAACTGTTCAGAACACAATGAATAATATTCTCTGATTTCACTTTCTCTCTCTCTCTCTCCTTTATCTTTCTCTCTCCTCTAACCGTTTTCTGTTATTCTCCATTGATGAAGCTTAGAGCTTCTAACATGGTATCCAGAGCAAATTAAACCGATCCATGGCGCCTGCAACTGAATCCTCTCCTTCCGGTTCCGAACAACACCGTGACACCTCCGATGCTCACCGCGTAACTGCGGCGGCGGCGAAGACCTTCAGGCAGGTTGTTTCGGTGAAACTTGACGATTCCAACTACCTGCAATGGAAACAGCAAGTAGAAGGCGTTCTTCGCGGCACAAAAATGGTGAAGATCGTAGTTTCGCCGCAAATCCTATGGCTTCAAGCACCAAACTATCCAAATTTGGTTCACATCATGTGACTGATCCCACCTTCTTCAGGTCCATAGTGGGGGGTTTGCAGTATGCTACAATTACAAGACCAGAGATCTCATACTCAGTAAACAAAGTGTGCCAATTTCTCTCTGCTCCTCTTGAAGACCATTGGAAAGCTGTAAAAAGAATACTTAGGTATCTTCAAGGGACTCTAAATCATGGACTACTCATCAAAGCTGCTCCCCTTTTTTCACCTCTTGCCCTTACTGGATTTTGTGATGCTGATTGGGCATCTGACCCTTATGACAGAAGAAGTACTTCAGGAGCTTGCATCTGTTTGGGTCCTAATCTTGTTTCTTGGTGGGCTAAGAAACAAACATTGGTGGCTAGGTCCAGTGCTGAAGCAGAATACAGGAGTCTTGCTCAAGCTTCTGCTGAGATACTTTGGATGCAGTCACTTCTTCATGAGCTTAAAGTTCCCACCAAAGTTCCCCAAATATACTGTGATAATCTTAGTGCAGTGCCTCTGGCTCACAATCCTGTGCTTCATTCCAGAACAAAGCACATGGAACTGGATATCTTTTTTGTTAGAGAAAAGGTTATGAACAAGAGTCTTCTGGTTACTCATGTTCCTGCTCATGATCAATGGGCAGACATTCTTACTAAACCTTTGTCCACAGCAAGATTTCTGCACCTCAGACAAACTCAGGGTTGGAGACACCCTCAGTTTGAAGGGGGAATATTAGAGTTCTAGTGTGTTAGTCTTAAGTATAGTTACATTAGTCTCTTAAGTCTAAGTCTAATGAGATTAGTCTCTTAAGTACATTCCTGTACTCTATATATACTTGTATCAAACTGTTCAGAACACAATGAATAATATTCTCTGATTTCACTTTCTCTCTCTTTCTCTCTCTCCCCTTTATCTTTCTCTCTCCTCTAACCGTTTTCTGTTATTCTCCATTGATGAAGCTTAGAGCTTCTAACAGTCCCACACTTAACTTGGTTGTTTCAGACTAAGGGGACTAATATCATCGCGATTTGATTTGTTGGCGAATTATGTGAGAGTTGGTTGTTAAATTTTCTCTTTCAAATGATATTTTTGAAACAACAGCAGCTTTGTAAGCTTTAGCTTGAAGGTAAGTGTCAGAATACAATTGAATATCTTATAATATCTTCTTTTTTTAAAAAATATCTTAAAATATCTTTGATATTATGCTAGCCTATCTTAGATTATCCCGTGGGATTGGTTTCTAGTCTTAAGCATTATCTCTTAAGATTAGTTTCCATACTATTAATTATTATAATGATTTGTTACCTGATTTCCTAATTTATTTAGTATAAAGTCTTGTATACCTGCAAATTAGGGTTTGTGTTTGGTCTTTTGTATCAAGTCAATATCAAATTAATTAGTAGGTTGCTATAAATAATATTACACCATTTTCATATTCAAAGTATTTACTCCCTCCGTCCCAAAATAACGAGTCATTTGTAAAAAAAATAAAAAACTATCCCAAAATGAAAGACTCATTTCACTTTTCAATCTAATATTAATTACCTTTTGCAATTATAGACCCTATTGATAATAATTTCATCACTCTGAATTCAATATCTTCCACTTCACATTTATGATAATGGTGAATGCACCAATACTACAAGAACACTTAAACCATTTTTCTCTCTCTTTCACTTATACACTTTTCTTAAAATGTGTGAAATGATCAAATGGCTCAATTATTTTGGGATGGGGAGTAGTATTTATCTTATCCTTTTTTTATCTAAACCCCATTACTTCAACAACCTCTTTAAAAGAAGTAGAGCATACAACGAAAGTCATAGAAAGAGCAAAATCACCACGACATAAACTTACAATCGATCTCCGAAATATTTCCAAGAAGTTTTTTTCAGTTTCTTACGAACATCTGAAAGGACTGCTTCTTGTGCATAGTGCCACCACAATATTTGCCATCCTTCTTGTTTCGTTGGTAAAGGACAATGCCAAGGGCGAAAACGCCCATACCTATACAATACAATGGTTAAAAAATTGAAGTACACTTTAACATCAAAGCGTCAATTTCACTTAAAAAAATACAATGCAAAGGACAAAAGCAACCATACCTACATGATATAATGAAAATAACATATTCCAAAAAATACTGCTTTTTAATATTAAATTTAAAGCAACAATTTTTCACTCAAATGTAAGATTTGGGCATAAGTCATGATTACCACACTAATCCAAGAAAGACAGTTTTCCTTTAACAATTAAGGAAGGAAACGTATTATGTCTTGTATAATCAAGGAAATGCAAAAGAACACAAAATTCAAATAATATTATATTTACATAATCCTTCGGTTATCCTTCTGATATGCTTGAATTGCATCGCACTCAACAACATGATTACTTAATTTATATACATGGCATCTACAGTGCTAGTAAATGAAATGTGCAATTTACAAGGGAGCATTTAAGTTAGCACTACTTCCTAAGATACATTGAACTTGTTCTACTTGCTATACAATGAATTTGAACTATTCGGGAATGGGAGCATTAAAGAGGTCTAGGAAAGTAAAACATTAATTAGTTTTTTGTTTCCAACAAATGGTACAAGTCATCCCGCATAGGTATCATAGTATTCTCAGTTTGGGTTGTTGTGTTCTACCTAATTACTGTCTCAGCCTGCTCTTAACTATCTAGAACCTTCTTTTGGTAGTTCAATCTTCAGTTTTCAGTTGTAACTACACTACTATACATAGGCATTATTGTGAAAGAAAATTATCAGATTATAACAATTTATTAGAAACTTCTCTCCAAGTTTTTTCTCGTCTCTCAGTTCTATCAAAATTGAAGATGGTATCAAGAACCAAGATTGAGTGATAGCCTCAAAATTTCGCCAACCTGCAACCTCTGGCAAATTGTCCATCCAGGGCTCTAACCTCTTACAGAATCCTTCAATGTATATATCAGTGGTTTGGCCAACACAATATACCACCCTTGCCAGACTTGAGCTGAGTTATTCAGAGAACAAAGTGTGTAATTCATCACCTGCCCAGTGGAATCTAGTTGGATGGCAATCGAGCACATTCATATATATTAAATGGACTCCTCAATGTAGCATTCATTTCTAAACCACGATTTTGCATCAGCTTTACCCCAGTAGGGCGTTTTGTGATGCAAATTGAGCTGCCGATACCAATAACTGTAGGTCCACTTGAGGTACGACTACTTTAACATGGTTTTATGGCAGTTCTGAAGCATACAGTAGTAGTCTGCACTCTGATGCATCCAGCAGATAAGCTGAATACAGCTTTTCCTAAGCACCTGCGGATCTGTTGCGGCTTGAAACACTCCTCTCTGAACCCGAGTGTTGTCTCCCTAGCACACACCCCAATACATAATGCCCACACAAAGTGCATGGAGTTGACTTTGATCTTTTCTTTGATTGAGAAAAGGTGCTTGGCAATGTTTAATTCCAACACCTGCTTGTCCAAGACCAGTGGGCTTATCTGCACATTAATCCTCCCTTCCCTAGCAGGTTCTTCTACTTCGAGACCAGCTCAATGTTTAAGTTACCATTAGTCTCTCATCCGCCTTTAGCTTGTAGATTTGAGCTTGTAGAGGGTGTAATAGAGTGCTCTCTACTCGGGTTATTATGTTCCACACTTATTACTGTCATAGATAGTGTAGTCTGCTATTAACTATCTGGAACCTTCTTATGGTACCTACACTATGTTTGGCCTAGCTTATTTTGGCGTTAAAAGCTACTTTAATATTAAGTTAAAAATAAGAGCTTTGAAAATAAAGCTAAAAAAAATATCAAATGTCTCCGACTTGATTTGAAAATCACCTCACAACAACTTCTTCATAAATTTTGTATATCTAGTTTTTATACATAAATGATTATAAATGTATAAGATAGGTTAGCCTTGAGTAGCTTGTATCTAGGGTTAATCTTGTAATAGAGCCAGCTATTCACAGCTGGCATCTTGTAATAGAGCCAGCTATTCACAGCTGGCATCTGTACTGGCATGTGCCAGTTTGGACTCAGGTTAACCTGCTATAGCAGGTAACCTCTCAGGCTCATATATAAAGCCTCTTGTAACTGTTCCTATTCATTCAATGAAAAGCAGAGTTTGAGATTGAGAAGTTAGTTACAATGCTCTCAGTTTCTCTATAGTTTTTACATGGTATCAGATTAACCTCCGATCCATGGCTTCCTCTCAGGTAACTCCTCCGCCATGATAAGCTCATTTTCTAATTAAGATCTTTTTAAAAAAATTGTCCAGCCAAACTTCTTTTAAAGAAAAAATAAGTCAAGCCAAAGAGAACCTTCAATTTTCTGTTGCAATTTTAACAGAAATATATGAAACTAGACCACACCTCAAAATTAAAGGAATGCAATGTGACAGACTAGCCAGGTTCTTAGCACTAGATAGAACTTCTCCATCGAAGAGTTTTCTTCATTGGTTATAAAAGATTTTTATAAAAACTAAATTGATGCAAATAAATAAGTTAAGGGAAGAATCTAGTAAATGTCAGTGCAGACGTAGTTTCTAGTTCTCTTGTCTTTCATGTTGTGTTTCAATATTATTTTACTTCTGCAATGACTGCAAATTTTTGCATCAAGCAAAACTACGTACCAAAGACACATTTTTTATGGTACTGCTATAATAGGAACAGGCTTCTCGAAATAAACTTACTTTTCTCTTAATCTGCAAGTGCAAACATAATCCCACACAAGAAACATTTGTTGTAACTGAACTTCGTCTAAAGATATAACCTGATAAGTAGAAACAATATTAGAATGATACATGAACAACTTCGGTAGGACATCATAAGAATAAAAAAGGCAGTAATAACTGCTTAAACTAGCAAAAAAAGAAAAAGGAATACCAACCAAACCACTCAGTTCAGCCGTAACAGAATATTGTGCAGCATTGTCATCAAGCTTTTGCGATCGGTTAGCCTGGGAGAGAAATTGAAGATGAAGCTTAAGTAAAAAAAAAAAATTTTGCTGATTTTAACAGTGACTGAAACGAATACACCAGAAGGTTATGTGTAAAATCAATAACTCAACCTAAAATATTTGAAAAGTGGGAAAGAGATATGGGAAATACAATGGACCTCTATTAAGCAATAAAATATTTGAAAAGTGGGAAAGAGATACGGGAAATACAATGGAGCTCTATTGAGCAATGAATGTAAACATACAATAAATACAAAAAAGAGATTGGGATATCCGGTGTCTGCATATTATCATAATAAAAGAAAAAACTCTGACTGAAAAATTTACAGCTATCTTCTTTTATAGAGAAAAAAATAGTGGAATGTAAAAAAGGAAGAGGATATGGCATCCTCGCAAGTAATAAATAGTAAATACTATTAAAAAAAACACCTAGAACCTATCATATTGAGTCATGTAACCTGGCCAATATTTCTTCATGTGTGACAACAAAAATACCTTTAAAGACACCATGAGCAGAGCATTACAACAGATATAAAAAAGGGAAACGCTAACAAGTGCCCTTGGGGTATTGTTTAAGCAATCAATAATAGTAACTTTTGCATAGAAATATGTGTGATTATTACTTTTTCATGTTTGACTTATGTTTTCAAAAGAATATTTCTATTTATGGTTTGCTTAAACAATGCCCTTAGGGCACTTGTTAGTAAGACCCATAAAAAAATCATTTACTTCGGAAAATGGAGTGAGTTGCGATTAAAACTTAAAAGATCATGACCAGATGAAAATATTCATACGAAAACAAGGAACGCAATCAAAATATCCATACCGAAAGAATTAAGGTTACATCAAATGGTGCCAATATAGAATTGTACTGTTTTCCTTCGGATCCAATCGTACTTGCTGAGTAGGAGTTACCCATAGTGTTCATAATTACCAAGTCCATTGTTGAACTGTGAAACAAGCTTGAATACATTTCCAGTCCTTTCACCTCCACAATTTTCTTTACTTGGGCTACACTCGCCCTTCCATTTGAAGAAGTGAAATACAAGGAAAATAAATAGTCAAATCTCAGTTGACATGTAAACTAACATCTCAAAAGTCAACACAATAGTTGCCCCTTGAAGCAATTTCCAATCAATCACTTGCCCTAATATTAAATTTTACTAAAAATTGCTTGCAGAATAGAGATAACACTTGAAACAGAATAAGGACATTTTAACATAATGCTATTAAGCATAAAAAATTAAATAAATATTACAAATGGAACTTCGAAATTAGGTGGAGGAGAGATGGTAAGGCAAAAGACATATAGTGAGAAACTATGCTCAGAAATATCACAAGTGGTGCATGTAAATTTGTATTATAAAGAAACACTAGTTCAGTAAACGATGAAAGGCTGAAAATTAACCACCAGCCAAAAACACGTTTTTCCATAATGTAGCACTATAGATGAGTCAAAAAACTTAGAAGATAATGATGCAAACTTTAAATGGAAATTCTCAAAGTATTACTAGTGAAATGAAAGTAAGAGAGTATTACCCAACAAGATTTTGCTTCATGGTCAAGTTAGAAAACTTCAAACCAAACATAATATTCCCCTAGAAAATTGAAGTAAAAAAATAAATGAGTGTTGAACAAAGTTACTCCTTCACTAGAAAATCTTCAAGACTTCTATATTTGATTGCAAGAAACATAACCATGTTTGGCATGAAAAATAAAATATAGAAACTAAGACAAACTCAAGGTAGTTTAAATCAAAATCGTACATGGGATCGATAAGTGGAGTCAAGATTGTAAATCATTGAATTGCTAACATATTTTTTATATAATTTTGCTAACATATTTAGGTCGTATCATATCCTAAATTTCTCATATCCCCAGATCCTTGTGGTATCGTCCATGTCGTACTACATATGTGCATTTCATAGCTTACGAGTATAACTGTGATTATGACTACCATGGATAAACTTACCAGGTCATTTTGTGCATCACTGTACAAAATGTGAAAATTCCGTATGTCTACTTGAATGCTGTCAAGAATCTGAAAGAAAATGAACAAATATTAGTGTTTATTGGAATCATAAACCCTATCGAAAGCAACGAAAAAGCTAATAATGAGTTTTTTATATAAAAATAAATTCAGTAAAGAAACAAGGGAAGTATAGAGAAAGGAGAATAGAATATCTTGTACTCCACATGAAGACAGCTAAAAGAGAAGGCAATATAAAAAAACACGGGAAAACAAAAAATACATTCTTATCTATTCGCCATCATCGAGTCATAAAAAGTTAAAACTATACTATCTACAGCACTTCTGCCAATCAACTTGCTAGTAGGAGTTTAGTCCTTGACACTAATGAAGAACTACATTGGATTGAAATGAAGAAAAGAAACCAGCCTCAACAGAAACAACAGTAGCATCCGTCTAAATTAATCATGACATATTACCTTTGCAGTGACATGAGAAATAAAAGATTGCCCAGCAAGACCACCTGCCGAAAATAAAGTTATTAAAAAAAGCCAAATATAAACAAATGTTTCAATGAAACAGCACCTCAATGAAATCCTAATAATAGGTTGACCAGTATAAATATTAGTACATGATGACAGCAGATTGAAATCTCCAATTTAATATTTTCAAAGATTACTTTATTGTTATAAAACTTATTAGGAAGCAGAGATAAAAAAAAAAGTATAAAAAAGGTAAAACCCCGGTGCCAATTTCGCTGGGCTAGTTTGCCTTATTCAAAACAAAAAAAAAGGTTAAAAAAAACATTAAGCAGTACTTTTGCATCACATTAAATGCCTGAGGCACTCCTCCATTTCTACCACCTATCTTGGACTATAGATCCAAGATATTTAAACTGTGTAACTTGTGGTAAGGATATGATCTCCAACTTTCACCTCTATGCTAGAAACGCTTCTCCTCTTCCTAAAATTACATTCCATAAACTCGGTCTTGCTTCTAACTAAGCGAAAGCCATACGTTTCTAAGGCTTGTCTCCAACCTCCCATTTAATTCTTCCTTCGACTCTCCTAGTAGGACTCTCTCATCAGCAAAAAGCATACATCTTGGTGCTCGCTCTTGGATGTGTTCCGTAAGTACATCCAAAACGAAGGTGAAAAGATAAGGGCTTAGTGTTGAACCTTGGTGCAATCCTGTTGTTATGGGAAAATCTTCAGTGTCTCCATTGTGTCCTCACACTAGTCGAGACCCCTCATACATATCCTTGATAGCTCGAATATAGGTCACCCTAACACCTTTATTCTCTAGGGTTTTCCCAAAAAACAAGCATTTTAAAAAGTAAATAAAAAATTTCCAGCCCGCATAAGTATAACTCTTATTTGGAGTTAGACAAGGAAAATGTCCAAGGCCCAATGTTTCAAGGGGCTTTCTTACGAAGGAAAGACTAAAACACACAAAGTAAAATAATGGCATTTCTAATTGAAGTTAACAAACTTACCACTCACACGTCTGGATAATTTTCCCAACTCTGCTGCTGCTAGCTTGGCCTTTTTGCCAGCAAACTCTCTTCTTTCAACAGCATCAGCATTCCACTATCACAACAACATTGAATTAAATAATATATACAATATGTGTAGACAACAAAACAGATTGAATGCGACTGGAATACCTCATGATCGTCTCGCTTGGATGCGGAAATAAAGACATCCTCTAAAATAATTATAATAGGGTCCCAAGGCTTTTTCCATGGAATTTTGATGCTTAACTTTCCAACTCGACCTTGGTTTAGTGCAAATGGAAGCTGAAGATAATCAAATGCTTCAAGTATGAGCTCCACATTCTCCAATAGTACTTCCTCTAAAAATACAATACACATTCAATTACAAAGTCAGTTCACAACCAAGCTTCGTTCTAAGTATTATAACACTTGGAAAGATAACTACTATAGTAACAGTACTTGCATGTCACATACCAAGTCTAATCTTGAGCTGCTGTTTCTGGATGTCTTTAAAATATCGACCCAGATAACCCAGAAGCAACTGATGGACCAGTCCTTCAAACATTGCAGCTGGACAATTGATTATATTCAAAGTCGCAACGTGGATATTATCATAGTTCCACTGAAATCAATCACAAGCAAGTTAGTGAAAGAAAATAAAAACAAAGAAAACTTAGACACGCCAAAATTCCTTACCAAAAAGAGTGAAAATCACAGAAGGTTGAAAATGTATAGGTAAAAATATGCATATAGTTTTCAAATAATTAAACCCTTAATCGGTTCTACATGTTAAGAGCATCCTCAGTGGAGAAACCCATTTTTAGGTACTTAAATGAGTCTCACATTTACATGTCACATCGGTTCTGCATGTTAAGAGCATCCTCGATGGAGAAACCCACTTTTAGGTACTTAAATGGGTGTCACATTTACACGTCACTCATGTATAATTTTTAATGGTGGCACAATCCCCTCAACCCAACACCTCAAAAGAAATTACTAAATGGGTCCCAATAATAATTCTATCATCATAGTAAAGCCACTCTCCCAAACAGGTACTTTCTTACTTTGCTCCACAATGGGAGTACCTATTAGGTACCAAATCTTATAGAGTAAGACTCTCCCGTTGTGGATGGCCACATAGAGTCGTTCTGCTCATGACTGTAACTCATTCATCGACTAAATAAACCACTTGATCAGTTGATTTTCCTCAAAATAGAAAAGCTGTACCAAAGATTCACTTGTCGTTTTCTCGTAGTTTTCCTTAAAATTTCCATTCCGTTAATAAAAAGTAGGTCAAATACTTTTCAATCACCACTCAATCAAATTACACGTTATGATCCCCATCTTAAGTAACCAATAATGCAATCATAAAATAAAACCCCGCCTAAGTCAGCAATTTTGCTGTTCTAATCAAAATTCACTATACCCTCAATCTATGAAGCATCAACAAGGACACGACACCAACACATCGACACAAGTACTTATTGGAAAAGGATAATTAATTAAATGTAATCATATGTGTTGGTGTCGTGTTGGACAGTGATGCGTGTCTGACACTGGACACGCCTGACTTTAATCAGAGGTTTCAGTGCAACATGAGTCCTCTCAGTTGCGTTTCTTTCACATTACCTAAGTTACAAACTAAAAAAGAACATCACAATCTCACACAAACTCAATAGTTGAAACATTTTACAATCAGAATCAATCATCACAACATAATCACTAGTCCACTACCAAATCAGTAACACTAGTTTGGAAGAAGAAGTAAAAGGCAACAAAATCAGCTTAATTCTAAACGCAAACTCTATTCGAATTTTAACCTATCGAATAAACAGTGTTAATCACACGACGTATTCATCAAAATCACGAAATGAGTTACACAAGTTGAGATGAAGTAAAAAAATGAAGAACAAAATGAGCTGAATTGAAAAGTAAAACTGAAGTCGAATTTCAACGAAAATTGGTAAAAGAGAATCGATCGTTGGAGGAATTACCTGAAGAAAACGGTTACGTTGGAAAGAGAGAGAGGTGAATACGGTTGAGGTTTTAGTAGGTTCGCAAAATCGAAATCGCAGTATCAAATTCGAAGGTTTTGTTTGTTGCCGCGTTTGAGGTTGAAATTCGCTCAAAGTAAGGTGGAGAAGAAGAGAAGAGAGAAGAAACTGAGATTTTAGTTTTGCAATAAGGGTATTTTAGGTTTTTCATATTTTTATCACTCTTTTTTTGGGAAACAAAATTAAATTAAAAAATATTATTATTATTTTTCAAAAAATCTGACGTAGCGTGGCACCCTACGTTAACCTCGCTTAACGGCAGAGACTAAACGACCACCGAAAATTTTGTAAGAATTAAAACGTGTGACTTTTTTTATAGGGACTAAAAGCAAAATTAATAATATTTATAAGGATTAAAAATTTAATTAACCCAAAATAATTTCTAACATATGACATAAATAAGGTAATGAGAAAACAAAGTTCATTACTTCAAAAGAAATTTTAGTCATGAAAATAGTTCATACATAAACACTTAAGGAGGAAGACAATAGAACATAAAAGCAGAGAACAATTTAGGAATACAAATATAAAAAAGATGAGAGAGGGTGAGAGAGACCTGGAGAGAGAAAGTCAGGGGGGGAATGGGACAACAAGGGTCACAAATGTGAGAGGAGGTCTGGTCAAGAAGAAGCGACGTGGTTTCTTCAACTACCGCGACCAAGCCACTGTGTCTTTTTTCTTCACGAACCTACCGGGGGGTTTCAAGGTTTCAGTGTTGTGGACAATTTTCTTACGATTTGGCAACATTGGAGAAGTTTATGTGTCGTTGAAATGTGACCTGTGGGGTCGCAGGTTTGGGTTTGTTAAGTTTCAATAGGTCAACAATGCAGAGGAGCTGGGAAACAGGTTAGGGGATGTCTGGATGGGAGAAACAAAATTGAAGGTCAACTTAGCTAAGTTTGGTAGAGAAGAAAAGAACTCATATGTGGCTCCGGTGAGGAAGGAGGTGGCAGCAAGTGGGGGGTGGTGGTGACAAAGGAGCGGTCGTTTAAGCAGGTGGTCAAGCAGGGTTCGTACGAAGGAGCAGTGTCGGTGGTAAGGCGTATGGTGGTCGTTATGTCGTCTGAGGAGAGATTAAAGGAGCTTGAAAGATGTTTTGTGGCGGCTCTAGCTTTTTCTAGAGAACATAAACAAGTTCAGAATTGTTTGATGATTAGTGGGTTGAAGCAGATTGAAGTGTCCTCAATGGGAGCTAATATGGTCTTATTAAAAGTTGTAGAGCCCCAGCTGGTAGAGGAAGCTATCAAGAGGACATATCCCTGGTGGAGAGGCATGTTTTCTTCGGTTAAACGTTGGTCTCCTAAGTCAGTGTTGAAGCAGAGGAAGGTTTGGCTTAGAGTTCTAGGATTGCCTCTGCATGTGTGGGAGGAGAAATGTTTTAAACAACTAGGAGATCTTTTTGTTGACTTTGTGGATTTTGATGAGGAAACAATCTCCCTTAGTAGATTGGATGTGGCAAGAATATGTGTTAATACATAAGTGTGTTAACTTGAGGTTTAGTCAGAATTATATCAAGGCCCTTAGGGTGGGAGAGGAGTGGGTGCAATCTCTGATGGAGGTTAGGAGGATTGTAGTGGAGTACTTCACTAATCAAGTAGCGGCGTATTTGTGGGAGCGGTCGAGATTAGATGGGATTCCGTTTGAGAGGGTGAGCGATGAGGATAATGTGGCGTTGGTGGCTCCTTTCTCTCTTGAAGAAATTGAGGGTGTGGTGAAGGATAGTGATGGTGACAAAAGTCCGGGCCCATATGGTTTTAATTTTGCTTTTGTAAAAAAAAATTGGTATTTATTAAAAGGGGAGGTGAGAATTATGTTTGACCAATTTCATGAGAATGAGGTCATTCCGAAGGCGATGTTGCCTTATTTTGTGGCATTGATTCCGAGAATTAATTCCCCCTTGGAAGTTAAAGATTTTAGGCCAATTTCCCTTTTAGGGTGTCTTTATAAGCTCTTGGCTAGGCGGTTAGCGAAGGTAATGAATCCTATTATCTCTCCAAATCAATCGGCTTTTCTTAAAGGAAGTAATTTGGTGGATGGGGTGGTGGTTATTAATGAACTAGTGGACTTTGCTATGAAATTTAAAAAGGAGTGTTTGATTCTTAAAGTTGATTTTGAGAAGGCGTATGATTCGGTGGGTTGGGGTTTTTTGGTTTATATGTTGAAAAGAGTCGGTTTGTGTGCAAAATGGATTGCTTGGATTAAGGCTTGTGTGTGTGTGATGGTAGTGTGTCGATTCTTGTGAATGGAAGCTCAACGGAAGAAATCAACATCCATAGAGGTCTTAAACAAGGGGATCCTTTAGCTTCTTTCCTCTTCCTTTTGGTGGCGGAAGGCTTTAGTGGTTTGATGCGTAATGTCGTCCGTTTGAACTTGTTCCAGGGGTTTAAGATGAAGGAGGATGGGAAAGAGTACTCACATCTTCAATATGTCGACGACACCATTTGTATGGGGAAGGCAACAGTTCAAAATCTTTGGACTTTGAGGGTCGTGTTGAAAGGGTTTGAAATGGTTTCCGGATTGAAGGTGAACTTTTATAAAAGTTCACCTTCAATCCGGAAAC